>ENA-OPRR01002509-OPRR01002509.1-human-gut-metagenome-genome-assembly--contig:-NODE-2509-length-11867-cov-14.275059_pt1 | contig 11867 bp, 11 predicted proteins | sample MGYA00241796_ERZ501883 | MGnify/ENA primary metagenome ERZ501883 (study PRJEB25962, sample SAMEA2042406) | human gut metagenome | biome: human gut; feature: human-associated habitat; material: faeces...
TGATGGTCTTTTTCAGCTTACCAATGGCACGGATACTCTTGTCCTTATACAAGCCAATATATCCATGTTCCGAGAACTTGCGAGATTCCTGGTCATAGAACAAATCCAAATCCATATTATCCTGAAAAGTTGTACCGGCTACGATTGCTCTCATCCATTTATAGCCATCCGGTATCAGCTTTTCATCAAAGCAATACTTCTTGAAATCGTCTAAAACGGCGATGATTTCCGTATCTCTGTCGTCAACAATATCCTCCATAGCGTCCACAAGCTGCTCGAAGGTCAAGTTGACGTGCTTAATCGGATGGATAAGCCGGGTTGCATTTTCACTATTATACTTTTTCAGTTCAACCGCCAGTTCATCAAACAGTTGCGGTTTCATCGGCTTGGGGGCAAGGGTGAGCAAAACCTTTATATCCTCAGCGCCAAACTGCTCCAGATGATTTACAAGCTGCTGCTTATAAAACTGATTGTAGAGCTTTGTTTCCACCACTATTTTGAAGCTCTTTTGGCTGATAACCGCATCCGGAACACTATCGTCACCAACGACCTGCAAATCAAAGGTGATTTCCGGGCTTTCGTCCTCTCCAAGAATAAGGCTGTTCAACATAGAAAAGAACTTATCAGCGTTATAGTTATACAAACGAGAGAGCATCAGCATGGTGTTTGAGGTATCCACATTCTCTTTGGAGTGGTATCTCTGAAAATAATGTATCTGCATATCGCACCTCCTAAAACCCATCTGCCGTTTCGTCTGCGTTATCGGGTCAGTTGATAACTCAATTCCAGCAAGGGCTTGATTTCATCTGCCGAGACTGTACCATCGAGAAGAATGCTGATCCAATTCTCTTTGTTCATGTGGTAGGCGGGGAAGAATCCCTCTTTCATACGCAATGAACCTATCATCATCGGATCGCACTTGATGTTCAGAACATCAACCGTTTTATCTTCTTGCAATCCCAACTTTTTTGCATTGACTTCAACCACCAACGCAAACCACTTTTTATTGTTCTTATGGCGCAAAACACAATTCCAGTCATTCCACGGGTAATCCGGTTCTGCTCCATAGATTTCTTTTGCCCATTCAAATAGTTCTTTTCGTTCCATTGTTTCCATCCCTATATGATAAGGCGATACACCATAGATTAGGCTTCCATCACGTTATCTGTCCAAAGCTCGCACTGTGTCATTACGGTCTGAACAGCATCATCCATACCCTCCGGTGGGTATTTGTGTTTCTTCAACAGTCGTTTAATGAGAGTACGCATTTTTGCACGGGCAGACTCTTTGCGCTGCCAGTCAATCGTTTTATTCTTACGAAGTGTATCTGCCAGTTCTTTTGTAATCGCAATCAGTTCTTCATTTTCGTAAAAGTCCTTGATTGCTTGCGGTTTCGTAAGTGCATCGTAGAATGCCAACTCATCAGCTGTAAGGCCAAGCTGTTCGCCCTCTTTGTGGGCGTCTGCCAGCTGTTTTGCAAGTTTCAGCATTTCTGCAATGACTTCTTCATTTGTGAGCATACCATTCAGATATGCGTTGATAGCTCGCTGCATGATCTCGCTGAACTTTTCGGACTTAACCACATTCGTTCTACGGTAAATAGATACCTGTTCTGCTATCAGTTTTTTCAGCAGCTCGATTGCCAGGTTCTTCTCTTTCATTTTACTGATTTCCTCAAGGAACTTCGGATCAAACAAAGAAAATTCCTCTTGCATATCAGAGAACAGGTTAATAACACCCTCGCTCTTGATGCTCTGCTTCAAAAGCTCATTGATACGAGCGTTCATTTCAGGCAGAGAGATCTTCTTGCCGGTTCCCGCATTGGTCAGCCGCAGCACCAGGACACGCACCGATTCAAAGAACGCCGCTTCAAAGCGATCAGCTTCACATACCAGAGAGGAACAAAGAGAAAGAGCCTGATGAAGCATGAGGGCTTCCTTGATAAAGGTGTCTTTTTCTTCTTCCTTTTCACGGGCGATGATATAGTTTACTGCACCGCTGATGGTCTTTGCTCTTTCCAGATCGGTTCCGGTAGTGAACTTGGTGTAATCAAATCCATGGAATATATCACGGCAGACACCGAGCTTTTCGATAAACTTCGGATAAGCGACTTTGGCAACATCCGTATCACCATAGTTTTTCTTATCACGGGTGGTGTAGTCATTCATTGCCTGTTTTAATGCGGTAGCAATGCCTACATAGTCAACGACCAGACCGCCTTCCTTGTCACGGAACACACGATTGACACGGGCGATTGCCTGCATTAGATTATATCCGCTCATCGGCTTATACACATACATAGTAGCCAGGGACGGAACATCAAATCCGGTCAACCACATATCAACGACAATGGCAATCTTCATCGGACTGTTGTTGTCCTTGAATTTTTTCGCCAGCTCGTCCTTGTGTCGCTTATTGCCGATAATATCATGCCATTCTTCAGGGTCGTTATTTCCGCCGGTCATAACAATACCGACTTTCTCCGTCCAGTCAGGGCGCAGCTCCAGAATCCGCTTATAGATCTTCATTGCAATCGGGCGGGAATATGCCACGATCATCGCTTTGCCTGTAAGCAGACCTTCCCGGTAATTCTCGTAATGGTCAAGAATATCACAGACCAGAGAATTGATAGTATTATCGTTGCCCAATACGGCTTCCATCTGTCCGAGAGTTTTCTTGCTCTTTTCAATAACTTCCGGATCAGCATTATGTGCCATGATTTCATACTCTGTATCAATCATGTGCAGCGTAGCTTCATCCAGATTGAGCTTAATGACACGGCTTTCGTAATAGACCGGGCGGGTTGCGCCATCTTCGACAGCCTGCGTCATATCATAAATGTCGATGTAATCACCGAACACTTCACGAGTGCTGCGGTCTTTCGAGGAAATCGGGGTTCCAGTGAAGCCAATATATGTAGCATTCGGCAAGCTGTTTCGGATAATGCGGGCAGTACCAACAACACGCTTGGCGATTTCTTCACCGTCCTCATTCTTTGTCATCTTAATCTTTTCGGTTAAGCCATACTGTCCACGATGTGCTTCGTCTGCCATAACGATGATATTTCTGCGTTCAGAAAGGGCTTCGTGAGATTCCTCAAACTTCTGCATAGTCGTAAAGATAATACCGTTTGCCTGACGACCGGCAAGGAGATCACGCAGATTCTCACGGCTCTGAGCGTGCATCGGGTCTTGGCGCAAGAAATCCTTGCACTTTGCAAACTGCCCGAAAAGCTGATCGTCCAGATCATTTCTATCGGTCAGCACAACAATCGTTGGGCTATCCAAGGCTTCCTGGAGCAAATGGGCATAGAACACCATCGACAGTGACTTGCCGCTGCCCTGCGTATGCCAGAACACACCACCCTTACCATCGGTAACGGTAGCTCGTTTGGTTGATTCGATTGCTTTTCTTACGGCAAAATACTGATGATAACCCGCCAGTATTTTGAAGGAGTTCACGCCTTCGTTGGAAAAACAGATGAAGTTCTTTATCAGATCAAGCAGGCGTTCCTTTTGGAACATTCCCTCAAAGAAGGTATCAAACTGTGCGTACTGCGTGTTCTCGTAGCTTCCGTCTACCGTTTTCCATTCCATGAAACGATCTTCGCCGGAAGTAATTGTACCGGCTTTTGAGGTCATCTGGTCGCTCATAACGCAGATGGCGTTATAGATAAACATGGAAGGGATTTCCTTCATGTAGTTGCGAAGCTGCCGGTATGCCGCAGAAGCATCAGTTTCTTCTCTGGACGGAGATTTCAGTTCCACAATAACAACCGGAATACCATTCAGAAAAAGCAGAATATCCGGGCGTTTATTGCTATTTTCAATGAAAGTCCATTGATTTGCTACGATAAAGGAGTTGTTGTCCGGATTCTTGTAGTCAACAAGATAGACGATGGAGGAGCGTTCCTCGCCTTTCTCAAAATAGCGCACAGGAATACCGTTTTGTAGGTAGTCCATAAAGACAGCGTTTTTCTGCACCAACTCGCCGTTTTCAAAGTTCTTCAGCTTAAAAAGTGCATCACTAATAGCGTCCTCCGGCAGAGAACGGTTCAAACGATAGAGGGAAGCAACAAGTTCTTCCTCATACAGAGGATTATGAAAATCCCTCTCTATGTCGGGTCCATACAGGTAACTGTACCCCATGTTCCGGAATAATTCGATCACGGAGTTTTCATAGTCCGCTTCGGTATAAAATTCTGACATATACTTTCGCCTCCCCCTATATCAATGTAAGCTGTTTTCTCAGTTGCTTATCATTCTTTTCTTGTGACACTGCATCATACGATGCCTTGAGCTTACCTAATGCATCATACAGTCTATCCCGATATTCTTCTTCTGAAAACATTTTCGATAACACTTCTGAAGTATTAGGATGTTTTCCGTTTTCTTCTTCCATCTTTTTAATAATAATCTGATACTGATACATTACAGCCAATACACTTTCGTAATCTCTCAGAAAATTGCTATAAAGCGCCGTAACATTGCCTTTGAAAATAAGTTCAAATTCCATTGCCATATTTCTAAGTTCTTCTCGTTTTTGCAAAAAATCCTTATGAAATGGCTGTTCCAAGGGATGCTCTATGGCTTCTGCTTGCCCCTCCATATATGTATTGTTTGTAAGCCATATAAAAACAAGGTCATTAGCAAACTGAGGTTCTGTTTTCCTTTTCTCCGAAAGGAAAACGTAGTTTTCTTTGCAAAGGGAAATAATGCTATTTGCCATCATATATGCTTTCAAGCGGCGATCAAACAGTTGCTGTTTATTACTTAGTCGTATTTGGGGGACTGATACACATAACGCAATGACAGATGCAACAGATGTCATCACGGTACACCAAAAATTCCAATCTCTAAGCATAGATATTTCTCCCTTCTACAGATTTTAAACGAAAATTTAGTGGCTTAAAGGTCGATGTCAGAGACATCGATCTCACCGGACATCAGCTTGGGCAACAAATTATCTCTCAATATCGCAAGCGAATGATTCTGACCTTCCAAAATACGTTGCTGTGCAAAGATGGGAACGCAAAAGTCGCTGAATTTCGCAAGAGTTTCGGTATCAGGAATAATCGCAGGGACATTTTTCATGGTGCTGCCAGATACTTCTTTGAAAGTTGATCCGGATGCCATGCCCTCAATAACCGGAAGAGTGTTTTTCAAAAAGAAGTAAACAAATGGTGTTCCTACTTCTGATTTTGGCACAACTGATTTGAAGCCTTGATTTGTCGTTACTTCTCCGGCAGCGATAGCAATATAACCTATTGGCGCACGAGATGAGAACAATACTGTTCCTTCGGGCATAATTGTTGCACTGCTATTCTTCAAACCGAGTTCGGTTATGTCATTCTCGCCATGAAAAACGAACTTCGACTTGTTGATGGATAAATCTTTCGGTGTTATCCACGCTATACCGGTCTCAGTGTAATACTCAGGCTTAGCCTTTGAGGGTGTACTGCCTCCAACAACGGTACCGAGATCACTAATTGTTCCGGTAGTCCATTCTGGATCAGCATTATCAACGAATAATTCTTGAAAATATGCCTGAGCTTGCTGCTCTAAATTTTCGTTTATCTTCTGATTCTCTTCGATTTTGTCGTCGATTTTTGAAAGAATATCAGCGATTTTACGTTGTTCTTCAATTTCAGGGCAAACCACTTCTACTTCGCCAAGCAATTTTGTGTTAATAGAAGGCATCGTTGCACCTACGGCAATGCTACGAACAAATTCCTTTGTTGTATTCAGGCAAAAGAAATAGTATAGGAACAATGGATCTGCTTCTTCGCTTGGACGAACTCTAAGACAACGACCAGAAAACATCCAACCATCATGTTTTTGGTCAACAAACGAACATCTATCTACTGACCCAACACGGCTAAATACAATATCACCTTTCTTGAGAACATATTTACTCAATCTACTCTTATCGGCATCAGAAACCATGGGTAAATTCTGCTCAGAAAACACTCTGCTTCCCAAGTGTTCAACTGTCACAATAGGAGTTCCTACATCAACATAATCTTCTTTATGTAGTTGGCTTCCAAATGGGCCTGTTTGTATTTCAGCAATATCTCTAAGAAATCTCTTTTTCATGATTTACGCTCCTAACCTATGTATTTGCGGTGAGCAATCTTAACATTGCTCTGTTTGACCATTGCATACTGCAAGGTCGTATCTATTCGTTGATGCCCCAAGAGTCGTTGCAGCTGCTCCACGGGCATCCCTTTGTCAATCGCCATTGTAGCGAGGGTTCGTCTGAATTTGTGCGGATGTACTCTCGGAAGCGAAAGCCGCTTGCCAAGTTCACGTAGCCTTGATTCTACACCGCCAATCTGCAATCTTTCGTATGGTGCTTTCAGCGACACAAACAGGGCATTGTTGCTATCCGTTCTCTGTGCAAGGTAGTTCTGAAGGTGGATTTTGGTTCTGGCATCAAAGTAGACCATTCTTTCCTTGCTGCCTTTACCAAATACCACACACTCTCGCTCCTCAAAGTTGATGTCATCCCGATTGAGAAGAACCAATTCGCCTACACGCATTCCGGTTGATGCCAGCATATCAATCAAAGCCAGATCACGCAGAGAATCACAATGGTCACGCATGGTTTCCAGTGCTTCATCCGTGTAGGTTTCTTTGATAGTCACAGCCGTTTTCACCTTATGAATCCTGCGTACCGGGCTTTTCAAGATGTAATCTTCATCTTCAAGCCAGGAAAAGAAACTGGATAGGATTCTGCGGATGTTGTCAATCGTAACCTTACTGGATTTTCGCTCTGTCTGATAGCCGGTCAAATAGGAACGCAGATCATTGGTCGTAATATGCGTGATCCCTTTTCCAATTTTCTCAGACATGGTTTCGATTGTCTTTCGGTAGTAGGAAAGCGACTTTTCGGAACATCCCTCAATTCGCTTTGCCGAAAGAAACGCATCGGTCAACCGTGTATTTTCTGCACTTGCATCCTCAGCTGTGCTATCAGCTCTTTGCCGAATCTCATATCCGGAAAGATTATGTTTCAGCACTCGCCGTAGCTGCTCTGCCTGTCCATTATCGAGATATGCCAGCATATCTCGTAGCACATCATTTACAAATTCATCATTCATAGTCTATTCTCCTTTTATGATTAGGGAATGACTACGGAGTGGCAATCCTCAGTATAAACTCCTGCCACTCGCAGAAGTTATGGGTTAGGTCGTAAACGAAAATTTACAGCAGCAAGCGCAAGCAATTTATGCTTCGATGTTCATTGACAATGCTGATCCTGCATGGATACAAGGGCATCTTTCTGATCTTATCACCGTCAAGTACGGCAAAGATCACAAAAAGCTGGGTGACGGCAGTTATCCTGTGTACGGCTCAGGTGGCATTATGCGTTACGTTGAGCGACCACTATATGATAAAGAGTCTGTCCTTATACCGAGGAAAGGCACTCTCAACAATGTTATGTATGTCAATCAGCCCTTCTGGTCTGTTGACACCATGTTCTACACCGAGATGAAACTTCCGAATGTTGCCAAGTTTGTTTACCACTTTGTCAAAGCGAAAGACCTTGCTTCAATGAATGCTGGATCGGCAGTTCCGAGCATGACTACGGACATTCTAAACGCAATGGAAGTTACAATTCCTTCTGCGTCGGCACTCGAAGAGTTTGAATCATTGGTCGCTCCGATGTATCGGGCTATGCAGGAGAACGATATTCAATCATCCAAGCTCTCTGAACTGCGTGATGCACTTCTTCCAAAGCTCATGTCCGGCGAGATTGATGTCGCCAACATCCAGCTCTAAGCCGCTAAATTTTCGTTTATCTTATCATTTATTAAAATCTTCTCATCTATTGATGACAAGATACTTGCAATTTTCTTTTGTGTATCAAGATCAGGGCAACGTACAACACATTTCATCAACTCTGGCTGGCGCAGTCCAACTACCGTTGTTCCAGTTGCTCTGCCATCCATTTCACCCTGAAAATCTGAAGTGGTCATGTAATAATACACAAACTTTGAATCATGTTCTTCCTTAACTCTCACACCAAAGAGTCTCTGGCTAAGAACAATTTTTTCTTCACTATCCCAATAAAGGATTTGCCCAAAGGGAGCTTCGGAAGTGATAATAATATCTCCTCGTTGAATCTCATCTTTCATCCATTTGTGATACATTTCCTCACTCACGAATCGAATGGTATCAGGTTGAACTATGTGACCTGTCTTAATGTTTTTTGCAGACAAAGCACGATAGCCACTTTCACTCCAATCGCCACCAAGTTTTTTTGGCGTTTTTCCTCGATAATCAATTACGAGTTCTGTAATTTCACCAAGAGGGTACGCTCTCCAATTAGATTTCATAACCAATCGCCCCCAGCTTCTTACGAATTTCTGCTTCGAGTTCATGGGACTTGGCAAACATACCGGAAAGTTCAGAAGTCAGGCGAGCCATTTTCTCATCAAACGGTTCGCTATCTTCTTCCTGTTCTTCAATGCCAACATAGCGCCCAGGAGTGAGAATGTAGTCCTGCTTTTCAATAGTCTGCAAATCAGCTACCGCACAGAATCCCTTCACATCTTCCAAGGTTCCGTTCTGGAACGCTTCAAAGGTATCCGCCAGTTTCTGAATATCCTCATCCGTGAAGTCTCTATGTTTGCGGTCAACCATGTAGCCCATTTTGCGGGCATCAATAAACAGCGTTTTGCCTTTCTGCTTTTTGTTTTTGCTAATGAACCAGAGCGTAACAGGAATCGTCACGCTATAAAACAGCTGCGTAGGCAGAGCAACAATACCTTCCACCAGATCGGCATTGATAATATTCTTTCTAATCTCACCTTCGCCGGAGGACTGTGTAGACAGTGCTCCATTTGCAAGCACCAGACCAATCTTGCCGTTCGGTGCAAGGTGGTGGATCATGTGCTGAATCCATGCGTAGTTGGCATTACCGGCAGGCGGCGTTCCGTACTTCCAACGAACATCGTCCAGCAGTTTATCCTGTCCCCAGTTGGACAGATTGAAAGGCGGATTTGCCATAATGAAATCTGCACGAAGGTTGGCATGGAGGTCATTAAAGAACGTGTCAGCCTGATACGGGCCGAAGTCTGCATCAATGCCACGAATCGCCATGTTCATCTTTGCCATCTTCCAGGTATCCGCATTGGATTCCTGACCATAAACGGAAATGCTCTGACGATTGCCGCTGTGTGCCTGGATAAACTTTACGCTCTGCACAAACATACCGCCGGAGCCGCAGCAAGGGTCATACACCCGGCAGTTATTGAACGGCTTCAGGATTGCAACGATTGTCTTAACGATGCTGGACGGTGTATAGAACTCGCCGCCCTTCACACCTTCGTAGGCAGCAAACTGTGCGATGCAATACTCGTAGGTTCTGCCCAGAAGGTCTTTGCCTTCCTCTGTATCAGACATATCCATATTGGTGAACAGATCGACGACATCGCCCAGAACTCGCTTGTCCAAATCCGGGCTTGCGTAATTCTTCGGAAGCACATTTTTTAGAGATTTGTTTTCTGCTTCAATCTCTCGCATTGCTTCATCGAGAACGGTGCCGATTTCCGGAGTGTGAGCCGCAGCTGCAACGGTAGACCATCTTGCTTTCTCCGGAACGAAGAAAATATTCTCGCCCAAATACTCGTCACGATCTTCTTCAAAGCCTTCGCCCTCTGCAACAAGCTCGTTATATTTTCTTTCAAATGCGCTGGAAATGTAGCGAAGGAAAATCAGTCCGATGATTACCTTTCTATATTCAGCGGCAGGGATGTGTCCCCATAACACACAGGCAGCATCCCAAATTTGTTTTTCAAAGCCAATGTTGGCATTGTTCTTTTCAGCCATTGCCAATTCCTCCACTCTAACAGTTTATTGTAGTTATGCTTCTTCAGCTTATATTCTACTAAAGAGGCTATCCCATAAAACGGACATATTACTTTTCGTCCGGAACTATTTCCATAATATCGTCAAAGGTGCATCCCAGGACAGAACAGATTTTTACGAGCGTATCCGTAGTTACATTCTCACCTCGATGCATTTTGTTGATGGTATAGTTACTCAGATTTGCCTGTTCAGCCAAATCTTTTTTCTTCATATCTCGGTCAATCAATAGCTTCCATAGTCTCTTATAGCTGACAGCCATCATTTCACCATTCCTTTCTTCCAGATATTTCGTTCAAAAAGTACCTGTACTTATAATTATAGCACGCAAATAGGTAAACTCAACAAGAAAGTGAGCTATCACTACATTTTATTTTCTCATTTCAAAGAATTATCCGAATTTTTGAAGTGAAAGGACTTTTAGAGCTTAGAGGAACGGAATTTTGGGGTTTTACAAATTGGCAAGCAGTGTAAACCTGTACAGGTTCACTCATTTTCTCAATTTTCCCTCCGGTTCAATCTCCGCAAATTTGCTTGTTGGGGCAGCTTCCCCAATCCCCTTTGAACGGTATCTTCGATACCGGCTACTCATTCATTCTGAATGTTTTGTCATAAAAGAAAAACCTGGACTGCATTTAGCGTCCAGGTTAGTATTGTAGTTTCATGTCATTATTCTTTCTTTTCAATCCAACTGATAAAGGTGCTGACCTTTTTCAGATCTTCGTCATTCAAGGTTTTCAGCTTCTCACACAATTCACGATATGGAGTTTGTGCATCGTCCAGCGGGGCGAAAAATTCTGCCGGAGTCATATCGAAATAAGAGATGATATTGAACAACTCTTTGAGAGATGGCAAGGCCGATCCGCTGGTAATTCCACGAATGTACGAGCCACTTTTATCCAAATCCAAACTCATCTTGTGTTCGGAAATATTCTTTGCTATTCGCAGTTCGGTAATCCTACTACGAATAAAATCGTCATAATGCGTCTTGGCCATTCCTGTCCCTCCTTCTTTCAATTATTGTAGTATGAATCGGAAGGTGGTGTTGGTAGTGTGAAAATGAATTTTCACTTTATTTCTTGCATATTTAATGATAGAATCATCAATATGGGATGCTTATTGGTGATAACACTATGAAGTATATCCAGAGGAGATGATTTTATGAATATATGCACTGTCAGCTTCTTTGGGCACAGACAAATTGATGATGTTTTCAAAATAGAAAAACAGTTGGAAGCACTAATTCGAGAACTGCTTCTAACCAAAGAATATGTCGAGTTCCTTGTGGGTCGAGACGGAGAATTTGACCAACTTGTTTCTTCAACGATTCGAAAGTACAGTTTACAAGGGACTACACAGGGTAGGTATCTGACGGGAGGGGTGCCGCCAGTCAGATTTTCCATGTGATGTTCAAGCTGTCGCTTGTGGCGGCTATGGTGGTGATCATCAAATCCACCACACGCCGCTTGTCATCAAAAGATACATTCTCCCAGGTATCGAGGTAGCCGGAAATCTGGCTGACCTGTTCCGGGCTGATGGCCTCCACAGTCAACTCCGCTATCCTTGCCAGAAGTTCCTGCTTGCGCCCGTCCAGTTCCGCTATCTTCACATTCACATAGGAGAACAGGACATTGTTTGCCCCCGTCAGACTGTCCACCAGCTTTTCAATCTCGCTGTCTACATGGGCAAGTTCCACTTGCAGGGCGGTGATTTTCGGGTTTGCCTTTGCCGCTTTCTTTTTTCCTGTCAGCGTCTTGTAGCTTGCCAGCTTCTTTACCATCTGCTGATAAACAACCGCTTCCAGTTCCGAAGTGATGATTTTCCCACAGCCAGGACAGCTTTTATTGTCCAGCCGTTTCGTGCAGCGGAGATACTGTTTGCCGGAGGGATTGTAGATACTCATAAGAGCATACCCGCAATTCCCGCACTTGATTTTTCCTGCCAGCCATGTGTGGGTGGCTTTCCGGGCAGACTGGATTTTCATGTTGTTCATCA
>ENA-OPRR01002511-OPRR01002511.1-human-gut-metagenome-genome-assembly--contig:-NODE-2511-length-11867-cov-3.739333_pt1 | contig 11867 bp, 7 predicted proteins | sample MGYA00241796_ERZ501883 | MGnify/ENA primary metagenome ERZ501883 (study PRJEB25962, sample SAMEA2042406) | human gut metagenome | biome: human gut; feature: human-associated habitat; material: faeces...
TTCCAGCAACCACATTCCACAAATATTCTTCAACAGACGGATGGTTCCGTCCACACCTCCTTCATTCGTAAAGTTCAGTGCCTCGGTTTCCTCATTGATGACCGGCGCATCCGTCTCCACTCCCATCAGCGACCAGGTGCCGCTGCTCAAATAAGCAAAGTTACGGTTCAGAGCAGGCACGGCGGCAACAGCCGATGCGGTATCATGTCCGGCAACGGCAATCACAGGGATAGCGCCCAGTCCGGTAATCGTTTGTATTTCTTTTGTCAACACTCCCACCGTCTCACCCGGATATACGAAACGGCCGAAATTGTCCTCCGTCAGTCCGAGGGCTTCAAGCAAAGCCGGTTCCAGGCGACGCGTTTCGGCATTCACCAGTTGGGCAGTGCTGGCGATAGTGTATTCCGTCACCATCTCGCCCGTCAGCAGGTAGCTGAGAGCATCGGGCATAAAGAGCAGCTTATCAGCGGCAGCCAAGGCACTGTCATTATTGCGGCGCAGGGTATCTAATTGGAAAAGCGAATTGAAATTCATAATCTGAATGCCCGTCCATCCGTAAACTTGCTTACGGGGAACGTGGGCGAAAAAAGCCTCTGGGGCACCCACAGTATGGGGGTCGCGATAAGAGTAAGGCTGGCGGAGCAAGGCGCCGTCTTTGCCGACGCATACGAAATCCACTCCCCACGTGTCAATTCCGATGGAAGTTATCTGTACATCCTCCATGCGGGCAGCCAGTTTCAGTCCCTCTAAAATGTGGCGGTACAATTCGTAAATATCCCAGTAGTAATGTCCCCCGAGTTCAATCAGATGGTTAGGAAAGCGGTTCACATCCTGCAATTCCAATCCCTGCGGAGTGAATGTCCCCAAGATGGTACGACCACTGGTGGCTCCCAAGTCGACCGCAAAAAAGCAATGTTTCATGATATTAAATATAATTTTGACGATACAAAAATAGGGGATTACTCCCCTATGCTCTGTATCAGTTTTGACTGAAAAGATATTGTTTCTGACAGATATACCGCACTCTGCGCGGCATTAATAAGTACTCAATTGTCAATTGTCAATTCCGTCACACCTTCACAATAACGAGTCACCACTTTCTCCCCTTCCGCATTACGGATATTTACATTCTCCATAGTGATATTATTACTGTAAGCAAATTCCGCTCCCAGCTTCGAGGTGATGTCCACGTTCTTCAACACAATGCCGTCGATAGGCATTTCAGGAATACCATTGAAGAATAAAGCGCGACGAGCACCGGCACAAACCAGATTCTCAACATGGATATTGCGGAAACAAGGCGTTGTTTCGTCCACCGGCATCGGTTCTACCTTGGCAGGCACCACTTCACCGCTTTCCAACACTTCCACCGCCGACTTGCCTCCATAATAAAGGTTGAACGTGATCGGTTCTGTCGGAATATCCATCATGGAGATATTGCGTATCCAGATATTCTCCACTACCCCGCCACGTCCACGTTTGCTCTTGAAACGCAAACCTACATCCGTGCCGAGGAACTGGCAATTGCTGACAGACACATTGCGTACACCGCCACTCATCTCACTGCCTACCACGAAACCTCCGTGCCCTTTGAACACCGTACAACCGTCTACCACCACATTCTCGCAAACACGTCCGCGGCGGCGTCCATCCTCATCCTTGCCACTCTTCAGACAAATGCCGTCATCACCCACATCAAACGTGGAATTCACAATCAGAGCATTCTTGCAAGACTCCAGATCCAGTCCGTCGCCATTCTGCGCATAGCTCGGATTTCGTACCTGCACCTCTTCTATCAGCACATTCTCGCACATCAACGGATGCAGGTTCCATGCCGGTGAATTCTGAAAAATCACTCCCTGCAACCATACATTCTTACACTCTATCAAGCTCACCATCACCGGACGAAGGAAATGACGCACACTCTGCCACTCCTCCTCAGTCTTCAAGTTCTGAGGCACATTCATATTGCTGATGGTATCGCCTTTCAGCGTTTGCGGATAAGGGAACCAATAGGTAGGGCGTTTATAAACTCCACCACGGGCAATGGTCTGCTTCCATACGCCTTCCGTTACTTTCTCCCGCTTCAGAGGACGCCAGTAATGTCCGTTACCATCAATAGCGCCTTCACCCGTTATCGCTACATTTTCCAGATTACGGCCGGAAACGGGCGACTGGCAACGACGGGTATCCAAACCCTCAAAAACAGTCTCTACCAGCGGATATAAATCTACATCAGGCGAAAAGAGGATGACAGCACCTTTTTCCAGATGCAGGTCTATATTACTCTTCAGCACAATCGGTCCGGTAAACCAGACACCGGCAGGAACAATCAAGTGTCCACCCCCCTTTTCCGCCAAAGCATCGATGGCTTTGGCAAAGGCGGCCGTACAAAGTTCCTCACCATTACCCACCGCACCAAAGTCGGTAAGATTCACCCGACGATCGGGGAATTTCGGTGCTTCTACCCTTGGCATATCAAAAGGCAGGTCTTTATATACTGCTTCATACTTATACGTTGAAGATTGGCAAGCACTGAGCAACCACAGGCAAACGGCTGCAATCACATACAATTGTTTCGTCATTCTTTGTCTTTTTTTCATTTATAATCAGATATTATTTCCATTCACCCAAGTAGAAAGAAGGTACAGGCGCCTGCGGATAGCCCATGCTGCGATGTGCCACATAGCTGCGGTAAAGCGGGTCCTGCATCAATGTCACGCGACGGTCGCGGGCCGGAATATTGGTATGATAGATGCGTAACTCTCCCGGCAAGGCAGTAATCAGTTCCTCGCGCCAGTCACCTTCCATATCAGCTATCAGCAGTATATCGCCTTCGATGCCTCCGGTCAGGACTTCCCCCTTCCACTTCCAGATATTCTGTTTGCGCCCGCCGGACGAGGAAGAAGCTCCCCAACGGTTATCATCCCCTTTGAAAGTCTCACGCAACAAATCCGCATCCCACCAGATCCAATTACGACAGCCGGGTACTTCTTCATTCGTGGCATTTATCTTTTTGCCATCGGCCGTGAGCAGATACTTGTCAGTACTTCCTCCTTTGCGGTCTTCACTTGCAAAACATTCCAACCCGGGATGGGAAGGGTCAAAATCCGCTACCATACCGTCGCCGACGTGATACGTTGTCTGTCCGATTTTCCAAACCAGCTTACCGGTAGCGGCATCCACCACGGAAACCCCACGACCGTCCTCTTTCTTCGGTTCGCTCACCATGAACACCTGCATTCCCTCCATATCAGGACGAAGTTTGCAAAGATAAGCCTTATCACTATGCCCCAGGCCGGAGGACCAAAGCAGCGTACCGTTATCATCGAGCATGCACGAGCCTAACATGATTTCATCCCGTCCGTCGCCATCCACATCGGCCGTCACCATGCTATGAGCACCCATACTGCGGACAATGGGGTTTTCTTCATCCCCATCCCAACGCCAGGCGCGTTGCAATTTTCCGTCTTTCAGCATCCAGGCATCCACCACCATCAGTTTGTAAGTACCGCGGGCAGCCAATATATAAGGAGTCTTTCCGTCCAGATAGGCAACCCCCATCTGATTACGGTTCTGGCGAATCAGATTTCCATAACGGTCATTCCGTTCGGGCCAGTCCACACGGTCAATTTCCTTACCGGTCATGCCATCCAGCACGGAGAGGTATTCGCTACCGCCGCAAACACGGCCTTTTTCATTCTTTATATAGTCATCAGCGGCAGCCTTTATGGCAACCTCGGCTTTTCCGTCTCCGTTGAAATCGTACACGATGAAAGGTGAATACCAGATACCCGGCTCGATACCCGGTCCCATATCATAAGTCCAAAGGTAAGTTCCGTCACTCAAGTAGGCGGATATTTTATATGTTTTTCCGGTAGTATCACCAGGCATACCGGGGTCTACATTGGTCTCGGGAGTACGGATGATGTAGTCATAAATGCCGTCACCATTCAGATCCGCCAAAGCAATCTTCCCGGCTTTCACGTTATCTTTCAGAGGGATAGAAGTATAAGGCTTTAACCCGGAAAGGACAACTTCCTGCTTCTCCGACACGACAGGCTTTTTCCCTTTCACCAGTGCTTCCACCCAATAAGACGCCTTTTCCGCCGGAGTGACGTCTGTGAAATCGCAGGTCTGTGTGATTGGTTTCTTAGTCAGACGCCGCACTTTTCCGTCCGTTTCCCGGTAAACGTGAAAGGCGGTGGCCGGAGCATCCGATGCCAATAGTCGCCAACTAAGGTAGGCTCCTTTACCCTCGCGGGCAGGAACTACTGTCAGCCCGCGATTCAGTTTTTCGGTCACACGCTCCCCGGCAAAGCCTTCCACCAAGGGTTTAGGCTCATGCTTCGGATCAAGTATCTCGTAGTAGTAATGTCTCTCGCGAGGGTCCTGGGCATTCAAAGCACTTGCCAACCCGAGCAGACAGAGGATAATAAAATTAGATTTCATGGATTATTGTTTTATTCATTGTAAAGCCTGCATGGGAATCAGACGCACAGGCCCCAGCAAACCGCTCGGAACCGGCTCCCATTTTCCGTAATTATCCTTCTTATAATGGATATTCACAATATTGGCATCTTTATAGATACGCCAGGGAACGTTGCGACGGTCCATATCAGCAATGCGGTTGGCCGGCAGATTGGTCACTTCCACTTCAAGGGTATTCACTCCCGCATGAAGATATTTGCCTGCCAAACAGCGGTAAGGAACAGCAAACAGCGTAGCCACTTCCTGACCGTTGATGCGGACACGGGCACTCTCACGGACATCACCGAGGTCCAGCATCCACTCTCCGGCATCAGCAGGATTCTTCACGGTGAATGTAGTGGTATAGCAGGCGGTTCCCATTGTATGCCTTGCACCTTCGGCGGCAAGTTCCGTCCACGAACCCAAAGACACACTATCCGGAGTGGCGCCCACTGCTGGGGTGGCTTCAACAAAACGGAAGCCCCACTGTCTATCAGAGAGGAGATTCTTCATTTCGCTCCAATACCCGTATTCCGGCACATCAACCTCCTGGCTATCGAACGTCTTCAATATCACAGACTCACCGGATGCCAGTTGCAGGAACACCTCCGTCCTGCCATTATTCTGACGCAAACGCGCTTTACCCGACGTTCCATTCATCGGATTATAAAGCATCGCCGAGCGTGCCTGTACGGCCAACGGGACCCATCCCTCGGTATCTTCCGCTTTCAGCGCGGAAATGAAATAATGATGTCCCTCAGGATTCGAACGGCGGATAATGCTCAGCCCGAAAGTTGTTTTCATTTCTTCGGGAACAGCGGCAGTTGCAGCCAGTGTGCGAACATAGTCTGTTCCGAAAATCACATTTCCTTTTCCTTCACGTTCCTTTATTTGCGCAAGAACGTTATTGAACTCCGCACGACGTCCGGACAAAGAGTTTAGTCCCGGCACATCTTCCGGATATTGCTCCAGAAAAACAATCATAGCACCTTCATCCACCAGTTGAAGCAGTTTCTCCAACACATCAGCAGGCATCAGGCGGGCACCGGGAACCACCAGTGCTTTATAAGAGACGCCACCCGACGTCAATATCTTGCCATCCTGGCACATAGCGTTGCGAATGAAGTTGTCAGAGATATAATCCATATCATAGCCCGCATCATAAATGCGGTGTACCGCTTCAATAAAACGCGGGGCACGTCTTGCCATCTTATGAATGTCGAACAACAACAAGCGCCCACCCTGTTCGTCCCACATATCATACACAGGCAGATATACCAGAAAATCATTGTCCGGTTGTCCCATTTGCAGGAAACTCTGGCAACGGGTGATGTAGTCAAAGAACGCAGGAGCATCCCTCCAGATATTGTTCGTGGGGCTCATATCAATGGAAGCATAGAACTTCCATCCCGGCCATGCCGCCTGGACGGGAGAATAGGTAGTACCGTGGAAATAGGTATGGTTCACGCCCGAAACAAACATCAAGTCGATATCAGGCTTACATTGCGAAAGCGAAGTGCGGAAGTGCTCCGTCAGCCACGTAAATGTTTCCGAGGTCGTGAAAGGTTTTCCGGCGATGTGCGCTGCCGAAGAGGCATACTTCAACATGGAAAGATCCGAATCATTGGGGCGTGTCAGAGAGTCCTTGCGCAAGCCGCTGATACCGAAGTCGGATAATCCGAAGCCCTCACATTCCGGCACATCCACCGTTGCATAAAGGTCTATCAGATTGCCGGGCGAGCCATGCGCCTGGTTGCGGGTACGCGAACCATGTTTATGAGCCCAATCCGTCCATTGACGGGTGAAGTTCTCCTGAAGCAGTTCGGCAAGAGTCTCGCGGTAATCGGAAACTATACGGCGGGTAGTTTCCGTACGTTCCTGCGAAAGGAACTCGGGAAGGTGTTCCTCCAATTTGTAGCCACGACGGCGGGCGAATTGTTCAAACAAGTCGTCCGTCCAGTCGGCACCATAAACCTCGTAAGAGTCATTAAAGAAATTGTGGGGATATGCCGTCGGCGTTCCGGCAGAACCATCGGTTGTCTGTCCGGCAAAGGCACGTTCAAAACGTCCCAGATAGTTGGAGACGGCTTTCGCGGAGAAGTGATTCATCACATATCCTTCTCCACCGGGGGCAGAGCGTTTCACTTTCTGGAATGTCTTCCCTACGAAAGCGGCAATCAGCTGCCATTCTCCTTTCGGAGCTTTCCAGTTCAGTTTTCCGTCTATGAGTTTTGAAGTCAGGTTGTAGCAGCGTACCGCCTTTTGTTCTTTCGGGGTAGAAGAGTCGGTCAGCACTCTGAAAGCCATCAAACGGGCAAGCCTGGCATACGGGCGTTGTTTTTCGTCCGTCACTTCTACTTTTTCTTTCAGGCGTTCACCGCCTTTCAATGTATATTCTTCAATCAGCAACTTACAGGCTGCATCCTCAATGGACACTTCCGGACCACCGAAAGGCCAGCCCGTACCCGTGTTCATATCAATCTTCATACCCAGGCGTGCAGCTTCGCTTTCCGTATGGCGCAACATCTGCATCCACTGTGGGGAAAGAAACTGAATATCATTCGCATCATTTCCCTGCACACCGTAAATAGGAGTAATCTCCATTGTCCCCATTCCGGCTTTGGAATACGCTTCCAGGTTATGAGTCAGGTTAGCGGCATCCACCGCACTCCCCATCCACCACCAACGGGCTGCCGGTTTAGCCTCGACAGTCACTTCGGGCCACGAAACACTTTGTGCGGAGAGAGTTCCGATACAAAAGGAAGCAATGAGTATTACCAACAAGTTCTTTTTCATGACAATTTCTACAAACAGATATTCATAATTAGTTCACATAATAACAGGATGATAAATGATAATTTATCAACGTAGCGCTGGAGCAAGGTTTCCTTTCGGCATACTCATTGACGTGATAGTACCTGGTAGGCTGAAAGCCTTTTATCTTATAGCCCAGGGCAACGCCCTGGGGGATTGCCATGTGTTTCTCTTTGCGCCCTGTAAGGGCATTACAGCACACATGGGCTTTTGCCCTTACAGGGCGTAAGATTGTGGGAGCATCCATTACCCAGGGTGTTACCCTGGGCTATAAGATAAAAGCCTTACAGGCTTAGGAAATGCACGCTGCTAAATTATCATTTGCCCAATTCCAGGCATCCCATAATAAACGGTCCTGTCGCCTTTGCGTCGTTATCCCGCATCTTTTCACCTATATAATATTCAAAGCTGCCGTCGCGATATGGATGTCCACCCAAACCACCTACCTGGCAACAACGTGTCAGCGTCAACGTACCGTCCTGGCGTTCCACCATCAACTTGCTCTTCAATCCGTTGAAAGCCTTCTCGGCTACGGCACGATATTTCTCATCAATATATCCCTTATTCACTGCTTTGGCATACGCATTCATAAACTGCGTAGTCACGGAAGCTTCCGGGAAGTTTCCTTTCCGCTTCGGCTGGTCGAGCACCTGATACCACAAGCCATTCTTGTCCTGATATTCCGGTAGCACCTCTGCCAGTCCCTGTATCCAACCTATTATCCGGGCGCGCCCTTCGTGGTTTTCCGGAATGAAATCCAGTACATCCACCATTGCCATAAACCACCAGCCGATGCTGCGTCCCCAGAAGTTGGGAGAATGTCCCGTTTCCGGATCGGCCCAACGCTGACTCTTGCTTTCGTCCCAGGCATGATGATAAAGCCCGGTCTTAGCGTCATACGTATGTTTCTGGCAAAGCGCAAACTGCTTTACCGCCTCATCAATCCATTCAGGCTTATTGAATTCCGCACCATACTGAGCCATGAAAGGTGAAGCCATATACAGACCGTCCAGCCAAATCTGATGCTGGTAAATCAATTTATGCCAATAAGCGCCTTCCAGCGTGCGGGGATGATTCCGGAGCTGCTTGATAAGCGCATCCATCGCCGTCTTATATTTCTTCTTGCCCGTCTCACGATACAAATCGAACAAGACTTTACCGGAATTGATATAATCGAGATTATAGGTTTCCACATGATACAAGTGGATTTCTCCCTGTTCGTTAATCAGCGAATCCGCCCATTGCTCCACATAGTCGAAATAACGGCGTTCACCCGTTTTCTTCCACATTTTCAGCATCGCGCAACAACCCACACCCTGGGCATAACCGAAGAAAAGACGCTTGCCATGATCCAACTGATAAGCCTTCGGGAACCGCACCATCTCCGAATCGGCGAACCAACGCGCATACGAGTCCGGCTCCCAAGTATCCGTACGGAAAGGAGTGGCAGGGAAACCCGCCTTATTATAAAGATTCACCCGGAAGAAATTACAATATGCATAACGCACAGCCACAGGACTGGAAACCTGCGGCGCCGAAACTTCCAGCGTACCGCCTTTTATCACAGCCGTAGCGGGATAAAAGCGACGGTCGGCACCGGCAACGATGACTCCTTTCACCGGTTCATTATCCAGTGTCATCAGTCCGTCCTCAGCATAGTCGAAATTCAACACTGCTTTATTGCCTTCCACTTTCATCGTCTTGAATAACGGGCCGGAATAAGCAACATCCTTATCATATTGTTTAGCCAGCGCCCATGCTGCCAGACGTTCACCCGTCACCGTCTTATTGCGCGGATGGATATCGAGCGAGTCGCCCACATCCGTGATTACCGCCATGCCTACATTCTTCAACCCGCTCTGCCACGTCTTGAGTTGTGCTTCGCGAATCGTTGCAGGCTGCCCGTAATGCGGAGCTATCTGCACAAAATAGAACGGCATGTCCGGTTGCTTCCACTCCTTGCGCCAGCTGTTTATCATATTGGTGAATACCTGCTGATATTTATCGGCACGAATGGAGTTCGACTCTCCCTGATACCAGATATTACCTTTTATGGTATAGCCCAGGATGGGATGTATCATACCGTTCCACAACGTAGCCGGCACTTTACAATAGTTTTTCTGCTGCTTCACGCCTTCCAGTGCGAAGTCTTTCAGCACATCGGCGTAAAGCGGATTCTTCTTCATCACATCCAGTTTCGTCCACGATTCCGCATGCGTGCCGCCCCAGGTGGACTGGATTAGCCCCACAGGCATCTTCAATTCCTTATGCAACTTCCGACCGAAGACGAAGCCTACAGCCGAGAAATCATAGAGATTCTTCGGATTGCAAACCAGCCATTGTCCTTCACAATCGTCCACCTCGCCATCATGTGCCAGCTGGTGCTCTACATGGAACAAGCGGATTTCAGGATAATCGGCGTCCTTCATTTCCTCCGCCTCATTCAGCATACCGGTTTTCCACTTTACATCGGGATGGCGCGATACGGGAAATTCCATATTGCTCTGCCCGGTGCAAAGCCATACTTCGCCTATCAATACATTATTAATATGAATCGTATTCTCACCGCTCACCGTAATAGACTGGTTCGTGGTCGCATCCGGTGTTTTCAGCTTCACCGTCCATTTGCCGTTGGCAGCCGCCTTTGTCGTAACCGCCTTGTCCGCCCAGGACGCCTTTATCGTCACCCGTTCTCCGGGTGCAGCCTTACCCCACACATTTACCTGTGTGCGCTGCTGCAATACCATGTTATCTGAGAAAATAGCAGGAAGTGTCACTTTTGCTTCTGCCGTGAGAGAAGCAACCAAACTTAAAAGAAGGAAAATTGAAAACCAAAAGAGCTTTTTCATGTGCCTTTAATAGTTTATAGATTCACATAGATTAATTATAAAAACAGAATATGTCAGAATCTGACGGCACAAAAATAGGGGTTTCCTTCGAAATCCCTTCTCTATATTTTGATAGTTTTCTTATTGCTTTTGTCGTTTCAGGAAAGTTACAGCCAATTAAATGTCATGCTTCCGAAGATTATTTTTATTCTTCAAAATCCTTTAAATTAGTTCCGGATGCGGCAGCTCTTACTAAATGATGATTTAGCGGCTTTACCGCTAAAAATTGACAATTGACAATTGACAATTGACAATTACCATTCGGAACGATTGTTTAAGCACAATATAGCGCAGCCTAATTGTTAATTGTCAATTGTCAATTTTTAGCGGGCGGATGCCCGCTAAATTATCATTTAACCGCCCGTTATCATGTGAACTAATTATGAACATTTACTTTGGCATTATACATTGCCAATATATAATATATACGAGATATACAATGAGATACTTAACTAAGTTTCTCCGTCAGGATGCCATTCCAACTTCTTTCATTGCCCTATAAGATTTTCTTCATTGCCTACTTTTTTTGCGTTCCACTATAGTTATCCGCAAGGAACACTATAGTTACCCTTGCGGACCACTATAGTGGAACGAAAGAGTAACTATAGTGGAACGCAAAAACATTGCCTAACAAAATACATCTTGATAGGCATGCAGCGAAATAAAGAATGCCTATAGGTTATGAATATATTTTAGACAAGATTTCTCGTTTTATGCATAAACCACACCCTTCATAGTATAAAAAGTACAAAAAACCTCTTGTTTTTGCATATTATTTCCAAAACATTCCCTATTTTTGCGCCATTCTAAGAATAATTATACAAAAAGATGAAGAAAAAAGCCAATCGGTTAGACGCAATCAAGATGATTATCTCAAGCAAAGACGTCAGTTCACAGGAAGAACTGCTGCACGCTTTAGGTAAGGAAGGCTTTGAGTTGACACAAGCCACTCTCTCCCGCGACTTGAAACAACTGAAAGTTGCCAAAGCAGCGAACATGAACGGGAAATACGTATATGTACTGCCCAACAACATCATGTACAAACGCTCCAACGACCAAAGTGCCAGCGAAATGCTGATGAACAGCGGCTTCGTCTCCCTACAATTTTCAGGCAATATCGCAGTTATCCGTACGCGACCGGGCTACGCCAGCAGTATGGCCTACGACATTGACAACCGCGAATGTCCCGCTATCCTGGGTACCATCGCCGGAGACGACACCATCATGCTGGTAGTGCACGAAGCCGCTTCGCACAGCGAAGTACGCGACTTCCTGTCACAAATCATCCCTAATTTACACTAAAATAAATCTAAATAAATTGATAATGTTCACATCCGTCATTCTGAACGCAGTGAAGAATCTACTCCCCTACAAACATAAAGAGAGAAGATTCTTCACTACGTTCAGAATAACGGATAGTAACGACTAAGTTAACATAATACGAAATGGATACCAAAAAAGTGGATGTGATGGTGGCTGACGCCTCTCACGAAATTTATGTGGATAAGATTTTGGATACCATCAGAGAAGCGGCCAAAGTACGCGGAACGGGCATCGCAGAACGCACACACGAATATGTGGCGACAAAAATGAAAGAAGGAAAAGCTATCATCGCCTTATGCGGAGACGTGTTTGCAGGTTTCAGCTACATCGAAAGCTGGGGAAACAAACAATACGTCGCTACTTCCGGTTTGA
>ENA-OPRR01002512-OPRR01002512.1-human-gut-metagenome-genome-assembly--contig:-NODE-2512-length-11864-cov-3.273181_pt1 | contig 11864 bp, 9 predicted proteins | sample MGYA00241796_ERZ501883 | MGnify/ENA primary metagenome ERZ501883 (study PRJEB25962, sample SAMEA2042406) | human gut metagenome | biome: human gut; feature: human-associated habitat; material: faeces...
AGTCGTTCCAGTGTTTCCTTATTGTCATTATCCGTAAGCAGCACACAGTACGACTAGACCGTCTGGAAGAAATTTGCAATCCCATCCGCTACGGCTTTTTCCTGTTCAGACAGGGTATCGGTGATTTTTTTAACCATAGCTCTTGATAAAGGAATCGGATCCGGCGTCTTTCCTTTATAGGTTCCGACTCTTCCTTTTACGTCTCTATCCAGAAGCCTGATGCCTCTTTTTCTTTCTGCTTCCCCTTTTTCGTTATAAATGTGCAACTGCGCCTGTCTTCTCTTGTTCAGCTCATATAAAGACATGATTTCGGCGGTTGTCATCGAGAATTCTTTCCCTCCGAATTCAAATTCATGCAGTTTTGCTTTTTCTCCGCTCCACTCTTTATATTGCTGAGGGCTTACGCCATGCTCCTTTAAGAGATTTTTAAACATCGTCTCTGCCTGTCTTAAATTAACTGTTTCTTTATCTCTTCCGGATTTCAACTCCTGGTAAAGGCTCATTCCCTGCTCTCCCAGCTGCCAGAAAAAACTTAACGAATTCAGCATATCCTCTGTAAAAAGTCTCTGAAGATGCCCTATTCTTCCGGTATACTCTTTTCTCTCTTTTTTCTGTGCCTTTACCATATCTTCCGCCAGCTTTGTGACCGTTTCATAGCGCTCATTGGCATGCATCGTATTAATGCCTACAATCAGCTTCTTGATAGCAGTAACCGTTTCTTCCACCCGTTTCAGTTCTGCTTTGCTAAGATTTTCCAGCTTATCAATATTTTCTACGGTCTTTGTTAATTCTTCCATCTTGGCAGCCAGATCCGGATCTATTTCCAAGTAATTGCCGTCCTGATCCTTGCTTTCGTTATTGATAATCCTTTCAAAGGCCGTTCTTGCTTCCAGCCACGCCTGCGTCCTCTTCGTGGGCTCTCCTTCATTGTTCAGACGGTTGGAAGAAAAGTCAATCATGGAGAGAAAGTTGGCCATCGGGACTTTCAGTTCTTCCGGAATATGCTTCTTATCATTTGGTTCAAGCATCCACCTTCTTAATTCAGTGACAGTCTTAATGATCCTTTGCTTAGATTTTGAAGATTCAAGCCGATCGTTTCTCTCTCTAAGTACCTCTTTATGATGTTCCATCAAATCTCTCAGCTTTTCGTTCTTCCGTTCGGTTAATTCCTCTATCCTTTTTTTGTAATAAGCCTTCTGTTCTGCAGATGCTTTTTCGTATTTTTCTTTTAACTCCCGAATCGTCTGTTCCCTTTTCAAAGTGTCCTGCTGCCTTTGTGCCTCATACCTGGCTTTCAGATTTTCCTTAAAGCGGTTCATCTGTTCCTGGTATTTCCGAACTGTTTCGTCGGCCTGGGCCTGAATCTTATCCGCCAGTGTGCGCGGCATATTCCTGGTATCGAAATAGCTTTCAAAAATCTCCTGTCCCAGAATAAACGATAACTCATCTATATCTGCTTCATACGGATTTTGAATCTGAGGTTTCAGGCTGTCTACAACTTCCGCAATCTGGAGAGCCTGATCTGCCGGATGCGTAATGTTCTCCGGGAATAAATCGGGGTATTTTCCAGACCACTCCTGATAAACGGTATCAATATCCGTTCCATTATTGGAAAAACGGATTTTCCCGAAATATTTTTTTCTAAACGCTTCATATCCCCCTTCTATATCCAGTTCAGAGCGGTCTGTTTCCGGAATCTTTATTGTCGTGCTGCGTATCGTCTGAAGGATATCCCTGTAGGCATTCGCCAGTTCTACGTCTTTTACTTCCGCTTTATTTAAGACAGCTCTGGCAATCGCTGTAGCCGTTTTGGTAACCTCTGCTCCGTCCACCTGCTCGCTGTCATGGATATAAGCGTATAATTTTGACAGGTTTTCTTCCAGGATTTCCTTTGAATACGTTGAATTGTACTCTTTTAGCAGCTTTCCGGAAATTCTCCGAATATCTTCGTTTCGTGGTAAATAATCTCTGGAAAGAGTAAGCTGTTTAGCCAGAGATTCATTTATCTGTTTTAATTCCGCATTTTCTTTTACCAGAGCTTCAATATCCACATTTTCGTCCACATTTTTAAGCTGGTAGCGGAACTGACCCAGTTCTGAAATGTACGGTTTTTTCCCGCGTTCAATATAGTTATCAATATCCGTAAGAATCTTCGATGCAGAAGTCCTTTTAGGATATTTAAAATTTTCTACCGCTTCTCCCCGTTCATTTGAAAAATCAATATAGATTTCGCCGTCAAAATGATTGATGAAAGTCCTCAAACTGCTTTTTTGCTTTTCGTTCGGTTTATGAATTAAATTAATTCCTCCGCTTTCCGGATTCAAACGGATATTTCCTTCCTTCATAAACTCTATCATCGCGTCCGTTCCGCTTTCCATTTCTTTTCCATTCTCTTCATAGATATCTTGTATATCCCGATGGTCCATCCCTCTATGCCTTGGATTTCCACCATCCTGTTTTCCGGAAAAATTGAGAAATTTCCCGTCCACTGTGAGATATCCGACCGCCTCTATGTATCGAGTAGTTCCCAGCGTCTTTAAAGCATTTTTATACATCGTTTCCCTGGGTAATTCTTTTTTTGACAATTCTTTTTTCTGGCTTCCTTCCCCAAGTAATACCTCATAAGTTATGTCATTTCTCTCATCGCCAAAATCATATTTTCCAAGGATTTCGACCATAATATTCACCGAATCTTTCAGCTGCTGGACGTTCTTATAATTTGTAAATCCCGCCGCCTTGAATCCTTTCAGCATCCCCTGCCACTGTTTCTGTTTAATTTTGGACGGTTCTGTAAATACCACTTTCTCACCGTCCAAATAATATCCGTTATCTGCCTCCTCTATCTTTTTCTGATATCTGACTTCGCTTTCCGTTTCCAGTCCAGATTTATACGTCTCCCCAGCCTTTTCCAGTCCACTAATCCAAAACTCCCGCGCATCTTCGTAAAATCTCATCTGTTCTCTCAGCTGCTTCGCCACTTTCCTTGTGCTTTCCTTGTTAATCAGGGACTTGATGGAGTCTATCATATCAGACAGAAAATCAATCACCTTTTGTGCGATGGTCTTGTCTTTCCGAACTACTTTCTCAATGAATGCCTCGTCATTTAAAAACTCTCCGGTTGCATCTGCAACAATTTCCTCTATGAGCTGTTCGCGGGAAAGATTCTGGCCTTCGTAAGCTCTGGCATACCGCTCAATGGTTGCTTCCAGATCTTCGGAATGAGATTCTGCCAGTGCCCATACAGCTATGTCCTTATAAACAGAGTATTCCTGCGGAGCGTACTCTTTAATGAAATGAGTCAGCTCATGGGAAGTGGTCTGAAGGAAATTGTCGCTCTTTGCAGAGATCCGGATCTGGCCAGAACCATAGGAACCCTCCGCATCTCCCATTTCATCTTCCAATACGAAGGTTAATCCCGTCTTCGTCCCCAGAGCCTCTGTAAGCCCTATCTGGCCCTTCGTTGCTGCCGATGAATGATTTACCATCCCTCCTGTTTTCGGCTGTCCCTGAGTATACTGAGGCCTCACATTCAGGGATAATCTTCGATCCATCGTTCCTGCATTCAGCGCAGCTTCCTGCTGTGCCCGATTCAATACAGCAGTGTATGCTCCCCCATCTTTAAATCCATCCGCTTCGATTCCATATCTTCCCATGTCATAGTAGCGGTTAAATGCACGGATATAATCCGGAAGCTCTACACTCGGATCATAGTTTTCTGCCGCCGCCCTCTTTCCATTCTCCTCCAGACCTGAGAACATTTCCTCCAGTTCCGCGTCTTCGCCTGTCTTTTGGGTTACATACTCCTCTGCTGCCCGTTCAATCATCGTTTGCTTTTCTGCCGCCGGATCTGTTCTTTCCTGATTTTCCAGTCCCTCCTCTTCCATTTTTTGCACTGTATTCTCCTGCCCGGGCAGACTCTCTCTGTCCTGAACCTTTGTTCCGGTTTCCGCTTCCTTTGTGATCGGTTCTGTCCGGTCTGCAAATCGCATGCCGGCCGCCTGCATCCCGGCTCCCATCACCCCGCCGGAAAGCGCCCCGCCGGCGGCGGACAGAAGGACATTTCCCGCCATGTCTGCCGCTGCCAAAAGACGGGCCTGCGATTCATTCTGCCCCTGTTCTCTGTAATACTGGTAGGCCTGGCTGTAGTTGGATTTTTCTCCCATAATCAGTCTGTCTGTCAATGTGTTGGAAATCTCTGTTGCCGCTTCCTCAGATCCTTCTATCAGCCCCTGCTTCGCCAGATTTTTGGCAAAATTTTTAACCCCTTTTCCAGGAGTCTGTCTTAAAGCATTCAGGTTACCAAGACTTATTTTTTCAAACAGCCCTTCCGCTGTTCCCTGGGCTGCTCCCTGCAGTAACGCCTGTCTCTGTGTTCCTCCCCGTTCTCTGGCATCCAGATAGCCGGATGAAGCGGCAGAAAGGCCTGCGCTGAGGCCTCCCACACCGACGCCGAGCGGAATCCTTGCCAGGCTTTGTGCCATGGAAAGTCCTGTATCTGCGAGAAAATCCTTCACCGGCCCCCTTCCCAGTGCATCCTTTATTCCCTCCCTAAGCTCCTGTTCTCCCGTTACCGGCGAAAATACTGGATGATTGATATTCAGTTCATTCCCTGTCGCTTCTGCTGCCAAGGCGGCCACATACGGCTCATAAGAAGCAATCGGGGCTATCGCGTCTATTGCGGTTCCTAAGACCGGATGTTCTTTTGCCAGTTTCCTTGTTTTTTCTCTTTCATCCCGCATCCATTCTTCGTCCAGGCGTTCCCGGATAGAATCAAAATAGTCTGTAGCTGCACGGCTTCCATACTTTCCGAGGATATAATTGTAATAATCTTTTTCCTGGTCCGTCATTTTTTCCAGAGACTGGAGTCCTGCCTTGTCGAAAACATTCCTTGCAACGGACTGTGCTTTCCCTCTCCACCCTCCATCTGTTTCGCCCATCAAAATATTTTTCTCACCTTTTTTCCGATATTTTTCATAGTCCGGATCCTCGGCTGGTGAAATTGATCTGCTTTCTTTCCCGCTTCCTATGAAGACTCTTTCTCTCTGCCCGGAAGTTTCTTTTTTCTTCCAGTCCATGTATTCATTAACCATTTTCCTGCCCGGTGAAATATCAGGCTGGGTTTTCCAGGCGTTAATTCTGCCGGTTTCTCTTCTCGAACGGTTGAGATATTCTTCAAACAGCCTTTTTCCATTTTCTAACCGATCATTTTTGTACTGAAGCGTACTCTTTTTATAATCAGGTGCTTCCCATCTCTCCTGCCCCGACGTTTTTACAATACTCGCTCCCGTTGTCTTTGTATCATTGGTTTCCTTTTTGTTTTCAAACAGCTGCGGCAAATATTCCCTCGCCGCTTTCTCCCCCTGCTTCTTCCGATCTATTTTATACCTTTCCATTTTTTCCTCCAGGCATCTGCCGACTCAGCCATTTCCTCCAGTTTTCCTTCCGGATTCTTTAAGAGCCAATCATTATAGGCTATCGCTCCCGCATTCTCGTAAAGATCTGGCGTCCTGATATTTTCTTTGTCCTCCTTGTACATGTCCACGGCTCCTGCGCTTTCAAGGTAGTTCATGATATTGTCGGCCACTTCTTTTCCTTCAGTTTTATAAGCGTCCATGTAAGCGTTAGCAGCTTCTGTCCAGGAAATTCTCGCGGAGTCCGGATCCTTCAAGGCATTTTTCCCGGATGAGCTGCTGCTTTTTGACCTGCTCCTGGAACTTCCCCCCGAACTTCTGGAACGTGCCGCCGCCTGCTGCTGAAGAGCAAACTCTTTTTCCCAGTTTGCCTGTGCCTGGTCCGCCTGGTCCTTCTGAAACTGCATTTCTTCCAGCCACTGTTCATAAGCCAGATCATCCTGATACCTTCCGTAATCGTAGCCGTACTCCTGATTGTAACGGTTATTAAAATAATCGCGATTTGCAAAATAATCGCTGACTTCGTCGCGGTATCTGTCGTAATCCCTGTCGTCCAGCCCTGTCACCAGGCCAATCTGATTATACAGTTCCTGTCCGGCGTCCTGATATCTCTGATAGGCTCTGTCGTAAAAATCAAGCACTTTTTCGTTCAGAGCAGCAATCTGATTGTTATACGCCTGCTGCCCCACCGCCGCCGCATAGGAATTTCCATATCCGCCGGACAAGGCCGAAGCCGCTCCCATCGTGTCTCTCATAGCCCGTTCCGCGTTTCTGGTATACTGATCCCGATACATTTTATAAAGATCATCATTGGCCATATCTTCCCCAGTATAGGAAAAATCAGGCCGGTTCATGATATCTCCTAATATATCCTGGATCATATCATCATATCTGCTGTCAAACTCGTCTGGGTAATTATCTTCTAAATCCTGTACCTTTCCCTTATAATCGTTCACTGTCTGTGACGGGGTATATGGATTTCTTGTCGACTTACTCTCTGCTCCCGCCGTCACATTCGTTGACACGCTGTTCTGGTTTGTGCTCTGGACGTTCCTTTCTGACTGAAGCTGATTCAGCAGCTGCGTGTTCTGCGCCGCGGTTCCTGTGTATCCTGAAATTCCGTGTTGCTCTGCCAGTTTTTTTCTGTTTGCGTAACTCGAGTCCTGCCCGTTCTGTTTCATCCAATCTACAATTCCTAACGCCATCTTTTTTCTCCTTTCCCGTTTCCAAAAGAGCTGCTATCATTACCAGATTTTTCGCCTGCTCTGTTCCTGTCACCTGAACCTGTTCCAAACATTTTTTAATCCGTATTACAGCTGCCTCGTCAAATTCAATCATCCTTCTAATGCCTCCAGTCTGTCGTAAATATCTGCAATGCTTTCAGCCACTCCCCAATAATGACTGCTTCCTTCAAAAATGCTGTGGTTTAAATATAATTCCTGCGCATAAGCATCGTCCGGTGTCAATACGCACCCATAATGCCTCAGTACCTGTTCCGGCCCTCCATCCGTATTGTGGCTGCCGTCCCATCCTGTCCAAAAACAGAAGAAATTATTTTCTCCCATTCCCGTTTCCTGATCCAATGTTCCGAGATATTTTCCATAGCGCGTATCAAAGGTATAAAATCCGCCGATATAAACCGCCTCATCATTCGCTTCAAACTCCCCATCCTTGCAGATGATGGAAGCTCCAATTACATCTCCTGAAAAAACTGCATCTCCATTCGCTTTCAGTTTAAAATTACTGGATTCTACCACTAATCGGTTTGATTTTAAGACAACCTTCCCCGGCTCCAAAGACAGTTCACTGGAAATCTCTCCTTTGCCGACCTTCATTTCAATCTTTCCATCTAATACAGAAAATTTTGTCTCTGTATCGTCTCTCAAATTTTTTAAGTCTACTCGAAGCCCATCTACATCAAAAATCAGAGAAGCGATTTTTTCATCTGTTTCATAATATTTTTTCAGCGCCTCTGAACTGTAATTATCCTCCGGAGTCATATTTTCAAACATGTACTTCAACTGTTCGTTTAAACGAAACAGCTGATCCCTTATTTCATTCTGATCGCCTTTAAAATCCATTCCACGGTATACAGACATCAAATTTCACTCCCTTCTCTTGTATATTTTCCAATACCCAGAAGTTTTGCTCTTCCCATTCCTTCAATTCGGTATCGGTATCTGGAGCACCGGCGAGGAATCACTGGCACAGTGTAAACTCTTTTTTCTTTCGCCGTGACGCTGTAAAGATGTTCCCACATGGGAGAATTGTCATACTGAATCAAGATGTCTGCCTGCGATCCCTGTTCCAGCTCCAGATAAAACTGAAGTTTCTGGATAAACTTTTTTTGCAGGCTTCCTTCCTCCTGATCTCCCGATTCCAAATACCAGAAGATTTTCTCGGTTCGATTTCCCTCCAGCGTAAATAATCGGTTTTCTGAATCAATTATGTAAAGTTCTCCTTCCCCGCCGGCGAGAAACTTGACGTCCATACTCTCTTCCCGCGTCCAAATCCTTCTTTCCGGCGAGTAGACCAAAATCTCTCCTGCAAACAGGTAGTAGTTTCCCTTGAATGTTCCCGCCATTCCTGAAGACACTTTATTTCCCAGCAATTCAGAAATCAGATAAGGAACTCCGCCTGTATAGGCGCACACGCCTTCCGGAGCCACATAATAAAGTGTTCCATTGATACTGCAAAGAGAATCCGCGCACCCTTCCTTCACTCCCATAGCCTCTTGGCTGGTAATCTGAATATTGGACGGTTTGTTTCCCTGTACTTTATGAATCTTGTCTTCCTTGAAAAATACCACATATCCCTGGCTGGAGGTAGCTCCTGTAAAATTCCCGTCACTTCCTATTGTTGCGGCATAGGAATCTGTAGAAATCCCTTCAAATACATTAAAGTTCATAGGATCTCCTAACTTGGATGCGTATACCTCATGTTTCGCATTGGAACACCCCCAAAGTCTGTTTTCATTTTCTACGATAAAATCCATATCCGGAATCGTTCTTGTCAATTTTAAACCGCTTGCCTGGGTAAACTGTTTTTCCAGCGTCGAAATTACAGTAATGGAATCATTTGTTTTCCCTTCGATGATAAATGTCCCGTTAAACGCTGCATTCGTACAGCCGGAAATTGTAACTCCATCTTTTTCATTGAAATTTTTCCCGATCCCTGTACAGGAAATCTTCGTGTATACTGACGCGGCATAGGTAGGGGTAAATGTTGCCTGCGCTCCCTGCGTCCAGGTCTTTTCCATCGTTCCAAATTCCCCGGTATGAGTATTGAAATATTTTTTATCCGGAAAGATTAAGATGTAGGCTCCCATTCCCACCATGTTTTTTTCCGTATTAGAAACATCCCCCTTTTTAGCATCTTTGTAATAAAAAGAGGTTCCGTCCACATAGGCCAGCCCATTTTTCCAAAACAGGCCGTTTGGCTTCGATAGAGTTTTTATAATCTCTCCTCTCGGTTTTCGCACCCCCATTGCCGGGTAATCCTCCAGGGAAATGTTTTCCATATCTGTAAATGCGTTCTCCTGCGTAATAATCCGCCTGTCCAGCCCCATAAATGTACCAATCTGCTTTCTCTGCATCCGAATCGGGTTAATGTACGGCAGTTTCATGTTCCCTCCCTAATAATTGCAAAAATGCCCTTTCTGCTTTGGCATATGCGTCCGGATATAGTATTTTTTAAACTGTTCCATCGACGCTTCAAACATCGCCACATCGTTGTTATACTGTTCTGTTTCCATATTTTGAAAATCAATCTTTGCATTTATATAGTTTATATAAATATCAGAAAATCGTTCAGGAACTAAAAGTTCTTTTTCCATGTCGCTGTCATACTCATAAGATGTAAATTCAATGTCGTTTCCTTCGTAGTTGTTTAACACATCATCTACTACGATTCCCTCTATTTCCGACAGCCATCTTACCTTCTGTTCCTTTGTGTACTGGTTTGGTTTTATTTCATCTATCATTGCGATCAGCTCGGCTAAAAACATTATTTTCTCCTTTTCTTCCTATCGTATCATTTTAAAACATGTTTTTCGCCCGCCAAAAAAGGCAGCGTTTCCGCTGCCTTAAATCACTTCTCCATCCGGCTGAATCCTATCTCCTGTAATCATCCATCCAGCATAATCAAAACTGTAGCACTTGCCATCGATTATCTCAAGCCGGCCTGTTGGGTAGATATATCCAGGCTGCAGATACCACCAGCGGCCATCCTCCAGAATCCACCCCTGGAGATAATCGGCGCTGATCCATCCTCTGTCTGTCTCAAACCACCTCTCAGAGCCTGACAGGGCTTTTTTAAGAGGTGCAATCCGATCCCCCTTGTAATATCTGCCTCCTGTATCCTTCCCACCCGGCGCATCCCTGATTATCAGGGAGGAGGCTGTTACCTCCACCTGTGCAGATCCCGTTGCGATTGTCTGATAGCTCCACACTTTCTGACTCACCTCCCACGTCTGTTTGAATTTATCAAATGTCCCATACTGCTGCTTTAAGATGTTGGTGCCACTTCCCCAGTCCGGCAGATACAGGTGAGGCTTATCAATGATGCTTGTCCAATCGCCGCCCCAGCCAAGTCCAAGGCTTTTTGCAATCTGGCCAACGCGCCGGAAGAAATCTCCTGACTCATTATAGGCTCCCTGTCCGTCGTTGCGGTAGAAGTCAAAAGCAATCCCCCACTGATGCTGAGAGGAATAGCTAGAGCCTTTTGCGTTGGTTACAATACTACCTGGTTCTGTCCGGCCCTGTGCGTAAAGGGCATCCTGCTCAGCTACGGTCCTGAAACACTCCCCCAGTCCGATAGTCAGTCCCTGGGCATTACATTTTACTGCCAGCTGCTTAAAAGCCTCCTGAAGGCGAGGATGGCACTGTGTAATATCTCTTCCCATGTTTCCCCTTTCCGGCCCTCTGCCTGAATATGTATCTCAGTTGTTTTCGCCAGGATTCCGCCTGGCCCGGAGATGATGGATCACCTCCTTCTAACTGTTTTCCTGTGGTTCTGATGTGTCTATCTTATTTTTCAGTACAGCGATATAATTGCATAACCATCCCGGCACATCTGCTCCCATGCGGCCTGCGTTTTCCACGATAGACAAAATCTCATTGAGCAAATACCAGACAGTCACCAGCAAACCAAAGATTGCCGATGCCGGCATCTCAAAACCAAGCTGTCCCGCCGTTTTTACTACTACATAATCTAAAATCATGGCTGCTGCAATTACGCAGACATACCCCACTTTTTTGATGATCCCCTTAGCTCCCTTTTTAGAGCTCCATCCGTAATTTGGATCCCCTGGGTGGTCGATGGCCTCCCGCTTACTTGCCAGCATACCTGTAATATAGTCTACCACCATAGCTGTAAATAACAGACTCAGCAGGGGAAACAAAATCCCCAGCTTATTGCTTAAAAATGCCCCCGCTGCTGCCAGCACTCCCTGAATAGATATTACAACTTCTCTTTTCATCATCATTTCCTCCTACGGATTTTCTTTCAGCCATTTTTCAACCGATGCTTTCCAGAGCTTCGGTACATCTTCGATCGTTATGTTTCCGGATTTGATCTGCGTCCCATAAAATGCTCCCACTACTCTTCGCCTCCTATCTGCTCTGCAATCGCACTTGTTACCGAACCCAGATCGGATATTGCACCGTTCTGAATCTCCTGCCCTGCTTCCAGAGCTTCCAGGCGCCTTTCTGTGTCCGTTTTTTTCCGCAGGCTATAAGTTGTAAGGACAGATCCGTCAGAAGCCACTACAGAGGTTTCAGAGAGCAGCACAAGTTCCTGATAGATTCCAATGGTAAGTCCGTCCCCATTCTGTACTTTTACCTCCTTCAGGTTTTCCGGAGTCAGCATCTCCCACTGCTTCAGCATAGTTTCCCGGTTTTCTGTCGCTGCCTTAATGGCATCAAGAGAAGAGCCAGATTCCAGTTCGATGGTTGTTCCGTCCTTTAAAATTAATTTATCTTTGCTCATTATGAGCACCTCCTTTATAAAAATTTTTGTATATTAAAGCCCTTTATGATCAGGGCAGGATTTTCTGGTTTAAATAGCGAGTTGACTCAATCTTTAGATAGTCCATACGCCTTTAAAGGTAAAATTTATTTTTATCGTTTAGGCAATATTAAAAAAATCTATATAGATGGTTTTAAAAATATACCCGTAGGAAAAACAACGGTCATCTGCACCATACCCAAAGATTATCTGCCTACTATATCTGATTACTCATGGGATAAAAGCAATGTTTCAGGCCAGCCTTATAGAATAGGGCTTCTCAGAAACGGGTCATTATCCATCCATGTATATACAATCAGCTTTTCGGGCGAAAATAATACTATTTTTGACGAGGTTTATTTTTGATTGTGTTTTCTCCTTACTCATGCAAATAGCGACCTATATCCTACAGAGGTCGTTGATATAAAGAAATTTGCAGATTCCATC
>ENA-OPRR01002520-OPRR01002520.1-human-gut-metagenome-genome-assembly--contig:-NODE-2520-length-11839-cov-3.311948_pt1 | contig 11839 bp, 9 predicted proteins | sample MGYA00241796_ERZ501883 | MGnify/ENA primary metagenome ERZ501883 (study PRJEB25962, sample SAMEA2042406) | human gut metagenome | biome: human gut; feature: human-associated habitat; material: faeces...
CAACGAGGGGCGAGGTGTATGTGAAGGGGGAACGGGTGCGCGGCACATCGCCGCATATTGGATATATGCTGCAGAAGGATCATCTTTTTGAGTGGAGGACGATACGCTCCAATGCCTGTCTGGGGCTGGAGATCCAGAAAAAGATGGATCCAGACCATGAAAAAAAGGTGGAAGAGCTTCTTAAGGCTTATGGCCTTGGAAACTTTGCCGAAGCCAGGCCCTCGGAGCTTTCCGGCGGCATGCGCCAGCGGGCGGCCCTCATACGGACCCTGGCCCTGGAGCCGGATCTTTTGCTGTTAGACGAACCATTTTCGGCCCTGGACTATCAGACCAGGCTCACGGTCTGCGACGATATCAGCACCATCATCCGCAGCCGGAAAAAGACGGCAGTTCTTATTACACACGATCTTTCAGAAGCTGTGAGCGCAGCGGACCGGATCCTTATCCTGACCCGCCGCCCCGGCCGTATCAAAGATACCATTTCTATTACGTTTCCCAAAGAAGCGGATAGTCCATTGAAAAGAAGAAATTTTCCGGAATTTTCCGTTTATTTTAATGAGGTGTGGAAGATTCTGAAAGAATAGGAACGATCCCAGTGATTTGGAGGTGTCTCATGAAAACGCATGAAACCCTGGCCCAGCAGGAATTTGTGGCAAGACAGCTGCGCCGCCGCCAGATGGTGGTTCTGGCCCGGCTCTTTCTTTTCCTTTCGGTCCTGGTCCTCTGGGAGGCCTGCGCCAGGACCGGTGTGATCAATGCTTTTATTTTCAGCTCTCCATCCCGCATCGTCCGCTGTTTTTTCTCCATGGTGCTGGATGGAAGCATTTTTTTACACACCGGAGTCACTATCCTGGAGACTCTGGTGAGTTTTTTCTTTGTAACTGCGGTGGGGATCCTTGGGGCCGTGGCCCTCTGGTCCAGTAAAAGCCTGGCAGAGATCCTGGATCCCTATCTGGTGATGTTAAACAGCCTTCCCAAATCGGCCCTGGCCCCGATCCTCATTGTCTGGCTGGGGAGCAGCATGAGGACTATTGTGCCCGCCGTTTCGGTGGCCGTATTCGGCTCTATTTTAACGCTCCACAACGGATTTATGTCCATGGACCCGGACCAGGCCCGTCTGATCCGCTCCCTGGGGGGAGGAAAGAGGGAGATCCTGTTTAAGGTCCTTCTTCCCGGATCTGTCCCTCTGATCATCAGCAATATGAAGGTAAACGTGGGGCTCTGCCTGGTGGGAGTGATCATCGGAGAATTTCTGGCCGCCCGGCTGGGGCTGGGATACTTGATCATTTATGGGAGCCAGGTGTTTAAACTGGATCTTGTACTCATGTCCATTGTGATCCTCTGTATCCTGGCAGCCCTTATGTACCAGGGGATCGCCATGGCGGAGCGGCGGGTGAAAAGATAAAAGATCAGCCCCGGTGGGCCTGTTCTGTGAAGAATGGGGGAGCCGGGGTTTTGATAGTCCGCCTGCCGGCACATGTTTCCAACAGGTATAAATCCAGAATGTTTCTGAGTAAATAGTGGGAGAACTGTATATTAAAGGCAATGGTATCGAATCATTGATATCGACGGTTGAAAACACCATGTGCTGAACCGCATGTATGATGGCTTGGAAGATGTTAGTTCGTCACCGTCTTTTCGGTTGCAGCTATAAAAAAGCCGGGGGTGTTTTTGGCAAATGAATGGAGTCAGCAGAGTTCTCAAAAATCAAGTGAAAGGCGGACTTTTTTGATTCCTCAATGTGCAGCACCATTTTCTCTGCGGCTTTTTCCCAATTCCCCTGGAGACAGGGGACGGTGATGGCAAGATGTTCCTGGAAGGTTTCTTCCAGGCGATTATTGGAAACATTTCCAGTCATGTATCGGAGTCTGGTATCCTGGGCATGAATTAGGCGGTAGGACCGGTGGATATAGGTGTTAGGACAGGTTTCAATGATCATTAAGTGAAAACGGGAATCCAGATCGTAAAAATAATCATTGTTCTGAAAACATTCATTATCTGAATTTTTGTGTGAGAAAATATGATAAAACTCGGTCAGTGATTCCTGGGGGAGAAGGGCCCCATAATTCATGAGAGCATAAGGCTCATAAAGCAGTCTCATTTCATATATCATATTTATTTCTCTGACAGAAAGTGGTGTAACCATAATTCCACGCTTGGATCGGATCTGAATCAGGCCCTCCTGTTCCAGGCGGCTTAGAGCGTCCCGGACCGGGGTCCGGCTTAGATTCATATCTTCAGTTAACATCTCTTCGTTTAAAAAAGCGCCTGGTGCATATTCGCAGGTAATGATTTTCTGGCGGATATGGTGATAGGCCAATGTCTTTAAATTGGTTTTTGGCATATGTTTTTACTTCCCTGTGTGTTGTATACGATAAAATCTTAGCATATTTTTGAGGTGGTTGCAATATTTTGGCGGAGAAAATCGAGTTTTAGTCAAAATTGATAAAAAATTATAATAAAATTCTATAATCATACACAAAAATATGATTAATACACATATTTGCATTGACATGATGTCGTAATATGTCTATAATCTGATATATACAACAATGAATACAAGATGAAATATATCAGACAAAATAAAGGGTAAAGAGTGAAGCAGGAAAGGAGAAATTATATGGCAACAGCGAAGTGTCTGGAAGGCTTAGAACCAAAGCGTGTATTTGAAGTATTCAGTGAATTGAGCGAGATTCCCCATGGTTCAAAAAACGAGAAGGCGATCAGTGATTATATCTACACATTCTGTAAAAAACTGGGGCTGGAAACCTATCAGGATAAAACCAATAATCTTATTATTAAGAAACCAGCTACTTCTGGATATGAAAATGCTCCTACTGTAGTCCTTCAGGCTCATTTGGATATGGTCTGTGAAAAAAATGCCGATACAGTTCATGATTTCAAAAAGGATCCTATTCGGATTATGCGGGATGGGGATCGTATTTATGCAGATGGAACTACGTTAGGCGCAGATAATGCCACGGGTCTTGCTTTTGCTATGTGTGTTCTGGAATCAAAGGAGATTCCTCATCCAGCATTAGAGGTTGTTTTTACTGCTGATGAGGAAGCAGGAATGAGTGGGATAAAAGCTCTTGATTTTTCCAGAATAAAAGGAAGAGTGATTCTTAACCTGGATTGCAGTGATGAAGGAATCGTAGTGGGTTGCGCGGGTTCCTCTGTGGTCCGGATGAAATTGAAAGCAGCTAGAGGGCCATTGAAAGATAGTATGGTGTGTATGAAATTAAAGATTCGCGGTTTGAAAGGCGGGCACAGTGGATTGGATATCACGAAGGAAAGGGGAAACGCCAATGTGATTATAACAAGAATTCTTGTGGACGCAGAAAATGAACTGGGAGCTCAGCTTTCATGGATTTCCGGTGGACTTCAGACCAATGCAATTTGTCGCGAGGCTGAAGCTGTTGTGGCTGTCGAGGAAAAAAAGAGGAATGAATGGAAAGTACTCATTGAGAGATGGGAAAATATATTAAAAAAGGAATTTAAGGTAAGTGATCCGGAAGTTACAGTTATTTCTGAGGAAGTAGGAAATGCAGACGATTGCTTTGATCAGGCAGGAACGGAGAGAGTGCTTGACTTTTTGATGAATATTGATAGTGGATTAATTGCAATGAACATGGAAGTTCCTGGTGTTGCAGAAACAAGTGGCAATGTTGGGACCATATCAACAGAAGGGGAGGAGATTACTGTCCGGGTTAATTATCGAAGTGGTTTGGAAAGTAAGAAGCGGTACATAGTGGAAAAGAATAGGCGTCTTGCAAGGGCTTTCGGTGCGGATTTTTTAGTGGAATCTGATTCTCCAGAGTGGGAGTACAAAGCTGATAACCGTTTAAGCAGTTTGGTTCAGAAAGTTTTTGAAAAACGATATGGAAAGAAAATGGTAGTAGAGGTATCTCATGGTGGAAATGAATGTGGAACATTTTTTAAACAGTTTCCAGATGCAGATATCGTATGCTCCGGCACACAGATTACCGGAGCCCATACGCCAAAAGAAAGCGTTATGGTGAGTACTATCCAGAAGGAATGGGAAATGCTTTGCCTCACTTTAAAGGAAATGCTTGAATATTAAAACAATGAAATGGGGTTCCATTTTCATAGGAATAAAATAATTTAATGTATAATTAAAAGGAGGAAAAACAATGAGAAAGAGGTTGGCAGTAATGTTGGCGGCAGTAATGGCGGTATCTCTGGCAGGCTGTGGAAGCACTCCGAAGGAAAGCAGTACAGAGGCAGCTGGAGCTTCGGAAACTCAGGCAGAGAGCGTAGCGACAGAAGGAGAGGAGGATTTTAAAATTGGTATTTTAACTTCTACCGTATCCCAGGCAGAGGAGGAATACCGGGCCGCAGAGTCTGTGAAGGAAAAATATGGAGACCGTATTATCCACCAGACTTTTCCGGATAAAGCGTCCAGTGAACAGGAGACCACTATTTCAATCGCTCTTTCCATGGCAGCAGATCCTGATGTAAAAGCAATTATCTGTAATACGGCGATGGAAGGTACGGCAGCTGCAATGGAAAAGGTACGGGAAAAGCGGCCAGACATTTTGCTTCTGGCAGGCGTACCCAATGAGGCACCAGATGTGATCTGTGCTGCAGCGGATTTAGTATTTCATCCAGATGTGGCAGAGATGGGTACTATGGTGGCAGAGGCCGCAGCAGAAATGGGAGCAACAACAGTAGTCCACTACTCTTTCCCGCGCCATATGGCTCAGCCACTAAATATTGCAAGACATGATAATATGAAGGCAAAGTGTGAGGAGCTGGGACTGACTTTTGTTGATGGAACTTCTCCAGATCCCCAGGGTGACGCAGGAATTGCTGCAACACAGCAGTATATATTAGAGGATGTGCCGCGTAAGGTGGCAGAGTATGGCGAGAATACGGCTTTCTTTGGAACTAATGCAGGGCAGCAGGAACCTATGTGTAAAGCTGTTTTTGAGTCCAAAGCAATTTATCCCCTTCCAGATAATCCTAGCGTTTTTTACGCTTTCCCGGGGGCTTTAGGGATTGAAGTTCCAGAAGATAAAAAGGGCGACGTTTCCTTCATGCAGGAGCAGATCAGCACAAAGCTTGCAGAGAATGATATGAGCGGCCGGATGGGCGCATGGAGCGCACCGATGCACACTATGTTCATTGAAGGGGCAGTAGAATATGCAATGGAATATTGCAACGGCGAGTTTACGGAACGGGCAGATCTGGATAAATTTACAGAAATTTTTTCCGAATTTGCAGGCGGAGATGTCAGTGTACGCAAATATACTGATATTGAAACAGGAACCAGCTATGATAATTTCTTTGTCGTATTAGGAAAGTTCATTCAGCTGTAAAAAGAAAATGGGAAAGGGATTAGACGCCGCTAAACCGCGGCATCTAATCTTTTCCTTGCTACAATGGAAAATAACAAAATAGAAAGAGGGGTAAATATGTCCAGTCAGGCTCTCCTTCATTTTAAAAATATAAAAAAAAGTTTTTCTGGAAATGTGGTATTGGATGGGGTCAATTTTGAGATTTATCCGGGACAGGTGGTAGCTCTTGCCGGTGAAAACGGTGCGGGAAAATCCACTCTGATGAATATTCTCTTTGGAATGAGCGTGATTCACGACACCGGAGGATATGAAGGAGAGATTATCTTTGAAGGAAAAAATGTGCAGATCCAATCTCCCCAGGAAGCGATGGCTTTGGGGATCGGGATGGTCCATCAGGAATTTATGCTGCTTCCAGGATTTACTGTTGCGAGAAATATTAAATTAAATCGTGAAAACCTGGTTCCATCCGTGGTCAGCAGGATTGCTGGAAAGAATTACGAATTATTGGATCAGGGAGCTATTATTGGCGATGCGAAAAAGGCTCTTAAACGTTTGGGAATGGAGATAAATCCCCAGACGACCGTGGATAAACTTCCTGTAGGCCATATGCAGTTTGTGGAGATTGCCAGAGAAATCGATAAAAAAAATTTGAAACTTCTTGTGCTTGATGAACCGACAGCAGTTCTTACAGAAAGCGAAGCAGAACGTTTTTTGGAATGTATCAGAAAGGTTGCCGATGAGGGGATTGCGGTAATATTTATCAGCCATCGATTAGACGAGGTTATGGAACTGGCAGATTCTGTAGTGATTTTAAGAGATGGGCAGATGGTATTTTCTGAAAAAACAGCCAATACCAATAAACATGAAATTGCTGAGTTAATGGTGGGACGAAAGCTGGAGGCAGAAAGTCTCATTAATGTAAATAGAAACCTTCCTGAAGATTATATTTTGGAGGTATCCCATTTCAAGGTAAATATGCCTGGCGAAAAGAGTAAGGACGTTTCTTTTCGTGTGAAAAGGGGAGAGATCTTTGGAATCGGTGGGCTTGCAGGCCATGGAAAAACCAGTATTTCCAATGGAATCTTTGGTATGTATCCAGCCACAGGGACAGTAACCTATGAGGGAAAGCAACTTCAATATGGAAGAGTTGGTGAAGCTCTTAAAAAGGGAATGGCTTTTGTGTCAGAGGATAGAAAGGGTGTAGGGCTTCTTTTAGAGGAACCGATTTCTTTAAATATGGTCTATACAGATATGCGGGTTAATCGGCACTTTTTAAAGAAGTATGTTTTCTTCAGTCAGTTCGACAGCCAAAGCTCTGGTCAGATTGTCGATGAGATGATTCGGGAGCTGGATATCCGTTGTACTGGACCAGAACAACCGGTAGGACGGCTTTCGGGGGGAAATCAGCAAAAGGTATGTGTTGCGAGAGCATTAATCACAAAACCAAAGATTTTGTTTGTATCGGAGCCTACCAGAGGTATTGATATTGGAGCTAAGCAGATTCTTTTAAATTATCTGGTAAAAATTAATAAGGAATTGGGAATTACAATCGTAATGACTTCCAGTGAATTGAATGAATTACGGTCTGTTTGTGACCGGATTGCGATTATTGGCCAGGGAATTGTTCAGGGAATATTGAAGCCAGATTCTCCCAATGTAGACTTTGCACTTTTGATGTCGGGAGAAGGAAAGGAGAACAGCAATGACAGGAATAAAGAATAAAATAAGTGCCTTTGGATTTCCAAGACTGATTATCATGGCTTTTCTTGGTCTTTTGATTGTTCTGATGTTTCTTATGGACATTCCGGCTCCCCTTACCTTTTCTCAGTGTATTGTACGAGTGGGAATCAATATGGTTTTAGGACTGGCAATGGTGCCGGGAATCATGGCGGGAACAGGGATGAACTTTGCTCTTCCATTGGGAATAGAATGTGGGCTTTTGGCAGGTATGATCAGCTTGCAGTTTGATATGACGGGAGTGGGCGGTATCTTTGCAGCCATGGTCATTTCTATCCCATTCAGCATTTTGGCTGGTCTTGCGTATAGCCAGTTGATTAACCGGGTAAAAGGCAGTGAGATGATGGTATCCACCTATGTGGGATTTTCTGTGGTTGCATTAATGTGTATTGGCTGGCTGATTCTTCCATTTAACCATCCGTCGATTGTGTGGCCCATCGGAGATGGACTCCGTACAACGATTACATTGGAGAAGTGGTATGACAGGGCTCTAAATAACTTATGGGCGTTTTCTGTTGCAGGAGTAGAGATACCAGTAGGATTGATCCTGGTAATCTCGGTGTTCAGTTTCCTTGTATGGTTATTTATGAGAAGCCGTCTTGGGCTCATGATGAAAGCAGTGGGATCAAATCCAGAATTTGCGAGGGCCAATGGTATTCATGTGGATTCCATGAGAACACTGGCAACGGTTATTTCTACAATTCTAGGTGGAATTGGAATTATCATTTATGCTCAGGGCTTTGGATTCTATCAGCTGTATAATGCGCCTCTTATGATGGCATTTCCAGCTATTGCAGCAGTTTTAATTGGTGGGGCAACACCAAGCCGGGTTACAGTCTTCCATGTGGTCTTTGGAACGATTATGTTCCAGAGCATGTTAGCAATCGCAACACCAGTCGCCAACAGCTTGATTCCGGAGGGGAATTTATCGGAGGTTGTGCGGACCATTGTAAGCAACGGGATCATTTTGTATGCCTTATCCCGGATGCAGGGAGGGAAACGCTGATGGAACATAGTGAGAAAACAAATTTTACAGGATTATTAAAAAAGATTCTGGTTAATAACGCGGTTACCATACTTTTTGTTGTGATCTGTATTGCCGGGATTGTCCTGGCGGATCAGCCCATGCCCTATGTGGTAGGAGAGATTTCTTCCAGACTGTTTCGGAATCTGATATTGATCTTGGCACTGTTGGTTCCAGTCTGGGCCGGAATGGGAATGAATTTCAGTATTGTCCTGGGAGCTATGGCGGCACAGATCGGAATTATGGTTTCTATGAATTTTTCTGTAACAGGGGTAGTCGGACTCGTTTTGGCTTTTATAGTCAGTGTTCCGCTCTCACTGTTTTTTGGAAATCTGACAGGACGCTTATTTAATCATACAAAAGGGCAGGAAATGATTACGGGTATGATTTTAGGATTCTTTGCAAAAGGAGTATATGATCTTGTTTTTATGTTTTTATGTGGACCAGTTATTCCGGTAAAGAATCAGACGCTTTTATTGCCTAACGGGATCGGGCTTACGACTCCCATCAACCTGGATGGAGAGACAAAGGGAGCGATGAATAAGCTGTGGACGATTTCTCTTGAAAAAGCTCTTTATATAATTTTGATTCTTGCCACAGTTTTTTTTGTGGGACAGTTAATTTTTAAGATGAAGAAGGAGAAGATCGACTGGAAAAAGCAGTATAAACTTTATATTGCAGTGTTCTCTCTTGTAGGATATCATATTCTTTTGACAGTTTCTGAAACAGTACGGTTTGCTTTGAATTTTACTGATGTACCAGTGGTTACAGGCCTTCTGATCGGGGCGGTGGGACTTGCCATTAATTTTCTTTCAAGGACAAAATTGGGGAGTGACATTCATGCAGTAGGCCAAAGTCAGACCATCGCTGTTTCTATGGGTATTCCGGCAGATAAGATCCGTATTATGGCAATTATGATTTCAACCTTGCTGGCGGCTTTAGGGCAGCTGGTTTTTATCCAGGATATTGGAAATTTTACTACCTATACAGCGCATGAAAATGTAGGTACTTTTTCCATTGCTGCTTTACTGGTGGGAGGCGCGTCCATCAAGAAAGCCAACATTGGTCATGCGATTCTTGGTGCATTGCTGTTCCATACGATGTTTATCATATCTCCGCTTGCGGGAAAGAATCTGTTTGACAATGCACAGCTAGGAGAATACTTCCGTGTGTTCGTATGCTATGCTGTTATTGCGGTGGCTTTGGCACTGCATGCGTGGAAACAGATTATGGCAAAGAAAGCAGAAGATAACTAAAAGGCAGCAGCTTTTGAAGCGGTATCGACTAAAAAAGTAAAACAGGGTAGCTTTCATGCAGGAGGAAAAAGACGGGTGAGAAGCAATTGCTTTTTGCCCGTCTTTTTTCAGTTATACAGTAAGAATTATGTTTTGAGGATACAAATATTGTGTATCCTATGATTAAGCTAGTGTTTATCAGCCAGTATATGACAGTTATTGAAACAACTATATACGGGGACAGTATGTACTGTGGTGTTGGAAGACTGAATTTTTCCACCGTCCCTGACTCAATTTTATAAGAACGACTGTGTAAGGAGAACCGTCTATCTCCCAGCTTCCGCCAGATACGTCTCTGCCATATGGACGGCGGCGGCTCCGTCGGAAACGGCGGTCACCACCTGGCGGAGGGGCTTGGTCCGCACATCGCCGATGGCGTAGACGCCGGGAACGCTGGTCTCTGTGGTCTCACCGGCAGCGATATAGCCCGCCTTATCCAGCTCCAGCTGGCCCTCAAACAGGCTGGTGGAGGGCTTGCGGCCCACGCTCACAAAGATACCGTCGCAGGGAAGGTCGGTCTCTTCACCTGTGTGGACGTCCTTTAAGCGGATTCCCGTAAGTGTTTCTTTGTGGTGCAGCTCTGTGACCACGCTGTTCCAGCAAAACTCGATATTGGGAGTTTCCTGAAGAAGATCATGATAGATCTTTGTGGCCCGCAGGGTATCCCGGCGGTGGACCAGGATCACCTTCTTTGCGATGCGGCTTAAGATCAGGGCATCTGCAACTGCGGAATTGCCGCCTCCGGCCACCACCACGGTCTTATCCTTGTAAAACATGCCGTCACAGGCGGCACAGTAGGCCACGCCCCGGCCGGTCAGTTCTTTTTCACCAGGAACACCCAGCTCTCTGGGGCTGGCTCCGGTGGCCAGGATCAAGGTCCTTCCGTAAATGGTGCCCTGGGAGGTTTCCACGGCCTTGGGCTGTCCTTCCAGCTTCGCCCGGACCACCTCGGCGTACAGGGTGGAGGCCCCGAACCGTTCTGCCTGCTTCCTCATTTTTTCAGCTAAGGTATAGCCATCGATGCCGTCCTCAAAGCCAGGATAATTGTCGATCTGGTGGGTCAGAGCCATCTGGCCTCCGGCGGACAGCTTTTCCACCACAATGGTATCCAGTCCGGCCCGGGCTGCGTAAAGAGCCGCAGTATAGCCTGCGGGGCCTCCGCCAATGATCACAGTATCGTAAACGCGGGAGGGCTCAGGATCACTCGTCTCACTGGCTGCTTCCAGGGAATCCGTTAAGAACTGCTCGATCATGTCCCTGGATTCCGGGACCCGGAGCGTGGCGGCAGCCTTTCCGTCCTTATAAAGCACCAGCGTGGGGATGATCTCAATGCCCTGGCTGTCAGAAAGCTGCTTTTCCTCATCGATGTTGATCTTAGCCACGGGAATGGACCTGCCCCAGGTCTCAGAAACTGCCTCGTAGGCTACTTCGATCTTCCGGCAGTAGCCGCACCAGGGCGCCCAGTAATCCACCAGGAAGGTCTTTCCGCTCCGGATCATTTCATCAAATTGTTCTCTGTTCATATTCATAGCTGCCATACCGCCAGCTCCTTTCCTTTGTTTGATATCAGTATACCAGGACCTGTCCTGGATTTCCGTGATAAGGTCACAGTTGCGGAAATCCATGGGAGAGACCGGAGGCTGGAGCCTGGTGCTGTCCGGGCAGGGAGGCGGCAGGCGCGGGGGCAGAGCGGATCAGAAGGATGGTGTGTGCTGGGGAAAGCGGCCTCCAGGCAAAAAAACGGCGGTGCAGCCAGGCTGCATCGCCGTTTCTTCCATAAAATGATCTAGTGGTGCTCTCCGCACTCGTCTGCGTGCTCGTGCTCATGGCAGATGGAGCCGGGGGAGACCAGATCACCCTTCAGATAGGACTCCACTGCGGCGGTGGCATCGCCCTGTACGCCGACGATGACCTCTACGCCGCGCTCGTTGAAGATATCCACAGCGCCGCCGCCCATGCCGCCGGAAATGATGACCTGCGCTCCGTGATCGGCCAGGAAGTTGGGCAGGAAGCCTGGACGGTGTCCCGGATTGGGGACGGAATTGACTGCGGTGATGGCTCCGTCTGCGGTGTCGAAGAAAATGAAATTCTCACAATGGCCGAAATGGCCTGCTACGGTGTTTCCCATGGCTGCTACTGCAATTTTCATGATGGTTTCTCCTTTTTCTGATAGATTTTATTTGGTCTGTGGGGGCTTCGGAAAGGCTCCGGAGCCCGTGGCTGTTATAGAAGCCGGCATACGGTATCAAAGATTTTTTTTAAAGCGTCCCGGGCCGGGCAGTCGATGTCCGCCAGGCTTTTTCCCTGATTGATGGCCTCTGACGCATGGTGGTCATAGGGAACGGTTCCGGCAAAGGGGATCCCTTTTTTCTCGCAGAATTCCTGGATGGCCCTGGTATATTCCGGACTCACATCCCATTTGTTGACGCAGACGGCCAGCTTTGTCTGGAAGGTTTCGGCGG
>ENA-OPRR01002521-OPRR01002521.1-human-gut-metagenome-genome-assembly--contig:-NODE-2521-length-11839-cov-3.127546_pt1 | contig 11839 bp, 11 predicted proteins | sample MGYA00241796_ERZ501883 | MGnify/ENA primary metagenome ERZ501883 (study PRJEB25962, sample SAMEA2042406) | human gut metagenome | biome: human gut; feature: human-associated habitat; material: faeces...
AGGTGTAGAAGATCTGAGAGCAGGTGATGGTACCGCGTCCCAGAAATCTTGCTTCTTCCCAGTCCGGATTGTATTTCGGGTTCAGCATTTTTACCAGACCCTTGATCTCTGTTTCATCAGCGTCATCGTTTTCATTAAGAGCGCGTACGTCCTGAAGAATATCTGCCATTTTATAGATGGCGTTGTCACCGCGCTCAGGAGCAGAGCCATGGCAGGAAACACCTTTTACGTCAACACGGATTTCCATACGTCCTCTCTGTCCTCTGTAGATACCGCCGTCTGTTGGTTCTGTGGAAACAACGAATTCAGGACGAACACCATCTTCATGGATGATGTACTGCCAGCAGAGACCGTCACAGTCTTCTTCCTGTACAGTACCTGTCACAAGTACCTGATATTTATCGTTTAAAAGACCAAGGTCTTTCATGATCTTAGCACCGTATACTGCAGAAACAATACCGCCCATCTGGTCAGATGTTCCACGTCCGCCAATTTCTTCATCAGATTCGAAACCTTCGTATGGATCAAATTCCCAGTTCTTGATATTACCGATACCGACTGTATCAATATGAGCGTCAAAACCAATGAGAGTTTTACCTGTTCCCATGTAGCCGAGGATATTGCCCATCGGATCGATCTGAACTTTGTCGAATCCGACTTTTTCCATTTCCTCTTTGATTCTCATGATATGTCCTTTTTCTCCGCAGCTTTCGCCAGGAATGCGAACCAGATCGCGAAGGAACTTAGTCATATCATCCTTATAACCCATTGCAGCTTCGTTAATTTTTGCGTAATCCATTTTTTTACCCTCCCAATATGTATAAAATATTATGATGTTAGGGTCAAAAGGTATTTTGCCCCTAATCTGATATCATATTATTAGTTACTGGTATATCATTTTCGAGATAACCATACCACTTACCTGTCTGTGTTCACCAAAAACATCATTTGCTTAAAGATTCGTTTGTTCCGTATAATCCGTCCCATACGATCTCGCGGTAGCGAACAGGATCAGTGTCACCTTCTGTGGAAATAACAAGTACTACGGAATTCTCATCCAGTTTCAGCGCTTCTTTTAAGTCTTTTGCATCTTCATCGTGAAGAGCAGTGAAGCAGAAACCAAGCGGAACGGAACCGGATTCACCAGAGACAACGTGTGGATCATCTCCCAGTGGATTAGCGTAGATACGTGTTGCCTTTGCGCTCATCCAGTCAGGACAGGATGCAAATACATCTACGTGATTTTTCAGGATATCCCATCCGATCATATTTCCCTCACCGCATGCAAGACCGGCCATAATTGTCTGAAGATCACCTGTAACATTTACCAGATTTCCTGTCTTTGCAACAGCGGAGCGGTACAGGCAGTCAGCAGCACTTGCTTCACAGACAGCCATAACCGGCGGGTTATCTTTATATTTATGAGCGAAATAACCGACTACGGCACCTGCTAAAGAACCAACACCGGCCTGAACAAATACATGTGTCGGACGTTCAACACCCATTTCTTTTAACTGCTGGTCAGCCTCAAGAACTAGTGTTCCGTATCCCTGCATGATCCAGGATGGAATTTCTTCATATCCGTCCCATGCGGTATCCTGAACGATGATACCATGTTCTGTTTTGGCAGCTTCTGCTGCAGCCATTCTTACGCAGTCATCATAGTTTACTTCTTCGATCGTAACAGTAGCACCTTCTTTGGCAATGTTATCGAAACGAGTCTTTGTTGTTCCCTTAGGCATTCTTACAACTGCTTTCTGTCCAAGGCGGTTAGCTGCCCATGCAACTCCACGTCCATGATTACCGTCTGTTGCAGTAAAGAATGTAGCCTGTCCGAATTCTTCTCTTAATTTATCAGAAGAGAGAACATTGTATGGCAGCTCGCTGATATCACGTCCAAGTTCTTTTGCGATATAGCGGCCCATTGCATAAGAACCTCCAAGTACTTTGAAAGCATTTAAGCCAAAGCGATAGGATTCATCCTTACAGAAAATATTTTTTACTCCTAAATATTTCGCAAGGGATGAAAGGTTCTGAAGAGGCGTCACACTGTACTGTGGGAAACTTCTGTGGAACTCATTTGCTTTCTTTACATTTTCTTCGGACATCAGTTCCAGGTGTTTATCATCTGATTTCGGAACCTCGTTTACAGTCCATTTTAATCCTTCTGTCATAAAATGACCTCCCTTAAAAATTATCATTTGGTTTCCTTAACTTGTGATTCTATCATACCATATATTTTAAAAATTGCAATAGAAAAATACAAAAATTTTTAGGTTTTTCAAAAAAAAATTAGGTTTCATAATTTGTACATTGATATAAGGATTTGGATATGATAAAATAATGAGTAATGTTCGTTTTATTTTTACAGGATAGACAGTAAAGTGGGTATAAAAGAGCAATACAAAAGATACAGAAGAGGAGAAAATATTATGGCAGTATTTCATGCATTCCGGGCACTTCGACCTACACCGGAAAAGGCTGCTGATGTGGCAGCACTTCCATATGATGTGGTAAACCGGGAAGAAGCAAAATCAATCGGAGATGAGAATCCCCTGTCCTTTCTTCATATTGACAGACCGGAAATGGATCTGGAACCTGAGACAGATCTGTATGATGATCGGGTTTATGAAAAAGCAAAAGAAAATCTTGACAATATGGAAGAAAAGGGAATTCTTGTTCAGGATCAGAAGGCCTGTTACTATATATATGAACTTGTAAGAAAAGGAAAGACACAGACCGGTATCGTAGGATGCAGTTCCATTGATGATTATATGAATGGTGTAGTGAAGAAACATGAGCTTACCAGAGAAGATAAGGAACAGGACAGGATCCACCATGTAGATTCCTGTAATGCAAATACCGGTCCTATTTTTCTGGCATGCAGATATCCGGATTCTCTGCTTACACTGATGAATAACTGGAAAGATCATCATGAAGCAGCATATGATTTTACAGAAGAGGATCAGATCACACACAGAGTATGGGTGATTGATGAAGATGAGGTTATTTCTGAAATAAATAAGGAATTTGCAGGGATTGATTCTCTGTACATCGCAGATGGACATCACCGCGCAGCTTCCGCTGTAAAAGTAGGTTTAAAGAGAAGAGAACAGAATCCGGGATATACAGGGGAGGAAGAGTTTAATTATTTCCTGTCTGTTGTATTTCCCTATGATCAGCTCTGCATTCTTCCTTATAACAGGATTGTAAAAGATTTGAACGGCCTGACTGTAAAGGCATTTCTGGGCGCCCTGAAGTTCAACTTTGAACTGATGCTGATGCCGGGATTTCCATGCAAGCCTGTAGAGAAGCATTGTATGGGAATGTATGTGGACGGACAGTGGTATCACCTGAAAGCATGGCCGGATATCTATGAGAAGAAGGACGTGGTCGGACAGCTGGATGTATCCATTCTTCAGGAAAAAGTCCTCAGACCAGTCCTTGGAATCGAAGATCCGCGCACAGACCAGAGAATCTCCTTTGTGGGCGGAAGCCATAAGGCAGCAGAGCTGGCAGAGATTGCGGACAGAACCGGCGGTGTAGCCTTTGTCATGTACCCGACATCTATGGAAGACCTGATGAAGATTGCAGACGAGAACAAATTAATGCCTCCAAAATCCACCTGGTTTGAGCCAAAACTTCGGAGTGGGCTGTTTATACATAAGTTATAATTTGCCGAAGATGTCTTATAAAAATATTATAATAATTTCGCTGTAGACTTTTTCTTCCTTCAATGGTACAATTGGTTCTATACAAAAGAGAACGAAACGTACTATAACGAAAGGAGGGAAGAATGTGGAAGATGCGGAATTGAGAAATATCCTTTTTTCTATACAGGGAAGCATTGCCGGTTTTCAAAATGATATGTCCGATGTAAAGAACGATATCGCAGATATGAGGACAGATATTGCAAACATGAAGACAGATATCACGAACATGAAGGCAGATATTACAAACATGAAGACGGATATCACGAACATGAAATCAGATATTGTGCAACTCAAGGGAAGCGTAAAAACTATAGAACTTAAACTGGAAAATGAAATTGACAGAAAAATATCTGCCCTATTTGATTCACGTATGGATGAGCTTCGCTATAGAAAGGAGAATAAGGAAACTCGAGAGAAAGTTTTTGAACTGGATATGCGTGTAGACAATTTGGAAAAAGCCATCATGCCAGCGTAACTGTAACAGATGATTGTAAGGCTTGTACATAGGATAAACAGGAAGAAATTTTATAACATAAAAAAGTACATGAAATTTCTTCCTGCTAAATTTGTATAATTTTTGTAAATTTTTCAAAAAACAGTTGAAATCACAGAAATAATTTGTTATACTAACTTGCGTTACGGGGTATGGCGTAGCTTGGTAGCGCGCACGGCTGGGGGCCGTGAGGTCGCAGGTTCGAATCCTGTTGCCCCGATTATTTTGAATATGTGAAAGACATAAAAAGCTCATATATAAGCTTATCCGCTTTGGTAAGTTTATATATGAGCTTTTTTCTCTGTCAATAAAGAAGGTGTCGTGCTGCGATGGAAATGCAAATATTGTTGGCAGAGTTTATGTTCTCTTCTTTTTTGATCGGATGAGATATTTAATATACAAAATGTATACTTTTCTGTGGAAAGACACAAAAGCGAAGGAGGATATTTATAATAAATATACAAAAAGAATATTTTAATTATAAAATTATTGACAAATAGATAGATGTTTTGTATATTTACAGTAAAACAAAATAAGATAATATACATTTTGTATAAAATATATCTATTAAAGGAGGGTTCCAAATGAAAAAAAGAGTTTTGGGGATCTTGTTGGCTACATACCTCGGAGCAGCCATGCTGACGGGATGCAGCCAGACAGAGAGCACGGACGGTGAGAGCACAGCGGCGGCAGCTAAGGACGAAGGGAGCGGGGACGGCTGGACCGGAGGCTATGTCTGCCATTCGGCGAATGTTTTCTTTGATGCCATCGAGAAAGGTCTGGTAGAGGCAGCGAAGGAGAATGGAGGCACGATTGTCCGCTCCGATTCAGAGTTGGATTTACAGGCGGAGATGTCCATTGTGGAGAATTTTATCTCCCAGGATGTGGATGTGATCTTTCTGACGCCGAATGATCCTTCGGGAAGCATCGAGAGTGTGAAGCTGGCCAACGATGCGGGGATACCGGTGGTGGTCATCAGTTCTGAGCTGGAAGAAGGAGACTATGAAGTCCTGGCCACGGTGAAATCTGACGATTATACCGCAGGAAAGCAGGCGGCAGAGTATGCGATGGAACAGATTGGCCAAAGCGGGGATGTGCTGATCTTAAATGGAATGCAGACTTCTGATGTGATCGACCGTATTCGGGGCTACAAGGACGTGATCGAACAGTATGAGGACGTGAAGATTGCCAATGAGGTGATGGTAAATGAGAATTCTGTGGCAGCTTGCACCTCAGCGATTGAGAATATGCTGATGGCCTGCCCGGACGCGAAGGCGGTTCTGTGTTATAACGGATTCGGAATTCCAGCTGGTTATGCGGCCATGGAGAATCTGGGAAAAGATACGAATTCCATCAGCATTGTGGATGTGGACGGTCTACCGGAAGAGGCAGAGCTACTGGCCGGAGGCAAAATGGGGAAGTCGGCGGCCTATGGCCAGGACACGCCTGGTTTTGGAAAGAAGGCGGTGGAGATTTTCCAGGGATATCAGCAGAACCCGGAAGCCTTTGAAGCAGGGCAACTGTGTGAAATTGAAACCATCGAGATCACCCCGGAGACCGCGGCGGACTACGACGTGTATGATTGAGTAGGCAGGGCTGTCGCACTGTGGATGTGTACGTTGCAATAAGGAAAGGATGAATATGGAAAATACGGAATTTCTTTTGGAAATGAGAGGAATAGACAAAGTTTTTCCAGGGACGCACGCGCTAGATCATGTGGATTTCAATCTGCGCAAGGGAGAAATTCACGCGCTGATCGGACAGAACGGTTCGGGGAAGTCCACCCTGATGAATATTCTGTCCGGCGGCCTGCGGATGGATGCGGGGCAGATTCTGCGAAATGGCCAGGAGGTGAATCTTAGATCTCCCCTTTCCGCGCTGGAACATGGAATCGCGATGATTCACCAGGAGTTAAAGCTTTTTCCAGAGCTGACGGTGGCGGAGAATCTGTATTTTGGAAGGTTTCCCAGAAAGGGAGGATTCATTGACTGGGAACGGCTCTATGAGATGGCAGATGAGAACATGCAGACGGTCAGCAGGAGCATTAGAGGCAGGCAGAGGGTGGGAGAACTCTCTGTGGCGGAGCAGCAGATGGTAGAGATTGTGCGGGCAGTTACAAAGAACACGGAAGTGGTGATTATGGATGAGCCTACCGCTTCTCTTACCGATGAGGAGACCCAGACGCTATTTCGGATGGTGCAGAAGATCAAGGAGACGGGAGTCAGCATCATCTTCATATCTCACAGATTGGATGAGGTTATCCGGATATCGGACCGGGTGACAGTTCTTAGAGATGGCGTGCTCATCGGCTGCCTAGAAAAAGCAGAGATACGGGATAAAGATCAGTTGGTGAACATGATGATTCGTGTCAGACCCAGTGCCACACTGAAAGAGGATGACAAGGAGATCGGCCCGGTGGTGCTGAAGACTCAAAACCTCTGCTATAAAAACCGTTTGAAGAATTTAAATCTGTCTTTGTACCAGGGAGAAGTCCTGGGAATTGCCGGCCTGGTGGGCGCGGGTAGAACGGAACTGCTGAAGACGATCTTTGGCGTGTACACCCCTACAGACGGAGAGATCGTCGTCGGGGAGAAGGTATACCGGAAGCTGGGAATTCGGCAGGCGGTGAAACTGGGAATCGCCTATATGCCGGAAGACCGAAAGGGTGAGGGGCTTCTGCTGAAAATGTCTGTGGCAGACAATGAGATTTATGCGGGACTGGAGTTCTATTGCCGAGGCGGACTGCTGAACACGAAGAGACAGAGGCAGACCGTGGAGGAGATGGGGAGACAGCTTCGCCTGAAAGCAGGCAGCGTGAGAGATCAGGCAGGCTCTTTAAGTGGAGGCAACCAGCAGAAAATCGTGATTGCAAAATGGCTGATCGCTCAGTCGTCCATCATTCTGATGGATGAACCCACCAGAGGGATTGATGTGGGAGCGAAAGGTGAGATCTATAACCTGGTAAGGCAGCTGGCCAGGGAAGGGAAAAGCGTGATCTTTGTGTCCTCAGAGCTGGAAGAGATTCAGACAGTGAGTGACCGGATTCTCGTGATGCGGGAAGGAGAAATCACGAAAGAGCTGCCGATGAATTCTACTGTGGAGGAGATGATGCGTTATGCCGTATGAAAAAAGCAAAAACAACAAAGAGGCCCAGGGTTTTCTGAAATGGATGAGACGGTCTCCATCCACAGGTGCGGCCGTCGCCTTTGTACTGGTTTTAATTGTGATGACGATCTTCGGGAAAGGTGTGTTCTTTTCCACGAACAACATCATCAACATCCTTCGCCAAGGCGCGGTGTTGTCTGTCGTGGCCATCGGGCAGACGTTTGTCATTGTCAGCGGAGGCATTGACTTGTCCGTGGCACCGATGGTAAGTCTCAGTACCGTGGCTGTGTCTGCCTGCATTGTGAACTATGAGATGAACCTGGCGGTGGCCTGCCTGATAGCGGTGGCGATCTGTGCACTGCTGGGCTGCTTGAACGGGGCATTGATTACCTTCGTGAAAATTCCTCCCATTATCGCGACGCTGGCCACGTCCATGGCATTCCAGGGACTGTGCCTGCTGTATTCCGAGGGATATGGAATCAATCTTCCCCAGGGGCATCCGTTGACGGAGGTGCTGGGGAGGGGAAAAATCGCAGGTTTCCCTCTGTCGGGAGTGCTGATGATCGTCATTTATCTGATCTTCTTCGTGGTTTTGAGATATACGAAAATGGGCAGGGTGACTTATGGAATCGGCGGAAATGCTGAGGCAGTCCGCCTCTCAGGAATTTCCCTGAACAAATACAGCATCTATATCTATACCATCTCCGGTTTTACCGCCGGAGTGGCGGGGATTCTTCTGACGGGCCGTCTAAACTGCGGACATCCATATAACGGAGAGGCCATGGACCTGAATTCCATCGCCGCCGTGGTGTTGGGAGGCTCCAGTGTGTCAGGAGGAATCGGAAGTATCTGGGGGACACTGATCGGCGTATTCATCCTGACGATGATTGAGAACGGTCTGAATATGATGAACATGAACCCGTATTTGCAGCAGATGGTGAAAGGCTTGATCATTGTGATTGCGGTGGGCTTCGGCAGTTTGAGAGAGAGAAAAAAATAAAAGGAGGAAGAGAAAATGGGCAATTTAAAATTATCAATGGAAGTATGGGCGAACATGCCGTGGGGTCGCCTGGAGATCTGTGGGTGTGCGGTGAACAGCTGGGGAAAAATCCCGCTGTATGATCTGGTACATAAGGTGAAAGAACATGGTTATAAAGGTATGGATATTGTATTCTCGAAGATTCAGGAGATTCCACCTGAGCAGTATGAGGAGACTCTGGAAAAAACCAGGAAGGCTCTGGAAGAGACCGGTGTCCATCTGGCTTCCATTGGCGCGCACGCCACCTTTGTGACTCCCCGGCATTTTGACCGCACGGCAGGCTTGAACACTATGAAACAGGCCATCGACGCGGCGGCTTATGATGTGAGCTTCTCGGTGCTCTCCGACTTGAAGGGGATGAACGGCTACGCCTGCCGCAAGCTGGGGGCCGACTTCTACTGCCTGGTCTGCCCGCGGGAGCACCCCTGCCTGGACAACGCCGTGATCGACTACGCCAAGCTGGCCACGGAGCCCTTTGCCTGCCTGTCCCACACCGGCGGGGCCTATATGTATAAGCAGTTCCTCCAGATCTGCCGGGGACTGGGTTTCACCCCGGCGTCGGTCACCGAGTATCCCGCCCTGGAGGATGTGATCTTTGCCGTGGAGTGCGGACAGGCAATTGCCATTCTCCCTTTCCGGATTCGGGAGTACATGCATACCACCGGCCTGGCCTTTGTCCCGCTGGAGGGGCATGGGCAGACCATCGAGCTGGGGGTGGCGTGGCGGGAGCCCAGTGACAATCCGGCCGTGGAGTGGTTTATGGCCATGGTCAACCGCTGGCTTCTGGAGCATCCGGAGCTGTTTTAACGCAGACGCAAAAAAGTACCGTCAGGCGGCAGCGCCTGACGGTACTTTCGGGTACGGAGCGGTTTGCGAAAGGAATTAGTCGTAGATGCTGTCCACGTCCCAGTCGGTGATGACGCCGGTGGCGGCGTTGATGTCGCACTCATACTCCATGGTGCCCGAGACCATCTTGATCTCATAGATATAGCGGCCGTCGTCCCAGTCCAGGTGGCAGCGTACCACGGAGGCGCCGGAGGGGGCTTTTGCCAAAGCGATCTCCTTGGCCTTGGCCTCGCTGATCAGATTGTTGGTGGAGGTGCCAGGGGTGGAAGGGTTGGCGGCGTTGTTTCCGGGATTCCACAGGGAGAAATCATCCCAGTCATGGTCATAGGAGCGAATGGCGCCTGTCGTGGCGTCGATGCTGTAATCGTACTCCGTGTTCCCGGCGTAGAATTCCACCTCGTACTCGGTGCGGCCGTCGTCCCAGTCCAGTCCGGCCTTCACGAAGATGGCGTCGGCGGCCTTCACGCCGGCGTGGTTCAGGGCGATCTCCTTGGCCTTGTCCACGGAGATGTAGTTGGAGGCGGAGGGGGTGGAGGCGATATAGCGGTCGGGGGTGGTGAGGACGGCGGTATAGTTGGCGGAGTCAAAGTCCACCTTCAGGCCGGCGGCCTCACAGATGGCGCGGACGGGGGCGTAGGTGGTGCCGTTATAAGAGAACAGGGGGACATCCCTGCCCTTGGCGTCCTTGGGGGAGAAGACCGCACCATTGAGGGTGATGCGGATGTTGTCATCCACGGTGATGGTGCGGCTGGCCGCCATGGCCGACACACCCAGGCCCACCGTCAGGGCAGCCACCAGAATACCACTGCAAAAGCCTTTTCCAAAACCCTTTTTCATCATCAAAACTCCTTTATCCTGTCAAATCTGCGGCGGGGTTTCCCGCCCGTTCTGACAGTAAAATGAAGCAGAGGGGCCGTTTATTGCACGGAAGCAAAAAAATATTATTTTTTTGGAAAGGCTTGACTTTTTCGCTGATTCCTATATAATAATATAGCTTGTTTCAAAACAGGCCATCCTTGCCCCCGCACAAGGGCGGGGGCCATACGTCCATAAGGAGGTGCAAAGAAAATGGCAAAACTGAGCGGAAACTACGAGGTGGTCTTTATCCTCAATCCCAACCTGGATGAGGAGGCCACCGCTGCCATGGTGGCCAAGTTCAAGACCCTGGTGGAGCAGAACGGCACCCTGGCTGAGGTTGAGGAGTGGGGCAAGCGCCACCTGGCCTATCCCATCAACGACCTGACCGAGGGCTACTACGTGCTGATGACCTTCAACGCTAAGCCCGAGTTCCCCCGTGAGCTGGATCGTATCCTGCGGATCACCGACGGCGTGATGCGTTCCCTGATCGTCTGCAAGGACGAGAAGTAAGAAGGGAGCGGCAGACATGCTGAACCGGATTATTCTCATGGGCCGTCTGACCCGTGATCCCGAGTTGCGCCACACCCAGACGGGGACCCCCGTGGCCTCCTTCTCCCTGGCCGTAGACCGGGATTTCAAGGACAAGGCCACCGGCGAGCGGACCACTGACTTTATCGATGTGGTGTCCTGGCGGAACACGGCGGAGTTTGTCAGCCGCTATTTTACTAAGGGACGTATGGCTGTTGTGGAGGGTCGGCTCCAGATGCGTGACTGGACGGACAAGGACGGCAATAAACGCCGCTCCGCTGAGGTGGTGGCAGACCAGGTCTATTTTGGCGACGCTGGGAAAAAAGATGACGCGCCAACGACCTTTGGGGGTATGAGCTATCAAAATAATGATGACTTTCAGGAGTTACCAGACGATGATGGAAAGCTCCCGTTTTGATGGGAGGAGAGGCTCTTGAAGGAAAGCTTTGTCGTAAGGACAGAGTGGGCGGAGCAGATCGACCTTCTCACAGATGAGCAGGCTGGCCAGCTTTTAAAAGCGTGGTTCAGGTATCACATGGATGAGTCTGTTGATGTCCATGATCCAGTGGTAATGATGGCTTTCTCCTTCAACCGGTCATATTTTGAAGAGTGTGCAAGCCGCTGGGCAGCAACGGTTCAGGCGAGGCAGGAGGCTGGGAAAAAGGGCGGAAGGCCAAAGAAAGCAAATGGTTTATCAGAGAAAGCAAAAAAACCAAATGCTTTTTTAGGTTTTGAAGAAAAAGCAAAAAAAGCTGTATCTGTATCTGAGTCTGTATCTGTATCTGAATCTGTACCCCCTGACGGGGGTAGTAAGGCGCGCAAGAAGAAGGACGGGAGCGATATCGAGCCGAAGGTCCAATGGGCAGAATTTGTGACCATGACCAATGCCGAGCACCAGAGGCTGCTTGACACTCATGGATCTGCCGACACCGCCAGGCTGATTGAGATCCTGGACAACTACAAGGGCAGTACAGGTAAGACCTACACCAGCGATTACAGGGCCATCCTATCCTGGTGCGTGGACCGGCTTGAGGAAGAGAAGCGGAAGACTGGGGAGGAGCCGGAATACAAGTGGGTCAATGGTAAGCGGCGCAAGGTAACGGATTCGGACCGGCAGGCGGAGACTTCGGCTGCGGAGCGGACACAGGCGAACATGGAGCGGATGCGTAGAATGCTTGAAGACATGAACCGGGAGGATGGACCATGCGGCTGATCATCCCGTTTTCTCTGCCTGGTCTCAACGAGTACATAGAAGCG
>ENA-OPRR01002530-OPRR01002530.1-human-gut-metagenome-genome-assembly--contig:-NODE-2530-length-11796-cov-3.592624_pt1 | contig 11796 bp, 9 predicted proteins | sample MGYA00241796_ERZ501883 | MGnify/ENA primary metagenome ERZ501883 (study PRJEB25962, sample SAMEA2042406) | human gut metagenome | biome: human gut; feature: human-associated habitat; material: faeces...
CGGCAAACCGCTTCTGATAGCGGTACTTCTTGTTCATGTCCTTGAGAAAGCTCTCCACCAGCGGGCGAATGTCCCGCTTGCGCTCCCGCAGGGGCGGGATCTCGATGGGCACCACATTGAGCCGGTAGTACAGATCCTCCCGGAAGGTCTTTTCATGCACCATGTCCAGCAGGTTCCGGTTGGTGGCGGCGATGATGCGCACATCCACCGAGATGGAGCGTACGCCTCCAACTCTTCTTACCTGCATCTCCTGCAGGACGCGGAGGAGATGTACCTGCATCTCAAGGGGCAGGTCGCCCACCTCGTCCAGAAAGACGGTACCCTTGTCGGCGCTCTCAAACACGCCCATCTTTCCCTCTTTGCTGGCCCCGGTGAAGGCCCCCTTCTCATAGCCGAACAGCTCGCTCTCGATCAGGCTGGCCGGGATGGCGCCGCAGTTGATGCCGATGAAGCTCTGTCGGGCGCGGGCGGAGTTTTCGTAGATGTACCGCGCGAACTGCTCCTTGCCCACGCCGGTCTCCCCCAGCAGCAGGATCGTCGTGTCCAGGGCGGCCACCTTCTGGGCCCGGGCCAGCACCTCCAGCGTGCGGGGATCGGCCGCCACCATGCGGGAGACAAACCTCTGGTTGCGCTGCAGGAACTCCATTTCGGAGCGGCGGCGCTCCTCGCTCTCCTGATACTTCCGCTGCAGGTCGTAGATCTCCGTCATATCCCGGACCACCGTGATGATCATGGTGATTTCCCCGCTGCTGTCAAAGTGGGGGGTGCTGGTGATGAGCGCCTGTTTGCCGGTGCGGAAGGTCTGCTCCAGCGTCACCGGCTTTCGGGTCTTGAGCACCCCCAGGGAGCCGGAGCGGTCAATCATGCCGGTAGCGACAATCTCCTGCATGCTTTTGCCCAGCACGTCCTCCCGCCGCAGGCCGGAGACCTCCTCATAGGCGCGGTTGATCAGGATCGTGTTGGCCTGTCCGTCCGTAATGTAAAGTCCGTCATAGATGCTGTTCAGGATCGTAAAGAGCTGTCGGTTGAGCTCCCGCTCGCTTCCCCGCAGCAGCGTGGCGTTTTCAGCAATGAAAATACGCTCGGACTCCTGCATCCGTCTCCTCCCCTTCTTGCGTTCCGTCAGCTCTTGGGTACTTCCCCCTCCAGTATTACAATGGGCATGCCGCACTTCCCGGTAATAAACGTATCGAAGCGGTCCAGCTCCGCCGCATCCCGAAACGCCGAGACGGGGATGATATACGCCCCCTGCCCGAAATAGAGGAACCGCCAGTCCTTCAGAGCGGCCAAATGGCTGACCTCCCGGTAGCGGACCGACGTGGCTTCCTTCCCCACTGTGGTACGGATATGGTCGTCCTGGAACAAAAACTCCACACGGGCGGGATATTCGCCCCGTTTTTCCGCATCACGGATCGCTTTCCGGCACGTCTTGGCTTGAGCGCGCCGCGCGCCCAGGGGGATCACCGCGAACTGCAGAACAATAAACGCAATACCCAAAATGCGTATGGGCAGGACCGTATGATTCCAGTTAAATACCAGCAGAACGGCGATCACCAAAGCCACGCTGATCAGGGCGGGATAGGCCATCACCTCCATCCTGTGCTTCTGGAACAGCTTCCAGGTGGCCTTTGCCATGGCCTGATACGCCTGCCTGTCATATGTGCTCTCAATCCGGAAGTCGCTCTCGGGATTCATGCTCCATCCTCCTTCCAATCTGTGTTGCGTGCATGCCCAGTTTACCACTCCAAACTTAGAATTGCAAGAAAATACCTCTGCCGGCGGATGGCTGGCATTATCAGGGACATCGGGAGAGCCGGCCACCGGACTGTGAACGTGGTACAAGCTTTGCGCCTAGCCTAACGTTTGCTACGCTATTTCAAACTATTACGAGCTTATTGTTAGTGCCTGCATCGTCCCTAATGCCCGAAAACTGCACATGAAAATCCTGCCTCTGGAGCACATCCGGGACGACTTGGAGGCTGCTAGGGTGTGGGTACTCCTGCACATGTTCTATTTGGATTTGGACAACGCTCTGCGAAAAGGTGAACTGGCGGCCCTGCGGTTGGACATGTGGACATCCAAGGCCGGACAATTCCGGTGCGCAGGCAATACGTCCGTAACCCTGACTGCTCCCTGGAGCTGACCCGCTCCAAAACGGAGAACTCCGTCGGGCAGGTGTCCATCCCACAGGCTGCCGTGGAACTGCTCATCCAGGAGCACGAAAAGCACCCGGACAGAATGGTAACCCTCTATAAATAAATTTTAAAAACACGGGCCTAGAGCACCTCATGTTCCACGACCTCAGGCCCACCTTTGCTACAACAGCCCTGCAAAATGACGTGGATGTCAAAAAGGTTTTTCCATTCTGGGACACTACGACGCCGGGTTTACCCTGCGCACCCGCACCTATACCACGCGGTAAAAACAGGGTGAAGTGGCCCATACCGCTATCTTTAGCCTGCATCTTGCGCTCGGCCGCCCGTAAACGGGCATATTATCTTCTATTTGAAACTTTCTTGTCACTTTCACTGCTTTTTGCTAAAGCATACGGGGGAAGCCCACCAGTATAGTTGGTGGTTCTTTCTCCCCCAAAAATAAAGCCGCCCTTTTCAAGCGAAAAGAGCGGTTTTTGTGGAGCTGCTATCCGGATTTGAACCGGAGACCTCATCCTTACCAAGGATGTGCTCTACCTACTGAGCTACAGCAGCAAATGGCGACGCGGAAGGGACTTGAACCCTCGACCTCCGGCGTGACAGGCCGGCGTTCTAACCAACTGAACTACCGAGCCAGGTAGTCATGGGGGGAAGTGGTGGGAACAACAGGGCTCGAACCTGTGACCCCTTGCTTGTAAGGCAAGTGCTCTCCCAGCTGAGCTATGCTCCCAAAAACGCCGTTTTCAAACACTTTTTTCCTTGGCGCTCTCAGCGACGAGTTATATAATACTATATTTCCAAATAAAAGTCAACACTTTTCCCCATCTTTTTTTGATTTTTCTTCCACGATTCGAAGAAGCTCTTCCTTGGAAATCCGGTACTTCCGATTGCAGAATTGGCAGCCCGCCTCAGCAAACCCCCGCTCGTCGGCAAGAGACAAAATTTCGTCATTTGGTAAGGAGGTGACCGCTCGTACCACCCGCTCCTTACTGCAATCACAAACGTAGGCCACCTTCCGCTCCTCCAGGATTTCCCACTCAAAGCCCTCCAGCGCCTTGCCCGCCATTTCCTCGATAGAAAGCCCCTTGGCCAGCATGGTGGTTACCGGCTCCAGCAGGCTGATATTCTTCTCCAGCCTTGCGACCGCCTCTTCCCCGGCCGCTGGCAGCAGCTGTATTAAAAGACCGCCGGAGAGCAATGCCTCCCCCTCGCTTTTATCGCAAAGCACTCCCAGGGCGCAGACCGTGGGAATCTGTTCGCTGGCGGCGTAATAGCTTGTAATGTCCTCCGCAATCTCCCCGCTGGCCAAAGGAATCTGTCCCATATAGGGCTCTCCGGCACCGTAATCGCGCATCACATAAAGGATGCCGTTTTTTCCAACCACTCCGGCTACATTCAGCTTTCCGTTGGGATAGTTTTCCGCCTGGGCATGAGGATTTACCGCATAGCCTTTACAGCATCCGCTGCTGTAGGCTACCGCCACCATGGAGCCGATTGGACCATCTCCGCTGACTTTTAAGGTCAGGCTGGCCCCCTCCTGCTTCAGCTGGGCGCCCATCATCGAGGAAGCTGTTAAAAGCCTCCCCAAAGCTGCGGTGGCTGCCGGGGTCAACTGGTGTATTTTCTGCGCCGTATAGACGATATTGGTAGAATCTACAGCCGACGCCATAATTGCGCCGTCCTTGGTGATGCAGCGAATCAAACGGTCCATAATTGCCTCCTCAAAGGATTGGATTGACTAAAAATCTAGTAAGCAGGATTATCAAGTTATTCTAAAACGGGCCGGCAAGGGCCCGCCGCCGAAAAGCTCCTATTTCCGCATGGGCTTCCGCGCCGCATAAACCAAGCGCTGAGAGGCTTCCCGCGGCGGCTCAAAGCTTTGCTCATGGAATACCTCCACCGCCTCTAAGCCCGCCTTTTTCAGCATTTCCTCCAGCTCCTCCCGGGCGTAAGCCCGTTCGCTGAAGGATTCCTGGCTGCGGTAATAAGCATTTCCATCCCGATGGAAAAAATCCAGGCTGATGGTTACCCTGTTTTGGCTTGGAGAAAAGGTATTCTGCCAAACGCAGTAAACATTTCGCGTATCATAAACAAAGGTATTGTTCCCCAATACCTCCCGATGCTTATAGATCGTATTGGCGTCAAAGATAAAATATCCGCCTGGATTTAAAAACAGTGATACCCGGTCAAAGGTTCTTTGCACATCCTGCGGGCTTGTCAAATGGTTAATGCTGTCCAGGGTGCAAACCACCGTGTCTACAGTGCCGTACAGGTCGATTTTCTGCATTTTTTGACATAGAAATAAAATATGCAGTCCTTCTTCTGAGGCCTTCTGCATGGCCGCTGAGAGCATTTCCGGCGATCCATCGACACCATAAATATCCCATCCCCGCCTGCACAGCTCCACCGTCAGGCTTCCAGTTCCGCAAGCCAGATCCAAGGATAAGCCGGGAGCATGTCCCAGCCTATGGCACAGAGCCTCTAAATAGTCCGCCTGCTTCCCGTAATCCACATTTCGGGTCAGCTCATCATAATACCCGGCAAAATAGGCGTAGCTGCTCATTTTTCCTGCTGGTCCTCTTCGCTCAGGCGCCGAAACACCATCTCATAGCCGTCGCATCCATAATTCAAGGCCCGGTTCACCCGGCTGATGGTGGCTGTGCTGGCGCCGGTTTTCGTCACAATATCACTATAGACCTTGTGCTCGCTCAGCATGTGAGCCACTACCAAGCGCTGGGACATGGCTTTGATCTCCGGAACAGTGCAAAGGTCTTCAAAAAAATCATAGCATTCATCTACTGTTTTCAGCTGAAGGATAGAGCGGAACAAAAAATCCACGCCCTCTTCTCTCAATTTGGAATTCATCAAAAGGCCTCCTTCTGCGGTTTAGTACAATAAAATTTTATCACAGAAAAGCGGAAAAGTAAAGATCACAATCCAAACCGCCAGCAAACTAGCGATCAGCTTCCCCTGGGGGCAGAATCCGCCGCCTAAAAAGGGGCTTAAAAAAACTCTATCCCTGTATTCGTTCCGCTGCCGGCAAACCAATCGTGCCCTTCTGTTTAGGGCTTCCGTGCTTTTTAACTTTCGCCTATTTCGTCTCATCACGCTTTTCTGAAAGAAAATAATTCTATTTCTTTTGCTTACGATCGAACTTCTACCGATTCATTTGCCAAGATTTTTTATTTATCTCAAGTTCAGCAGAGGGAATATCTCTTTCTGAAAACCATCAAAAGGAGCCTGTGAAATTTCTTCCACAGGCTCCTTTTGATGGTTTTTAGCCGCTGGCGCAGCATAAGCTGTTCCTTAAGCAGCCGGCGGCGTGCGTCCTTTTCTGTGCTTTCCGTCACATATAAAATATAAAGGCAAGGAGAAAAACGAAGCCGCCAGCGGCGCTTACACGTCGTTTTTGATTAAATCGTCGTAGGTTTCCCTTTTTACAATCACTCTGGAGCTTCCAGCCTTGACCATTACGATAGGAGGCTTGGGAATCCGGTTATAATTGGACGACATGGAATAGTTATAAGCCCCAGTGGAAAATACCGCCAGAGTATCTCCGGGCGCCGCCTCCTGGATCATAGCGTCCTCCTGGATTAAATCACCGCTTTCACAGCATTTCCCAGCGATGGTGACCTTTTCCACCGCCGGCTGGCCCGCCTTATCGGCGATTACAGCCAGATAGCTGGACTTATACAGGGCATAACGGGGATTGTCCGTCATACCGCCGTCGATAGACACATAGGTGCGGATCTTGGGAATCACCTTGACGCTCCCCACCGTATACAGCGTGATGCCGGATTCTCCCACAATGGATCTTCCAGGCTCCAGGCAGATAAAAGGCACCGGCATATCGTATTCCTTTGCCTTTGCCTTGACCGCCTTCGCGACCGTGCTCATATAAGCGTTATAAGGCTGCGGATGATCACAGTCGGTATATTTGATTCCAAAGCCGCCGCCCAGATTCATACACTCCACCGTAACGCCTGTGACATCCTTGATCTGCTTGCGGAAGCCCATCATCACCTCGGCCGCCAGGACAAAAGGATCGATATCGAAAATCTGAGAGCCGATATGGCAGTGGATTTCTTTCAAGTTCAGGTTCTTAGAGGCGATGGCCGCTTTCGCCGCTTCCAAAGCCTCTCCGGTCTCCAGGGCAAAGCCAAACTTAGAGTCGATCTGTCCGGTGCGGATAAAGCTGTGGGTATGGGCGTCGATTCCGGGCTTGATCCGCATGGAAACCTGAGCGGTCACGCCCTTTTCCGCCGCCAGCTGGTCCAGCCTTTTCATCTCGTCCAGATTATCCATAACGATCACGCCGACGCCGTTGTCCAAGGCCATGTTCAATTCATCCTGGGTTTTATTATTCCCGTGGAAATGAATCTTTTCCGGATCGAATCCGGCCTTTAGGGCTGTGTATAACTCTCCGCCGGAGACCACATCCAGACCCAGGCCCTCCTCGGCCACGATCCGGCAAAGCTCCTTACAGTTCAGCGCTTTACTGGCGTAAAACGCCATACCATGGCCGTCATAGTTTTCCTGAAAGGATTTTTGATAAAGGCGGCAGGCCTGACGGATAGTCATTTCATCCATCACATAAAGGGGCGTGCCGTATTCCTTGGCCAGCCCTACCGTGTCGCACCCGCCTATGGTCAAGTGACCTTTTTCATTTACATCAAAGCAATCTGCTACAAACATGATTCCAACCCCTTAACGATAAAATTCAGCCAAGCTCCTCCGGTTCTTCCGCCACAGAGGACAAAATTTCCCGCAGCTCCTCTACCCCTTCGCCGGTGACCGATGAAAAGGGGATCAGCCGCAGGCCCTCATAATCGGAAAACGCTTCTTCCAGCGCGGCGAGCCTTTGCCTGCGTTCCGTTTGGTTCAGCTTATCGCTTTTGGTCAGCGCCACCAAAAAAGGAAAACCGCCGTCACATAAAAACTCAATCATATGCAGGTCGTCCTTTGTGGGAGGATGGCGCATATCCACCAATTGAACCACTAAGGCGAGATTCCTTTCCTGCTGGAAGTATCCTTCCACCAGCTCCGCCCAGCGTTTTTTCTCCGCCAAGGATACCTTGGCGTAACCATAGCCGGGCAGATCCACCAGCCTGGCTTGATCCAGGCGGTAAAAATTAATGGTGGCCGTCTTTCCCGGCGTCGCGCTGACCCGGGCTAAATTTTTCCGGTTGAGCAGTTTATTAATCAGGGAGGACTTTCCCACGTTGGATTTACCGGAAAATACGATTTCCGGCAAATCGCCTGCGGGAAGCTGGCTGGACCTTCCGGCCGCCAGCTCAAAAACCCCGTTATCAAATCTCATACAATGCTCCTTATCCAGCGTAACAGCTTTTCAGCCTTTCGCCCACCATGCCGCGTATTGCTGCTTCGGCGGCTCTCTTTCCAACTGACTGACGGGCCTTACCGCCGCACGGAAGCTCCGAGCCCTGCTGTTACTTCCGCGTTTTTGCAGGCCTTGAAAATTTTTCAGGAAAGAAACGCGGATTTTCTCGCAGTCTTTTTCACCGGAGGCACCACCGCCGCTTCTTTAGTTTGTTCCCCGGCGGGAAGGGCTTCCTCCTCCTTTTGGGGAACCAACGCCCACTCCAAAACGGTATCCAAGGTTTCCACCGGGACAAACTGGATATTGGACTTAACCGTCTCGTCCACTTCTTTCAAGTCCGGCTGGTTTTCTGCCGGGATAATTACGGTTTTGATGCCGTGTCGGTAAGCCGCCATGGTTTTTTCCTTCAGGCCGCCGATGGGAAGCACCCGCCCCCGCAAGGTGATCTCTCCGGTCATCGCCACCTCGTGGCGCACCGGCCTCTCGCTGAGAGCAGACACCACAGCCGTCGCCATGGCGATGCCGGCGCTTGGGCCATCCTTCGGCACCGCCCCTTCCGGAACATGGATATGGATATCCTTGGTTTTATAAAAATCAGGGCTGATATCCAGTCCCTTTGCCCGGGTTCGCACACAGCTGATGGCTGTTCTGGCGGATTCCTTCATCACGTCGCCTAAATTTCCGGTAAGCTCAATCTTTCCGCTGCCGTCCATGACCGCTACCTCGATGGGCATGGTCTCTCCGCCTACCGCGGTCCAGGCCAGGCCGTTCACCAGGCCGATTTCATCCTTCTTGTATCCTTGCTCGTCCTTGAAACGCTTTGGACCCAGCATCGGCTCAAGCTGCTTGACCCCGACCGTCACCCTCTTCGCCTCGCCGGCTACCAGCTTTTTAGCGGCTTTCCGGTACAGGGAAGCGATTACCCGCTCCAAATTACGGACGCCCGCTTCCCTGGTATAGCCGCTGATCAGCTCATGGAGGGCGTCGTCGGTGATTTTTACCGTTTTACTGGTCAGGCCGTGCTTTTTCATCTGCTTGGGAACCAAATGCCGTTTGGCGATCTGGAATTTTTCCTCATGAGTATAGCTGGGCAGCTCAATGATGTCCATACGGTCCAGCAGAGGCCCCGGGATCATGCTGGCGTCGTTGGCCGTAGTGATAAACAGTACGTCGCTCAGGTCAAAGGGAAGATCGATATAATGATCCTGGAAGGTATTGTTCTGCTCCGCATCCAGTACCTCCAGCAGCGCGGAGGTAGGATCACCCTTGTAATCCGCGCCCAGCTTATCAATTTCATCCAGCAAAATCAAGGGATTTCGGGTGCCCGCCTGGTTAATGGCGGAAATGATCCTGCCGGGCATGGCGCCTATGTAGGTTCTCCTGTGTCCCCGGATGTCCGACTCATCCCGGACGCCGCCTAAGGCGATCCGGACATAGTTGCAGCCGATAGCCTTGGCCACGGATTTGGCGATAGAGGTTTTACCCACACCGGGAGGCCCCACCAGGCAGATGATCTGGCCTTTCACATCCGGCGCCAGTTTTTTCACCGCCAGCAGCTCCAGCATCCGTTCCTTAACCTTGTCCATCCCATAGTGGTCGGCATCCAAAATTTTTCTGGCCCGGTTAATATCAATATTCAGCTTGGATTCCACATTCCAGGGCAGCTCCATACAGATATCCAGGTAATTGCGGACCACGTTGGCCTCATGGGAACCAAAGGGCATTTTGTACAGGCGGTCGCATTCCTTTAACAGCTTTTCCCGCACGCCGTCGGGCAAATCCAGGCCCAGAATTTTCTCCTTGAATTCCTCGGCCTCACTTTGAGGGGAATCCGCCTCGCCCAGTTCCTCGGTGATAGCCTTGATCTGCTCCCGCATAAAATATTCCCGCTGGTTTTGGTCGATCTGCTCCTTCACCTTGGCGCTCAGTTCGGTTTCCAGCTTCAGAATATCCACTTCACGAGTCAGAATCTTCAGCAGCTTTTGCAGCCGCTTTACCGGATGAAGCTCGCACAGGATATCGATTTTATCCTGATACTCCATCATAATGTTGGCGGTGATGTAATCCGCCAGATAGCCAGGATCGTCGGTGGTCTGCACCTCCAGCACGATGTCCGGCGCCATTTTGGGAGCCATTTCCATGTACTCCCCGAAGGCTTCCTTCACTGCCCGTATCAGAGCCACGGTTTTCGCCGTATCCCGCGCCGCGGCTTCCTCACATGAGACCACGTCGCACATCATGTAAGGATGGTCCTGAAGCACATCCGTAATTTTCGCCCGGTAATTGCCCTCCACCAAAATGCGGATGCCGTCTCCTGGCTGCTTTAAAATCTGCTTGATTGTGCCCACCACGCCCATTGGCGCCAGGTTGTCCACACCGGGATCCTCATCCTTGATGTCAAGCTGGGGGGCTAAATAGATGCTCTGGTTATTCTGCATGGCGGCGTTGAGGGCAAGAATGGATTTCTTTCGCCCAACGTCGAAATGGAGCATCATTTTCGGAAAAAGCACCAGACCCCGCAAGGATAAGACCGGGAGGATCATAGGCGCTGTTTCTTTTTTCGTCATAGTAACTCCTCTCTCCAATTGAGAATTTTAAAAAACGCAAAGGGCTGCAAACGTCTGGAGCCAGACCCTAAGCCTGCCCGACGACGCTGTCGCAGCCCAAATGATAACCTTTGATTATGACGCGGAATATTTTCTCCTGTTCGGAGCCTTCTTGGTTTCACTGATGGTAATCGCAACAGGCTTACGATCCGGATTGTGGATCAGCTTGGCTTCCCTGCCGTTTTTCACTGTCTCGCCATCCACTATCACCTTTTCCACGGAATAATCCGAGGGAACCTTATACATCAGGTCGGTCAGGGTTTCTTCCATGATAGAACGCAGGCCTCTGGCTCCGGTGCGCCGGTCGATCGCCTTTTGGGCCACCGCCTCCAAAGCAGATTTCTCAAAATCCAGTTCCACCTTATCCAAAGCGAACAGCTTTTTATACTGCTTTAAAATGGAGTTCTTCGGCTCGGTCAAAATACGGACCAGGGCCTCCTGATCCAAACCGTCCAAAGCGGTGATGACCGGAAGTCTTCCCACCAGTTCCGGGATCAAACCGTATTTCACCAAATCGTGAGGAACCACCTCGCCCATCCATTTGGTGGTATCCAGTTCCTTTTTCGAACGGACCTGGGCTCCAAAGCCTAACGACGAAGAACCGGTGCGCTTTTCCACAACCTTTTCCAGGCCGTCGAAGGCGCCGCCGCAGATGAAAAGAATATTAGAGGTATCGATTTGAATGAATTCCTGCTGGGGATGCTTCCGTCCTCCCTGAGGCGGCACATTGGATACCGTTCCCTCCAGGATCTTCAACAAAGCCTGCTGGACCCCCTCGCCGGAAACATCCCTGGTAATCGAGGGGTTTTCCGATTTTCTGGCGATCTTATCGATTTCATCCACATAGATGATGCCGCGCTCGGCCCGCTCCACATCGAAATCCGCGGCCTGGATCAGGCGCAGCAGAATATTTTCCACATCCTCGCCCACATAACCGGCTTCGGTCAGAGTGGTTGCGTCGGCAATGGCAAAAGGCACATTCAGCAGTCTTGCCAGCGTCTGAGCCAGAAGCGTCTTACCAGAACCGGTAGGACCCAGCATAAGAATGTTGCTCTTCTGCAGTTCCACATCCGCGCCTCTGCCTGCCAGCACACGTTTGTAGTGGTTGTAAACTGCAACCGAAAGCACTTTTTTCGCTTCATCCTGTCCAATGACATACTCATCCAGAAATGCCTTAATTTCCTGTGGTTTCAGCAGGTTAATTTCGTCAGAAGCCATGTTGCTGTACTCTGCCCCCAGTTCTTCCTCTATGATTTCCGAACAGATTCCCACACACTCATCACAGATATAGGTGCCGTTTGGACCTGCAATCAGTTTTTTTGCCTGGTCTTCTGTCTTTCCACAAAAGGAACATCTGATTCTTGTATCGTTTCCTTTCATTGCCATGTTTTTTCCCTTTCTGTTTCCACTTTTCTTCTTTTAAAGCCGAAAGACCCCCGCAAATTTCTGCAGGAGTCTTCTCTTCTGTCATTATCTATGCTCGATTACAGAGTCAATCAATCCATATGCCATTGCCTCCTGGGCTGTCATATAATTGTCTCTTTCTGTGTCTCTGGCAATCGTTTCCAGAGTCTGGCCTGTATTCTGAGCCAGAATTGTGTTTAATCTGGTTCTGGTTTTCAGAATCTGCTGTGCCACAATGTCAATCTCTGTTGCCTGACCCTTTGCACCGCCGGAAGGCTGGTGAATCATAATT
>ENA-OPRR01002536-OPRR01002536.1-human-gut-metagenome-genome-assembly--contig:-NODE-2536-length-11770-cov-5.585830_pt1 | contig 11770 bp, 6 predicted proteins | sample MGYA00241796_ERZ501883 | MGnify/ENA primary metagenome ERZ501883 (study PRJEB25962, sample SAMEA2042406) | human gut metagenome | biome: human gut; feature: human-associated habitat; material: faeces...
GCATCTGACCTGAACCATTTAAATAATACCAGTTCCCTCCTAAATACTGCCAACCTGTTTGCATCTGACCTGAACCATTTAAATAATACCAGTTCCCTCCTAAATACTGCCAACCCGTTTGCATCTGACCTGAACTATTTAAATAATACCAGTTCCCCAAGTATTGCCAACCTGTTTGCATAATACTTTTATCAAACCAATACCACTCACCATCAATATATTGCCACTTTGAAAGTGCCTTCCCATTATCATCACAATATCTCCACTTCCCATCTTTTGTCTGATTCCATCCCAATTTTAATTTCACAGTATTAATACTTAATTCTTCCCCTTGAAAATCAATCAAGAGTGCTGCATACTCATCGTCACCTGTCGCATATATATCGGTTTCCAATAAATATTTCTTCATTTCTTCTTTTAATATGATGCTTTCGGCAGTAGCTACCGCTATTTTAGGGTTCAAAGAAGTCAAAAAATAAGGAGTGTTAGAATGATATTCGCCATGATGCGGAAGTTTCAACAAATCCAATCTAATTCTACTACCTAAATTGGGTTTCCACTCATCAAATCCAGTATTTAGATTTCTTTCATTACAGCTTGGCAATTCTCTTTTTACATTCATAGCCGTTTCTGGATAATTCTCATAACTTATACTTTCTGATTCTTGAACTTCTTCTATATCATATTGTTCTGCCACTTCATCTTCCTTTATTCCACATTCGTCCCATAATTCTTCAATTAATAAATTAGCAATTTTAGCGGTATCACCTTCACTTGGATCCAAATCAGATGATAAAAGTACGTTTTTCCCTTTGGCTTGAAGCAAAACAACCAATGCGTTCCAATTATCATCTCCAACCGGAATGATATTTCCACTTTCATCTCTCTCTCTCATAATTCATAATTTTCAACTGCATATCACCCAACTGAAATGTACGTCTATCAGCATTTTCCGGTTGATCTAAGTGAGTGATAATTTCTGTACCATTACGATTTGCCGCTTCAATGAGTTGATCATAGACATATTGATTATCCCACAAATGATTCGTGAGCGATATCCATTCATCCCTATATTCACTAACATACAAATATTTTGTCGGAAAATAATCCAATATTTCATCTCCACTTCCTATATGATCACTATGTGCATGTGTCGCAATATAAAATTCTAATTCTTCAACTCCAACTTCTTCTAGATAATGAATTACTTGTTGTTCATAACCCGTCCATCTTGTAATACCCTCGCGTGCAGGATATCGAAAATCTTCTCCTATCGGGAAGTCCCAATCTTCTCCCGAATCAATCATTCCATATTTCCCATTGCTTTCAAGCAAAATAGCATCCGAATAGCTATCTAATGCAATAAAATGAATTTTTGTTTCATCTGATGCTCTTACATCCAGTTTACAAAACATTAAGATGTTTAAACAAACTGCAATAACTAATACACTATATCTTTTCATCCCATACTCCTGATTCCTCCAAACTACTTTTCCCATCCATATATTTTTTGGCATCCTTCAAAAAACTTGCTACAATTAGTACAATCACGATTCCTATTGGAAATGCTGCAATAATACTTACTGACTGCAAATTACTCATGGAACTCTCTGAAAACACCAACGCCATCGGAAGTAAAATCAGCAACACACACCACATCAATTGTATCATTCTATGCGGATTTTCACCATCTTTCAAACGATGATAACTATAACAAGATGCTATTAACGCAATGGAATCAAATGAAGTAGCATAAAATGCCACCATAGTTATCAACAATAATACTAACACGAACGGAGCACATGGTAAAGTTCTAATAATCGATATGATTACTTCATACAAATCTCCAGCATTTTCATAAATTGCAAGGAAATCTGCTTTTCCAGACACCTGAAGTCCAAGGGAATAATTTCCAAGAACAATAAAGCTTACAATTGTCGATCCTACTCCAAACACATATCCTCCGAGAATTGTTTGTCGAACGGTACGTCCTCTGGAAATATTTCCGATAAAGAACGGAGCCGCCACGCACCATACCATCCAGTATGCCCAGTAGAAAATAGTCCAGTTCTGCGGAAAAGATGTCGTTCTTTGCGGGTCTGTATAGGTCGCAAGTTCAAAGAAATTTTGAAACATCCTCCCAAGCGCAGATACTCCTGTCTCAATAATATACTTAGCTTCACCCCCGAATAACAACACAAAAGCTAACAATCCGAAAAACAAATATACACAAGATTTTGCAAGAATACTAATTCCTTTAAACCCATGTAACAAAGAATATGTATACACTATACATGTAACAATTAAAATCACAATAGTTACAACTGTTCGATTCAATTGTACGTGAAACAGCTCATTAATAACACTCGACATTAAAGGAGTTGCCAAACTAAAGGTAGTAGCTGTTCCTGCAATCAATGCAAACACTGCCAACAAATCAATGAGACGTCCGCCCAAACCATCCGTATATTTCCCCAGAATTGGACGACACGCTTCTGAATATTTCTGTCTTTCTCTTTTTCTGACATGAAGCATAAAACCAAAAGCTACCGCTAACACAAGATAAAACCCCCACGGAATTAAGCTCCAGTGAAAAATCGGATATACACTTGACCAATCCTGAATGCTGCCTAGTTCCGCAATATGAGGATCTGTCGCATATAAAATCCATTCTGAAAAGGAATAAAACAAAATATCAGCTGCCAACCCTGCGGTGAACATCATAGAACCCCATGCAAAAAAAGAATATTTGGGTTTTTCATCTGGTTTCCCTAATACAATATTTCCATACTTTGATCCCGCAACATAAAAAGAAATCAAAAACACTCCCAATCCAATAATCAAATAATAAACTCCAAATGTATCACCTAAAACAAAACGAATCTGACTGATAATTTCATTAGACTGCTCTGGCAAGAAAAAAAATAAAATACACAGCCCCACAATAATAATAAGCGGCAGCAACGTAATCAGCCAATCAATTTTACTACGTTCAAAATCTTTCATATTTTTCTCCATGTTATTTCCCTCCATTCACATATTTCTCATACGTTTTATCAATTACTGCCAATTCTTCCAGGTTATCTATTTCAACAATGTCTCCTCTTTTCATTTCCATAATCCCTAGCTCATACTCCTGCGGATAACAGAACATTGCAACATCATCCCAATAAATCTGCGTATTCTTTTTCTCTTCAAATTCTATCTCCAGATGTCTTTTCAATTTCTGTCCGTCTGTTTTTGACCATCTGGAAACGCTATATAACTGCCAGCCCTGTTCTCCTCCGGTTCTGCTACATGAGGTAACCACTCCATCTTTCACGGTCAGAAGCCATTCATCTGTCTCCTCATCTGTCCAGATACAGTTGTAACCAGAACGCTCAAAGTCAGGTCGTAAAATATCCGGATTGTATATCATCTGATCACCATCCAAAATGATAGCATTTTCAATATACTCTCTTGCCATATACAGAGAAGATATATTGTTACAACTATCATAATATGGATTCTCAATCAACTTTACTCCTGGATATTCCTGTTCTAATATTCGAAACTGTTCTTTCAGATAGCCTGTCACGACATATATTTCTGTAATGCCATTATGATGAAGGCCCTGAATTACAGTATCTATCATGCGTACTCCCCGAACTTCTACCAATGGTTTGGGTGTCTGTAATGTAACTGGTTGCATTCGTTTTCCTATTCCCGCTGCCATAATAATTGCTCTTTCAACTTTATTCATTTCTCAATTCTTCCTCTCCAAGCATCTGTTCTACAATTCTATAATATTCTTTTGCATATCGATATTGTTTTAAGGAATACTCACCAAATTCAATTCCGCAAATTCTCTTATACTCACACCAGTTACTCCACAACAATCCACAGACTGCAATATAACAGTATATTTTGATTCTGACTTCTCTGCTTGCTTTACCTTCAAAATAAAAATCAATCAGCTTCTCCACATGTTCCCTATCATACATAGCATAAATAGCAAACATGGCAATATCTACATGCACATCCTGCATACCTGCATATTCCCAGTCGATCAAATAAATCTCCTCGTCTTTTATAAGAAAATTATCGCAAACCGCATCTATGTGTGTCAACGCCCATTCCTTGGGTTGTCTGTCAATGTAATTTTTTAGTCTATACGCATGCTCTTTTGTCGTTTGATAATCTCTGTAAGCAGATTTCTCCTGTCCCCACAAACTTTCATAATATTCAATCTGACCAAACAAATCAAATTCATGTTCTACCCGAAGCTTTAAATTATGAAAGTTCTTCAAATATGCCATACAACGTTTAACATCTTCGTCATTCATGCTGTCACATGTTCTTGTATTTTCAATATATTCTGTAATCTTATACCCATTTTCAGGAGACATATAAATCACCGGATCGGTAATGTTCTTGCCCTTCAGTTGTTCATAAACCGCATATTCATGATTACGGTCGATCATTTTATCTGTTCCCTCTCCCGGAATACGCATAATATACTGATTTTCCTTACATTTAAATGTAAAAGAGCGATTCGTCATTCCCTTTTTCAAAGAACGAATATCCGTAATCTCTGTCTCTTTACATGAAAACACACGACTGATTAATTGAATAACATCTGACTGGAGATGATCCGAATCATGATCTAATTCTCTAAGCTGCTCGTATGTATTGATCTCATGAACCTTCTCACTACCAATCTCTCTTGGTGACACAAGCATGCGTCCTTTATCAAATAATGCCAATTCCCAAAATGCCTGATCATTTTCTTTCTTTCCTGCCAATTCTTGCAATCGCTCTTTTAATATATCTGCTTCTTTAGAAAGAATATAAGAAATGCCAATCATAGTATTTCCACTTTCTTCCTTCTTGACACTTACCAATTCTTTCTTTCGATTCACCCTCACAGAACTTCTGTCATCCCTCTGATCTGTCACCATATACCAAGAATACCACTCATGTTTAGAAAAAGGGTTTTCCTCGCACCAGATATCACAAGGGACAATATAGGTATTATCTAATCTATCTGCCACTTTATATAACGAATGCAGATTGTTCTTCGCTGAATATTCTTTATTAAACACCAAATTCACTTGATATTTATCTATTAAATATTCATATTGTTCTTTCATAAATCCTACAACAATATCAATCTTTGTCACTCCAACCTCATGTAGCTGGCAAATCAAACGTTCAATTAATGGCTCACCCTTAATCTCAAGCAATCCCTTCGGTACTTCAACATTAATAGGTACCATTCGCATCCCGTATCCAGCTGCAAGAATCACAGCATTTTTTGGTCTTTTTTTCTCTAATTCCAACTTTGCCTTTTCGGTTAATTGCTTACTTTCTTCCAGATATCCTTCCATAGTCAGTGTCTTTATAGATTGATTTACTTTCCCTACTGAATAACCTGAAACCCTTGCTAACTCTCTCTGATTTGTATATGTATGATCCACGATATTGTTCATGACTTCAAATTCCTGTACGTTCATGTATTTTTCTCCTTTTGTTTTTATGAACATTTTGATTATATACCTTTCCTCTTCAAAAAGCAAGATGATATTAAAAAATCGGAGCAGATTTCTCTGCTCCGACTGCCATTATGTATAATCTCTGTATATCAAAAAGCTTTCATATTTCTTTAATAAATAACTACTTTTGTACCTCTTGGTATATTATCATAAATCCATTTTGCATTATTCACGTCCAGTCTTACACAACCATGAGATAACTGCATTCCCAATCTTCCGTCAATAATTCTACTTGGAGTTGAAGTTTGTGCATAAAGTACACTGTGGAAAAGATAATTTCCTTTAAACTGTGTGTAATAGAAACAACGTGATTTTCCAGAATCAAAATAGTAACCTTTTCCCTGAACCGTAAATGTTCCGGACACTGTCGGGGTAGATGGTTTTCCCGGGGAACAACTCCAGAATTTACTTTGATTCCATGCTCCTGCTTTTCCAGTATATATTCCAACTTTACATGCTGCCCTATCTACCAAGATTAAATATCTAGTATTACTTGAATACACCTGCGCTTTGGCAAGCATTTTCATCTCCGTGCTAGAAACCATAGCCCCGCTATCCGTAAGTTTCCAACCATCTATGCTTACATTCCGTGCCATTGCACATTCTACACCACCATGTGGGTCATTCGCAGTATAGAAATAATACCAATTGCCTCCTATAACTTTCCAGCCTGTTCTGGCCGCTCCATCTGAACCCAAATAATACCATAGTCCATATTTCAACACCCAACCAGTATACATAGCTCCATCATTATTAAAGAGATACCACTGATTGCTAATCTTATTCCACCCACAAGATACCATCTTATTTTCATTACTAGGATCCATGTAGTACCATTTTCCACTAACTAATTTCCACCCTGAAACTATCTGGCCAGAATAATCATCATAATAATACCAGCTTCCGTTTTCAACATACCATCCAACACGCATTGCTCCAGATGGCCAAAAATGATACGGTTTATTTCCAATGACCTTATCACAATCCGCTAACATAAGCCCGGGGTATTCTTGGTTCCCTTCATCTAAATAATACCAAAAATTAGATATTTGTTGCCACCCCATCAATTTTGCACCGTTCTTATTTGTGTAATACCACCCTTCTGGACGCAATACCCAACCAATTGACATTACCCCATTTTTATCAAAAAAATATGTGGCACCGCCAAGTTTTTTTTCGCAGTCTACAAGCATTAATCCTGGATGTTCTTCATTTCTATCATCAAGATAATACCATACTCCATATACCTGTTGCCAGCCCGTTAACATTGCTCCACTATCATTAGTATAATACCAGCCTTCTGGACGCAATACCCAGTTAGTTAACATTGCTCCGTTTTTATCAAAAAAATATGTTGTATTACCTATTTTCTTTCCACAATCAGATAACATTAATCCTGGATGTTCTTGGTTCTTTGCATCTAGATAGTACCATTTACCTCCTATGTACTGCCAACCGAACAATTTATTTCCTTGTTGATCATAATAATACCAACCACTATGTTGCTCATTAAAATACCAGCCATAATGTTTTTCTTCTATTTTATTATCATCTGTATCGCCACTATTATCTGCTTCATTATTGTTTTCATTGGCATCATCTGCATCCAAATCAATTGCATCTGTCGTATCCATCTTTTTTTTAGATACATCATCATTAAACTTGGGTATATCTTGCTTTACGTCTGAATCCATGTCATCTTCATTATCTTCAGACATATGGTTATCATTGTAAATCATCTGATCTGTCGTTTCTTTTCCAAAAGCAGTAATCGAATTAAACATCAACAATAACATTACTACAAGCAATATCTTTTTCACTAATCACACCTCCTTATCTATTATACTTTACACGCTTTTAAATTCTCAATTTGAGCTCGTATCTTATTTCCGTAGCCTTTCATTGTAGCCCAGCCCAGTCCTTGTGGATTTTCTTTTTGCCCTAACCACTCAACATATTCTGCACAGCCTTTAGTCACATATTTAAACCGCTCATCGACGCACGGATTTGCAAGAGTATTTTCTGTAACAGTGTCTGATGCATAAGCTTTTAAATGTTGTATTTGTGCCCGGATTCCCATACGCACACCTTCTTCTCTGTATTTAGAAAAATCAGCACCTGATGCTCCACCATCTATCGCTCCCAAGCCTGCAAAATTAAACTGCCCAATCTTTACCTGCCCCTTAAATTGTAACCAGCCTGTTTCATGCATAGCCTGCGCGAAAGCCACTTCAACCCGAATATTCTCACTTTGCGCTTCCTCGTAATATATCTGGCAAAAGTCTTTAAGACTATTTACACCCCCCAAGCGATATGCATCCACTGGAAAATCGATTGGAGATTTTTCATCGTACCACTTCATCATCTGTTCTACTGTAACTGAACTTTCTCCTTCTATAGTGTAATAATCTTCAACTGTAGGTTTATCTGATGGACTTTGGGACGGCTTGTCTGATGGTTTTTCAGAAGGTTGCTCTTGTACAGGTGGCTTATTCGATGGATTCGAATTCCACACTCCAGATGATTCGAAATAATACCATTTATTTCCTATATATTGCCAACCCGTTAGCATTGCCCCACTTCCATTCATATAATACCAATGTCCACTCAGATACTGCCAACCCGTTAGCATTACTCCATCTTTATTCATGTAATACCAAGATCCACTTAAACATTGCCAGCCGGTGAGCATTACTCCATCTTTATTCATATAATACCAGTGACCACTCAGATACTGCCAGCCGGTGAGCATTACTCCATCTTTATTCATATAATACCAGTGGCCACTTACCTTTTGCCAACCTGTTGTTCTATATCCGTTGCTATTATAATAAAACCACTTATTATCTACGATTTTCCAACCTGTTGTTAATGCTCCTGTCTGCTCATCTAAATACCATTTTGTTCCCCCTATGTTCTGCTCTCCCTTTACCATATAACCGGAACCATTGAAATAGTACCAGATATTTTCTATCTTCTGCCAACCGGTTAGCATCCATCCGCTACTGTTAAAATAACAGGTCTGATTCCCTATTTTTTGCAAGCCCTTGAGCATCTTCCCACTTTCATTTAAATAATACCAGTGACCATCCAAATATTGCCAGCCCGTTAGCATTGCTCCGCTTCCGTTCATATAATACCAGTAGCCATCTATAAACTGCCAGCCCGTTAGCATTGTTCCGCTTCCGCTCATATAATACCAATGGTTCCCTATAAACTGCCAGCCTGTTTGCATATATCCATTTTTATCAAAATAGTACCATTTATCAGCAATAAGTTTCCAACTATTTACTACATAATTCCCACTACCCTCTTTCCATTTCCATTTACCGTTAATAAACTCCCATTCGCCCTTGGATAATCCATAGTATTTCGCAATTCCAGTAGCATCTGCAACGCCCAGTGAACGTAATTTTGCATCACTGGAAAGGTAGTTAGACGCATCGCTCGAATTGCTAACAAATGCATGCTCAATAATTAATCCCGGAAATCCATTACGTATGGAATTCTTCACAACAGCATATGTATCACCTTTTTTCACTTTACGATCATTAAGTCCTAACGCAGTTAATTCATTTTGAATTTTTTGCGCCAACGCTTTCCCCTCGCTACTTGATGACGGATAATATACTTCTGCCCCTTTTGCAGCAGCGGAAGCTGAATTCAAGTGAAAACTCACAAAAGAAGAAGCTCCTTTACTTGCCGCCCACTGTACGCGTTTCTCTATATCCTTTATATTTCCACTGAACACACCTATTGTCTCAGGATATGGACATGCTGCACTTGTACGTGTCATGTAAACTGTAACGCCACCATATTGTTCTAGTTCCTGCTTACAATACTGTGCTATTTTTAAAGTTGCAACCTCTTCTCTAACTCCATGTCCAGATGCTCCCGTATGACTCGAATCATGTCCCGGATCTAATACAACAACTACATTATTTTTTTTAGCCTGTCTACTTCTGCCTACAGGCACAACATCTTCTGACACTTGTTCTAAGGCATTGCTTACATCTGATACAATAGTACTTTCATTATTATCCGAAATAACTACTGCTTCTTCTACCTCTTCTTTAGTTACATCTTCATTTTCAGAAAGAGTAGTATATTCCGCAGATTCTTCTTTAACCTCAAAAGAAGCTTCTATTCCTTCATCTTCCAACAGCAATTCATGCTCAGCATTTCCAGAAGTATACTTGATCTTAGTAACCTTATAAGTTCCTTCTTTCGTAAATTCCTTACTGAAAAGATACGTCTGCTGTTCATTTCTATTTGCCTTCAGCTCCATTTCCAGTCCGGATTCTGATTCATATACTAAAGTAACTGCATCAATCTTATCTGGAATCTGTGTTAAGGATACCACAATATTTTCTGTATCTTTTAATCCTAAATCAGGACTATCTATATACAAATATTCCACTTCTGCAGATGAACTTTTTTTACTATTTTGTTCTTCCGCCTTTGCCTGAACTCCCATTACAGAAAACACTGAACAGAATACCATAATAGCTATAAGCCATACTATTGATTTCAACCTTTTAATTTTCATTATTCTCCCTCTCTTATGTCATAAATTACAACTTTGTTGCATAAGTAATTTTATTATACAACATTCGGCAATAACATTCAATATTGAAGGGCTCCTCTCTCGTGTCTTCATAGACAAATTGATTATATTTTGGTATACTTGGCTCAAAAGGGTAGTGTCAAGTGAACTATGAAAAACTGAGTTAAAAGAAAAAGGCTCAGATGAACCTTGAAAATTGCAGATATGTTAGTCTGAGTCAGACTTCCGCCACCCTTGACAGCACGCAAAAGAACTGCTGTAGGTGATTTACCGACGGCGAAGAACTCAAGAACAGTTATAAATTCTTCCGTCGAATACAGCAGTGTAGCAGTTCTTTTGCGTGCCCTCAAGGGCAGGCCGAAAGCAATGCTTTCGGTGGCTGGATATTTTACCTCTGGCTCGGAATCTAAGAACAGTTAGAGCCTTCGGCTTGAAGGTTTAAGATGGTCTGCTGTCCTAAAAAGATGAGCAGCTGCCATTTACCCGGCATGTTATCGGCACCATTGAGCATATCAACTTTATTTAAAACCTGATAATGATTGTGCTTGTGTGGTCGCAAAAAGTTATAGTAAGCCACCCATAAGGCTAAATCGTAGTTGGCTCCTTCATAATTATCGAATCCATTTGTGATTCGGTAGGAGGCTTTGTAAGTGCGGTTCAGGCGCTCGATCATCTGCTTGTAGGGACGAAATTCTTTTGAAACTTCGTCATCATTGGTTAAGCCGATTACTTGTGTAATGCTGAATTTAAAGTTATTTTTAAATTTTCTGGCAAACTCCATGGCAGCTAAGGGATAAGCACTGTATCCATCCGCAATGAATTTAAAGCTTTTGGGCAGTTCTGTAAGATGGCGGAAAGCCATCCGCATAGCGAGAATACAAGGTCCGACACTCCGGTTGTCAGAGACCTGATATCCGAGAATGGAGCGGCTTGCGGCATCCATGATAAACCAGATATACGCTTTGATACCCCGGACTTTGATATAGGTTTCATCAGCAGTAAAAACATCCCCTGTTTTGTAATCATAATGATCAACGAAGGGCTTGATACAGACAGCAGCTGTTTTGCAATAGTTGGCGATCTGCTGATGGGAGATTCTGATGTTATAAAGGTCTTTCAGCGCCTGAGACGTTTTCCGCAAGGATAGTCCAAGATTGATATGCAGCGTCAAACAAAGGGACATGACATGAGCGTTATGCTTGGAAAATTTTAGGGAAGAAGCATTCTTGGGAAGTGAATTTAAATCCATGGCAAAGAAATCTACAGTGAATTCCCGGTAGATGTAATGTAGTTTATATTTGGTTTTTCCGTGATCCTCTTTCAGATCTTTGCGGTCTACTTTAGCAAGGTTGTGGAGATAGTAAGGGCACTTGGGATTCACACATTTATGTATGCGGAAAAATTTTCTGTCTTTCTTAGGAACAAGGGTATGTCCGCAATGAGGGCATAAAAAGCGCATGGGTGTAGTTACACCATCACCGGTAGAAAAGGTCTGTTGGCAGATTTTGCACTGGTATTGTCCGTTGCCACCATTGTTATCGTAAATGTAGTGATGTGGAGCTCCGCATAGAGGGCAGACAGTATCTTCAGGAATGGATTTGCCATTACGGCGTCGAACCGGTTTGAGAGGCTTACCATATTTCCAGTGATAGTATTCAAGAAGGAATTG
>ENA-OPRR01002541-OPRR01002541.1-human-gut-metagenome-genome-assembly--contig:-NODE-2541-length-11753-cov-6.107283_pt1 | contig 11753 bp, 8 predicted proteins | sample MGYA00241796_ERZ501883 | MGnify/ENA primary metagenome ERZ501883 (study PRJEB25962, sample SAMEA2042406) | human gut metagenome | biome: human gut; feature: human-associated habitat; material: faeces...
GACATTTTTTTTAATGCGTCTTTCTGTCGCATCGGTCGTTTTCGTTTCGGGTGCTTAAAAAGGTAGGGATTAGGGAATGCAAGGTTTTTCGGGAAAAATACTACCCGAAGGGCTGGAGATTTTTCCCGAAAACAGGAGGCTTGACCTTGCTTTCCCGTCCAATCCCGGAGTTACCTTTGCGCCCAGAACGAAAATGACTGCCTGATGCGGCCCACTGAAAGGCGCGAAAATGGAGGTAAACGGAAGTGGAGGCAGATTAGACAGGAAAACTTCAAAGGAGAAATCCGTGAAAAGAAGAAACCTAAAAGGAAAAGGAACATTGCCGGAAACATGAAACCGGCAAACCACCTGCAAGGAAGTATGGTTTATCTGTCTGTCCAAACTCGTTTGGTCGGGCGGATAAATCATTCTTCCCAGTTTGCCTGCCGTGGGGACGGCTTGTGCCATTCATGGGCAAGCGGTCATATACAGCTTTCCGCTTACGGCTCAAAGGAACCGCAAAAAGAAAAATCCATAGAAAACCCGTAAAAGCACCTCTATGGCATAAGCATAAAAGAAATGGGTCTTGCATCATCAGTCTAAACCATTGGTTAGGCGTGATGCAAAGCCCTTTTCTCCGCTTATGCGGCAGTCGGTACACGTTCGTACAAACCTGTTTGGGCGATGGTGTGCCGACGGATAAAACCGCTTTTACGGAATGTTTTTATGTTTATATTAGAAATATTTCTTATTATAAAAACGCGCTAATCATTTTGTCATTCGGGTTGTTTTTATTAAATTTGCAGATTATAGCAATAGTTATGCAAATGAAGCGGATAAATCGACTGAAAATAGTGCTTGCGGAACAAGGTAAAACAGGGAAATGGTTGGCGCATGCATTAGGTAAAAATGAATCGACAGTCTCTCGTTGGTGTACAAACGAAGTTCAACCTTCGGTAGAAACACTACTGACGATTGCCGAAACGTTAAAGATTGATATTAAAGAATTACTTTGTTCTACGCAAATGTGTAATCAAGATGATGGCATCCAAATATAAAGCAATCGATTTTTTCTGCGGAGGTGGTGGAATGACTTGCGGTTTAAGACAGGCAGGGATTAACGTTATAGCAGGTGTGGACTTTGATCAAGATGCCAAAGAAACGTATGAATACAATAATTCCGGAAGTGTTTTCATTCAAACTAATATAAAGAATTTACGGAGCAATTATTTTGAGCGAAAATTTGGGATACGGAAAAATGATGACTTTTTGATTTTGGTAGGATGCAGTCCCTGCCAATTTTACAGTATAATTAATACGGATAAGAATAAAGCCTTAAAATCTAAGGATTTATTAAAAAACTTTGCTCGGTTCATCGAATATTATAGACCGGGATATGTATTAGTGGAAAATGTTCCGGGCATAATCACAAATAAAGATAGCATCTTACCTTATTTTCTACGAAAATTGGAAGATCTCGGATATAAAAATCCTGTTTATAAGGTTGTAGATATGAGCTATTACGGCGTACCTCAAAGTCGTCGAAGATTTTCTCTTATCGCAACACGATTGGAAAATGTCAATATACATTTACCTAAGGCGGACGATAAAGAGACCGTATTAGCCGATTATTTAGGTGAAAGGAACGGTTTTCCCAAAGTTAGCGCAGGCCATAAAGACAGTAGTGTGTTTAACCATACGGTTGCCGGATTAAGTGATGTATGTCTTAAACGATTGGCAAAGACCAAACACGACGGCGGGAACAGACTTGATTGGGCAAATGATCCGGAATTGCAATTACCTTGCTTTGTAGGAAAAGACGATTGTTTTAAAGATACATTCGGGCGTATGTGGTGGCATCGACCGGCTTCGACTATTACAACTAAATTTTATAGTATCTCAAACGGACGTTTCGGACATCCGGAAGAAGATCGGGCTCTTTCTTTACGGGAAGGTGCTACATTGCAAACATTCCCGAAAACCTATGTGTTTAAAACAAATAGTATTGCCGCAACGGCAAAATTAATCGGCAATGCAGTTCCGTGTGAATATGCTCGGCGATTAGGTGAAACGATAAAAGCACTGGAAAACAATAGCACAATTTAAAACTCGGGCAAGAGCTCTCGACTTATTGGGACGGCAACAAATTGCCGGTATCCCTACAGCTATTAACGAGCTTATAAAAAATGCACATGATGCGTATGCGGATAAATTCGATATCGATTTTCTCCGATGTAATAATCTGCTGGTATTACGTGATGACGGGCTCGGTATGACAAAAGAGGAATTTGAAACTCGTTGGCTTACGCTCGGGACCGAAAGTAAATTGGCAAATAAAAAAAGCAGTTTACCGCCTATTGACATATCAAAGCCAAGACGTCCTATCATGGGAGAAAAAGGCATAGGAAGATTGGCTATTGCATCAATAGGAAGTCAGGTTTTAATCGTATCGAAAGCAAAATTAAGATCTAAAGAATATGATATTGTTGTGGCTTTCATTAATTGGGAGATATTCGAGTTGCCGGGGATTAACTTGGAGGATATTGTTATTCCGGTAAGAGAATACTCTCATATGCCGAATGCAGCCGATATTGACAGTATTAAAAATGAAGTAATACAATCCCTTGATAAATTAAATCAAAAAGAACTTATTGACGACAAGGATTTTGAAAAAATAAAAAGTTCTATCACGTCTTTTAAAGTTGACCCACACCAACTTTCTTTACAACTACAACAAGGATTTGAATTAACCAATGGCTGTGGTGGAACTCAATTTTTCATCTCCCCAGTTTACGATACGATTATTTCCGATATAGAGGGAGACGGCAATTCGGACGAAGCTACAAAAATCGAGAAAATGTTGATGGGATTTCACAATACAATGACCCCCGATCATCCTACTCCCGTCGTTGACATTTCATTTAGAGACTATAGGGCGAATGACGGTAGTTTTGTCAGCATCATAGATAAAGAACACTTTTTTACCACGGAAGAATTTGAATTGGCGGATCACCATTTTCAAGGGCAATTTGATGAGTTCGGACAATTCAAGGGATTAGTAAAAATATATGGAGAAAAAACATTTGATCACATTGTAAATTGGCGGGATAACTATTATAGAGAAACCGAATGTGGTCCGTTTAAAATTAACTTGGCGTATTTACAAGGAGAATTGAAAAGTTCTCGTGTAGATGTCGAAAATTATGCCAGGATTAAAGCCAAAGGAGATAAATTCGGAGGTTTATACATATATAGAGATAATATTCGAGTTCTACCGTATGGTGACTCCGATTATGATTTTCTGGATATTGAAAAAAATCGTTCGAAACGAGCATCAACATATTTCTTTTCTTATCGACGAATGTTCGGTGCTATTGAAATAGCGGACCGAGAACACAGCGGTTTGGTAGAGAAAGCCGGACGCGAAGGTTTTATTGAAAATAAAGCATATCGCCAACTTCAAGCGATTTTAAAAAATTTCTTTGTACAACTTGCCGCTGATTTTTTCAGCGAAAAAAACAAAACGGCACAATCGGAATTCTTCAATCAGAAGAAAGACGAGTTCAATGCGTACCATAACGCACTTGAACGTCGGGATAAATTGGCCAAATCGAAAAAGGAGAGATTTGCTCGTGAGCTCGATATCTTTTTTGCCGGTTTAACGGAACATAAATTCGAAAACGAACTGGAAGAATTACTTACGAATTTTAGGAACGATTTACATTCGGTTTTATACATTAACGATGCGGATGAAGCAAGCCAGAAGATAATAGATCTGGAATTTGCCATGAGACAAAAAGTTTCCGATTACAGAAAAAGAATATCGGTGACAAGTCCTAAAGGATTTGCAATGTCAAAATCAATGAGAACGGATTTTGACACGTACCTTAATGAGTTTAAAATTCTGGAACAAACGGTATTTAAAAATATCAATGAAAATATCGATCAGCTAATCGATGATTATACGGCACAGTTGAATCTGGAAATAAGTAAGCGAAAGCGGTTGGAGCAAGCGGTGGAACTGATTTCAGCCGAAGCTCTGTCACTTAATAAGAAGAAGAAAAGCGAAACCAATGATGTTGTTTCCGATGTTTCTCGCAAAATTAAGGATCTTACGAATGAACTGATAATCGATTTGGATAATCAAATACGAAGCGTAAAGAATCAATTCAAATTATTGGCAACCGATAAAGCCGATAACTTTGATTTGGTAACGGAACGCAAGAGAATGGAAGCAGAAATAGAATCCATAAGCAGTCGAAATACGGATGTTATGGAACGCATAATTCGACAATTTGAAAGTTTCTATGTCGAAAAAAACGAAGACGGTCAAATAATTACAAATGACCAAATAGCGGAAGCCGCTTCGGAAGAGTTAGAGGAATTGCGGGAACGATTGCAATCGGACGTTGAATTAAGCCAATTAGGATTGGCTGTCGGAATATTGCACCATGAATTCAACGGTACGGTTAATTCGATTCGACATAGTCTGAAAGATTTAAAAGCATGGTCGGATGTAGATATCAAATTGGAAGGAATATATAAAAACATCAAGGTAAATTTCGAACATTTGGACGGCTATTTAAATTTGTTTACCCCGTTAAATCGACGATTGAATCGACGTCGGGAAGACATATCTTTATTGGATATTAAAACATTTTTAATAGATTTGTTCAAATCCCGTCTTGAACGACACAATATAGCTTTTAAACATACTAACGGGTTTGCAGGTCGAAAAATACACGGATTTCGTTCTACATTCTATCCTGTATTTGTGAATATCATTGATAATGCCATTTATTGGTTAAAACAAAGTGATGTTCCTGAAAAAGTTATTCGGTTGCATGCGGATGATACGGGAATATACATTTCCAATAACGGTATTGAAATAAAACCCCAAGATAAGGAACGAATCTTTGAATTAAGATTTTCCAGAAAGCCCAATGGAAGAGGATTGGGGTTGAGTATCAGTAAAGAGGTTTTGAATGCAGAGAACTATGATATATTTGTGGCACAACCTAAGGAAGGCTCTACAGTTACTTTTAAAATTCAAAAAATGCAATAAAAATATGGCAGACAGATTTATTGAGCAATCGAAAGAAATTGCAAACAACTTTATACAAAATATTGTTTTTATTGATGACAAAGCATATAAGAATGATATGACTAACAATGCATTTAGCGCATTAGATGTATCGAATGTATTTGCACAATCTGGAAAAATCTGTGCTGTATATGCACCCAAATCCATTTCTGATGTTAATAGTTACAATACTATACTAAATAAAGCAGATGTTGTCATTTTAGATTGGTATTTAGATATAGAAAAGGAGGAGAACCAAGTTGAAGATCCCGATGCAGATGCAGATAATGACGATCCGCGCGGAGAGTTTACATTAAAATTGATATCTGATTTATTATCACAAACTGGGATGTTGAAACTGTTAATTGTGTATACTGGAGAAACGGATTTATTTGAAATTACGAACAGTATATATCAGAAAGTGGATCAGCATTCTTTTCATAAAGGAGATTGCGTTATTCAATCTTTAAATTCTAAGATATTAGTTAGAGCTAAAAAACAAAATTCGGAAACTCAATTTGCACATAATCCGGAATTGAAAGATAAAATAGTATCGTATGAAAGCCTTCCGACTTTGATTGTTGAAGAATTTGCAGACATGACCAACGGTTTGTTATCGAATTTTGCTTTATCTTCAATATCGGCAATAAGGAATAATACATCCAGAATGTTAAGCGTCTTTTCTCCCAAATTAGATCCGGCATATCTCGGGCACAAAATATTATTGGAAAACACATTCGAATCCAAGCAACTATTAATAAAATTATTTGGCGAAGCTATTTCGGAATTATTGGAGACAACAGATATTGATACAAAGGATTGGGTTGATAACTGGATTGAAAACCGTATTACAGACGAAACGATAAGTATAAATGGAGTGTCTATTGGCAAATCGAAAGACCTTTTAAAAAAAATGTTTAGTTCCGAGCAACCTCGACTTAAAGATAAATATACAGAAGCTTCAGGAAAAGATATGTCAAATAAAGACGAGGGGAAATTACAATCGCATACCATAGAGTTATTTGCATATGATGGTATCGATGTGAATAAATCGAATGTAGATTTTGCCATTTTGACGCATCATAAAAATATATTTCAACCTGCTATTGGGGCTCCGATATTAACACTTGGAACAGTTATAAAATCTGTAGACAAGTATTATGTTTGTATTCAACAAAGATGCGATTCGGTGAGAATTAAGGAGGAAAGACGATTCTTATTTTTACCTTTAGAAGAAAAAGGCGAATATCCGTTAATTGTGAATAATGAATTGAAATTATTTCCAAATAAATCTTCATTTGCAATAAAAACAGTGAAATTCAAGCCAAAAGAAGGTGCTACAATTATTCAAGCATCAAAAAAGGAGGACAAATATGTATTCTATTCTTCCTATGGAGAAACTTATGAGTGGGTGGTAGACTTAAAAGAAATGCAAGCACAACGTATTTTAAACAGTTACTGTGCACAACTGTCTCGCGTAGGATTGAATGAATCCGAATGGTTAAGACTTATCGCAAAGCAATAATATAGGCTATGTCAGATATTTTTTCTCAAACTAAAAGATCGGATATAATGTCAAAAATATCAAGTAAAGACACTAAACCGGAAATTTTAGTTCGTAAGTTCTTATTTTCAAAAGGATTCAGATATCGTATTAATGTCAAAACATTGCCGGGTAAACCTGATATAGTTTTGCCTAAATATAAAACAATAATATTTGTGAACGGATGTTTTTGGCATGGGCATAATTGCAAAAAGGGAAAATTACCATCCTCAAATACAGATTTCTGGAAGGAAAAAATATCAAACAACAAATCGCGAGATGCCAAAAATTCCGATTTACTTGTAAAACTCGGCTGGAAAGTTATAATTATATGGCAATGTGAAATTAGTAAGATTGATAATAGGACAAAAATACTTAATAAGCTACTGGAGGATATTAAACAATAATAATCACGAGATATTAAATCTAAAATATAAATGCATTAATCGGGAAAATATAGAAAAACTTATTCTATAATTCCGATTTTTGTCTTATCGTTGCGTTTGAAGAGTTCTTTGAAGGTTACGCAACGTACAGAAAAATAATGCAGCAGATAACTAACTTAATCGTAACCTATTACTATTATGAGTAATAAACTTATGCTCATTTCCAACAAATTACACTCTTTTCGTAACTTCTTACCACGGCTTTTTCATTTAAGAAATATTGTTCATCGCTTGTAATTGTAGTAAAAATGCTTATATTCGTGCACAGCGATGCGGAAGCACCGCCTTAGGTGTTTCTTCTTATCGTTCATTTTTATTTTTTTTATAGGCGGAATTCAATAGAATATGATGTTGATATTGTCTTCCGCCTTTGTTTTTGCAATAGCAAAAATACGATTTATTTCGTTGATATACAACTTTTTATACGCAATATTACTAAAAAAGAAACACCTTGACTGTCTTCGTGGCAGCATCATGACTCATTTGAGAAAATTTGTATCCTCAGTCCCTGAATACCGCAGAACAAGCAGAGGAAACTTCAAACACAAACTTGAAGATATACTCATGCTCGTAATATTGGGCAGACTCAGCAAGTGTATTACCAGAGCTGAAATACTTCAATTTGGCAAACGTCACTTGAAACGCCTGCAGTCGAAAGGGTTATTTCCGTATGGGTTACCCTCAGAAGCTACGCTCTGCCGTGTGTTTCAAAGCATCGACGATGAAAAGATGGCTGATCGAATGTCTGCTTTTGCAGAGGTTTTCCGCAAGGAAATATCCGCTTCGGCAACTGACATCATTTGTATTGTTGGCAAGGCCATGCGAGGTACCTTGTACGACAACGGACGCAACCCTAATATCGTCTCTGCATATTCACTCCGTTCCAGCTTTACTTTGGCTACTGATGTTTGCAAAGAGAAAAGTAATGAAATCAAATCCGTGCCCCGACTATTGGATAAACTAGATGTGTCAGGATGTGTCGTCACAGCAGATGCCATGTCATGCCAAAAGGGGATAATAGACAAGATTAGAGGTAAAGGAGGCGACTTCGTGATCGAACTCAAGGCGAATCAAAGATCTTTGCGCTATGGGCTTGAAGACTCTATAAAAGCCACCACCCCAACTGATATCTACAAGGAAGGTCCATACTTGGAACACGGCAGGATTGAGTCAAGGGTATGCCGTATATTCCGTGGGGAAGAACTGATTGCCGACAGGGAGAAATGGAATGGAAATTTGACAGTTATAGAAATACTCACATCTACGGAGAAAAAGTCTGATGGCAGAAGTACGTCTGAACAGCGACTGTATATTTCAAGCCTGGATAGCAGTGCAGAGCGGCTTAGTCAGATAACCAAACAGCATTGGGCTATTGAAAGCATGCACTGGGATCTTGACCGCAACCTCCGCCAGGACAGCATAAAGCGTAAGGCTGAACGAGCGGCTAGGAACCTGGATACAATTCAAAGGATGGTGTTGGCACTGATTGCCGTTTGGAAGAACAGAAGGAAAAAAATATCAGATAAGCAAAAGGGAACGGCGCAGATAATAAGGGAGCTGGCGGTAAGCTTCACTAACGTGTTGCATTTTCTGGCTCAAAAATGAGAAAAATTCAGATTTGATATATTCGTAACGCATTGATTACCAATAATGGTATTTCCGCCCATGCCGCATTGGCATGGGTATGGGAATGGTACGCCCAATTCAAAGCTTAAATGAAAAAGCCGTGACTTCTTACGACTACAGACAAAAATACAAATAAAAATACAACGGCTTGTCAAATTGGATAAAAAACGTCTATATCGCAAATCTTAATTCCCTGTATCGCAAAGACAACATTAACTTATTCTTCTGATTATCAATCATAATAATATTCAAAATAGATACTCTACATTTTTCTTTTTGGGGATCTTCTTCAAATTTGGCGGTATCCCCCTCCTGATCCGCTTCTCTTTTGGGGATATAATGATACTAGATAACAGGCGGAACACCTTTAAATCCCCTGTCATGTATTATATTATCATGGATAGCCAGTTTTTGTTATCGCGGAGGGGCGGTGAAAAGAAAAAATGATTGCGGAAGGAGGCCGTGAAACCAGTCTCCGGAAAACAGGATACGACGGAGATCAGATACTGTGAAAAAAGAAAAAAATCCCCACCGGAGATGAATGAACCGGCAGGGAACGTAACAATAAAGGAACGGGCTCTCTCAACCCTTGATGTAACCGTACTTTTTCAGGTCGTCCATGAAATGCTCCGGCGTGTCGGTCCTCACCGTCACCCCGTGCAGTTCATGGTAACGGTTGGAGAAATTCACCATGTACTCCTTATCGGTGCACCCGCTGTCAAACCAGCTGCCCTCACGCAGGACGCGTACAAACTCGGAAGGGTCGGAGGCGGCAATCCTGCCGCCATCCGCCAAAATATACATATGCTTGCTCATGCCGATAATTTTTTAGTTCTTAATTTATAATATAGCTTCTGTTCATCGTCCAGGAAAGGGATGTTCCGGAGCGCGGTGGCCGTGGGCACCTGTCCCCTCGTGGCGAAGGTAACCAATTTATGGAGAAACAGCACCCAGTTACGCATTTTTGTGAAGTTGGTCGTTCCCGAATGCTGGCGGAACTCGACCGTCTTGTGCCGTGAATAGGCTTCGAGATTCACCTTGTGGTAACGGTTGCCGATTCTGTTTTTCAGCTCGTCCACCGTCTGGGCCGAGCGTATCATCTCATCAGATACATGGCCCAATCCCTTGCAATAGTAGTTATCTCTGCGGGATGCCGGCATGAACCTGTCGATGACCGGTTCCAAATGTTTGTAGCTCAGGGCCAGGTTACGCCAGGTCTCCATGCTGAAACCGGCGGCATCGATATGTACGTGAAGCCCGCAGCTCCCGTTCACCTTCACGTCACACAGGTCAAGTATCCAGCATACCTTCTCCAGTTCCCGCAGGCCGACTTCGCCGACCAGTATCGGACTGACCAGTTCGAAAGTGTCGTTGCCGCTTATACTGCTGTCCGTCACGAGTTTCCAATGCGGACGGGTGGTATGGTTGTAACTTTCCACCGTAACCTCGATATCGGCCTCCCTGAGCTCGCGTGCGAGCCGTCCACGGGAGCAGTTGTAAGCCTCGATCTCGATACCGAACTTACGGTTGAAAGTGTAATCCGGTGCGGCTGTCGCCGAATGAGCATTCGGACCGCCCTCACGTTCCCTCATCCGGCGCAGGGCGTTCACTACAAAACCGTAATTGCCGTTGGTCACCATCCTGGCGATTTCCGCACGGGGAACCCCCAGAAGGAACAGCTGCCGGATCTTATTTGTCTTCGTTGTCTCTTGTGCTAAAATGCTTCTAATTTGCTCGTTCATAACTTGTTAACTCCTTTATTGTTACACTACTAAGGTAATGCTTTCACAGGAGAAGTCGTAATTGTAAGAGTCTTATTATCATGCTGTTAGCTTACTTTATCTTAGGCTAAAAGTCCTTATTCAAGGTGTCTGTATCCTAACCGGTTGGTATCGGATTCCTCCTGATTGATGGCATATCTTCTCCACCGGTTCTGGAAGGTCGGTTCTTTTCCTTTTCTGAGTTCATATCTTAAAATCTTAAATTATTAAATTACACAACCGGTATTGTCTCGGAATACAAAATAAAGGAAGAAGAGGACCGGACGGAACGAAACCACCTGTCACTTATAGTCATCTAAAGCCGGTTATCACTATGATACACATGAGGGAGACGGACATACCGTTCCTCTCGGACGGTTCTTCCTATGCGGAGGTGGCGTCAGAGGCTCGCTGCCTGTAGCGGCTGGAAAAACGGGCGGGATTCCGTTTCCCTGTCCACCTATCCTTTTAAATCCTTATGGGCAGGTGTGGGAGCATGCATCCACCCTGATACGAATCCTTAAATTATCGGTCCACAAGAAGTGTGAAAGTATCAATCCGTTAATGGAACCATGAGAAGCAAGCATGGCCGACACACCGGCAGGAATAGTCATGGATAGTCGGTTTTTGTCATATGGGAAGGAAAAAGAAAGCCGAAGCGGGTCTGGATCCACTACCCCCTTTGGATATGTGAGAGGAACGTTGCGATGAAAGAAAAAACTCCTCTTCACGCATGGATAAGGCAATGCCGGAAGTCCGGCAATAAAAAGATGTGGCTTCTCTACCCGGGTAAATGCCACGATTACAGACTTCTTCTTGTTCCTATTATACCATCAGGCCGATTACCCTCAGGTTAAAAACTTATCCAGAATATCCGAATCCAACCCGTGACAGACCCGGATGGGAAAGGCGATGATGCCACCGGATATGTGTATAGCCATATGACCGGACATGGAGATACGACGATAACGATACGTCCTTCTATCGGAATAAGGATATGGCGGGATGCACGGATAACCATATATGATTATCGGAACAGCGGTGTGGCAGGCTGTGGGTATATGACAGCGTCCATATACCTGATCTCGTTTTTTTATTATCGGTATTTCAAATGTCTCAAAAGCCTCTTTGACAGGTTTCCATCCGGGATGATTGCCTGAATTCGCATGTACCGGACTTTCTATTTACCTGATTCCGTAATCGTTCCTGCCATCCGTTTTTTCTCTGTGGCTGTCGCTTTTTTCCTTGTGGCATCATGGTCTGTTACCGGATGGGAAGAGCCATCTCCATCACAACCATGAATTATAGTGTAGCCA
>ENA-OPRR01002545-OPRR01002545.1-human-gut-metagenome-genome-assembly--contig:-NODE-2545-length-11740-cov-2.758066_pt1 | contig 11740 bp, 8 predicted proteins | sample MGYA00241796_ERZ501883 | MGnify/ENA primary metagenome ERZ501883 (study PRJEB25962, sample SAMEA2042406) | human gut metagenome | biome: human gut; feature: human-associated habitat; material: faeces...
ATCCGCTGCCCGGGAAGGGGCCGGATCGCCATTTTTGACACCAGCTGGAACCGGCGGATCTTTGCGGACCGGTTTGACAGGGATCTGGGAAAAAGAGAGACAGAAGAAAGCCTTTCGGATATCCGGGCTTTTGAAAAACAGCTGACAGACGACGGGACAGTGCTTGTTAAGCTGTTTCTTGAAATTTCAGAGAAAGAACAGAGAAAACGGTTTAAAAAGCTGGAAGCATCAGCAGATACGGCGTGGAGGGTCACAGAAGCCGACTGGGAGAGAAACCGCCGCTATAAAAAATACGCCCGGATCACAAAAGAGATGATCGATGCCACCAACGTGCCCTGGGCTCCGTGGACGGTCATCGATGCCGCCCATAAGGAAAAAGCGGCTCTTGCAATTATGGAAGCAGTATCGTCGGCCATGGAGGCGGCCCTGGAGAAAAAAGCCGCCGGCCGGGAAACTCCCCGGTTCGAGCCTCCGCTGCCGCCGGATAAATATAAAAAAGGGATCCTCTCCCGTGTGGACCTGGAAAAGACCATGGACCGGGAGGAGTACAGAAAAAAGCTGGATCAGCTGCAGAAAAGGCTGGAGCGGCTCCATGGAGACCTGTACCGGTACAGGATCCCCGTGGTCTTAGGCTTTGAGGGATGGGATGCGGCTGGAAAGGGCGGAGCCATCAGGCGTCTTACCAGTCATCTGGATCCCAGAGGATACCAGGTGTGTCCCACAGCCGCGCCCAATGATATCGAAAAAAAGCACCATTATCTGTGGCGTTTCTGGAATAATGTACCCAAAGCCGGCCACATTGCCATTTTTGACCGCACCTGGTACGGCAGGGTCATGGTGGAGCGGATCGAGGGCTTCTGCACGGAGGAGGAATGGCGCAGGGCGTATCAGGAGATCAACGATATGGAAGCCCATCTGGTGCATTCTGGGGCTGTGGTGCTGAAGTTCTGGCTCCATATCGATAAGGATGAGCAGGAACGGCGGTTCAACGACCGGATGAAGAATCCTGAAAAACAGTGGAAGATCACAGACGAGGACTGGAGAAACCGGGAAAAGTGGGACCAGTATGAGGAAGCGGTCAACGAGATGCTGGTGCGCACCTCCACCACATATGCGCCCTGGATTGTAGTGGAGGGAAATTCAAAGCGCTATGCAAGGATCCGGGTTTTAGAGGCAGTGGCAGACGCGCTGGAAGAGAAGATCCGCGAAAAAAAGGAGGCCGGAAAACAGGAGAAGAAGGCCAGAGAGCACAAAGGAAAGTAGAAGAGACAGAAAACAGCAGAGAAAAGGGGAAGACAAGAGAGGAACGCAGGGCAGGAGAAGGCCAGAAGAAGGGGAAAACGGAAAGAAACGAAAGGAAGGCCTCTTTCGATATCTTTAGATAAAAGAGAGGCGGGAAGCAGACACAGGATGAAGCATGTAATTGTAATCGGCGGAGGAGCCGCCGGAATGATGGCAGCGGCAGCAGCGGCGCAAAACGGCTGCCGCCCTGTCATCTATGAGAAAAATGAGAAGCTCGGGAAAAAAATTTATATCACAGGCAAGGGGCGCTGCAATGTGACAAACGACTGCGATATGGAAACGCTGTTTGACAGTGTGGTGACCAACCGTCGTTTTTTGTACAGCGCTTTTTATGGATTTACGAATCAGGATATGATGGCCCTTGTGGAAGGGGCAGGCTGTCATCTGAAGACAGAGAGGGGCGGCCGGGTGTTTCCCCAGTCGGACAAGGCCTCAGATATTATCCGCGCACTGACGAAAATCTTAAAGGATCTGGATGTGGAGATCTGTCTGAAGGAGCCGGTAAAGGAGCTTTTAATTGAGGACGGCGTCTGCCGGGGAGTCGTTTTAGAGCGCCAGAAGAAAAAAGTTTATGCTGATGCGGTGATAGTGGCCACCGGCGGCATGTCTTATCCGACAACTGGTTCTGACGGTGACGGCTACCGGTTCGCCAGGGAAGCGGGGCACGCGGTGACAGAGCTTTCGCCGGCGCTGGTTCCCTTTACCACAGAGGAGGATGTGGTGAAGGATTTGCAGGGGCTGGCTCTCAAAAATATCGGGATCTCTGTAAAGAGAGGGAAAAAGGAGATTTACCGGGATTTTGGGGAGATGCTGTTTACCCATTTCGGTGTCAGCGGCCCTGTGCTTTTAAGCGCCAGCAGCTATGCGGCAAAGGAGCTGAAAAAAGGGAACCTGACACTGACCATCGATCTGAAGCCGGCCCTCTCCGAGGAGCAGCTCGACGCCCGCATCCTCAGGGATTTTGAAGAGGCGAAGAATAAACAGTTCAAAAATTCCCTGAACCGCCTTCTGCCCTCCAAGATGATACCCGTGATCATCGAGCGAAGCGGCATTGCCCCGGAGAAGCCGGTCAACGAGATCACCAGGGAAGAGAGGAGACGCCTGACAGCCTCTGTTAAGGGCTTTACCCTGACCTTAAACGGGCTTCGGGGATTTGGCGAGGCCATTATCACCCAGGGAGGCGTCCAGGTGAAGGAGATCAATCCCTCCACCATGGAGTCGAAGAAGGTAAAGGGACTCTACTTTGCAGGGGAGGTTCTGGATCTGGACGCTGTGACGGGAGGATTTAATCTTCAGATTGCGTGGTCTACGGGACATCTGGCGGGGGAGAGTGTTGATTGACATTTAATTCCGAAACAAAGACATTACATCCGAAATAAGCAGTTCCAAATGGGGTGAATTTTTTACATTTAATTCCGAAACACCCGGAAAAAGCCTTATTTTATGCGGGATCCCGAAGAAGAATTTTTTACATTTAATTCTGAAACAGGATTTTAAGTTTTTTACATTAAAATCCGAAATATACGGTTCTATGTGTTTTTACATTTAGAATTGAAATAAGCGGGAAAATACGGGCGGATTTTTTTGACATTTATCTGAAACAGATTTCAGGAAGCTGCCGGTCGGTTCTATAGAAATTTTCGTGGGACCGGCCGGCTTTTACATTGGTATGTGGATAATAGGCATAAGCTTATTTCAATGCAAATGGAGGTGTTTTAAAATGGAAAGATTTGGCGGGTGGTATTGGTATCTTACGGAAAATGCCAAATTGCTTGAGAGACATAAATGCGGTAAATGGATGTATTTTTTTAGAGATCAAAAATTTGCTATGGATATGTGTGAAAAGGCAATAGCTGAAAATGTCTGTTATGAATGCAAATGTACGGATATGGAACTAAGAGGCGATGAAACAGGCGTGATTTGTTTCTATTTGAATGGAGATGATATAGAAAACCATCGAAGGGTTATCCGATTTATGATGGATAATGAATTGATTCAAAAGACGAAAGCAGGACGATTGTACAATATTAGTTTTAAATTCGATGATCAAACAAGAGCAGGTGAATACGGTGCGGATTTTAAAGGAGTGATCAAACTTGCTCAGTTTATTGATTTGAATACTGGAGAGTGGATAAAATAATAAGCTATATGAAAATTGCCGTGATGGAGCTCAGGCTTTACGCTCCATGATCTATTCATTAAAGGAAAAGAGATAGGAAAAGTAAATATATGGATAAACAGAGTGAAATCCTCCGGTAGATATTGATCTTTCGGGGGATTTTTCTGTCATGGGCCTCAAATTTAGGGAATTTTAGGCCAAACAAAATAAATTTTATTGTCTGACCCATAATCCGTAAATTCCTCACATAATTGAAATAACAGGATGAGGGAAAGCAAAGGATCAATAATTGAAGATTTTATATTGAAATATGTTGATAATTCAATATATATATTGTATATTATAAATAAGATTGCAGAATGGAGGAACCATTATGACTGAAAGTAATAAGCAAATTGTAGCTGTGGGAAAAAACATTCAAGATAAAGCAGCCCTCATATGGAATGTGGCCAATACTCTTTTTGGAGCTTTTAAACCGCATGAATACGGTCTCGTGATTCTCCCTATGGTGGTTATAAAGCGCTTTCATGACTGCCTGCTTCCAAAGCGTGAGGATGTACTAGAAACATATAAGAAGGTAGAGCACCTTGCGGTAAAGGACGGCTTTCTGAAAGCTGCAGCAGGCTATCAATTCTGTAATACCAGCCGTTTTACATTTGAGACACTTAAGGCTGATCCTGAAAATATCAATGACAACTTCCGTGCTTACATAAACGGATTCTCTGACAATGTGCAGGATATCCTTACCCGTATGGACTTCAATGCCCAGATCAACCGTATGGAAGAGGGCGGACTCCTTTATCAGGTAATCGTGGATTTCTGCTCTGAAAAAGCATACATGGGACCGGACAAGATCAGTGCGGTGGATATGGGCTACATCTTCGAGAACCTCGTACAGAGATTTTCAGAGTCATATAATGAGGAAGCCGGAGCACATTTCACGAGCCGTGACATCATCTATCTCATGTGTGATCTGCTGGTAGAGGGCGATAGCAATGCCTTTAACAATGACGGCATCACAAAAACCGTCTATGACATGACCATGGGTACAAGCCAGATGCTTACATGTATGGAGGAGCGTCTTAGGCAGCTGGATGCCGACGCCGATATCACTCTGTTCGGACAGGAGTTTAATCCTTTCACATTCGGTATTGCGAAGGCTGACATGCTGATCCGTGGCGGAGACCCTGACAATATGCAGTTCGGAGATACCCTGAGTGATGATAAGTTCAGTGGGTATGAGTTTGACTACATTATATCCAACCCGCCCTTCGGTATCGACTGGAAGCGCGAGGCCTCAGCGGTAGAGGCGGAGCATAAAAGGGGAGATGCGGGACGTTTTGCTCCCGGACTTCCCGCAAAGAGCGACGGACAGATGCTGTTCCTTATGAACGGCCTTGCAAAGCTTAAGTCTGAGGGGCGTATGGCTATCATTCAGAACGGATCCTCCTTGTTTACGGGAGATGCAGGCTCAGGACAGTCGGAGATCCGCCGGTATCTCATAGAGAATGACTGGCTTGATGCCATCGTGCAGCTTCCAAACGACAGCTTTTACAATACGGGAATTGCTACCTATGTGTGGATTATCACCAAGGATAAGCCTTCGGAACATATCGGAAAGGTGCAGCTTATAGACGGAAGCAAGTGTTTTGAGGCTCGCAGGAAGTCCATAGGTAATAAGCGTGTGGATATCACGGAAGCCTGCAGGGAACTGATCGTAAAGGCTTATGGCGAGTACACCGATAAGACCTATGAGCAGGATCTGGAGACTGGTGGGCATATCGAATGTAAGAGCAAGGTGCTGGACAGCGTATCTTTGGGATACTATAAGATCACAGTTGAGAGCCCTATGCTTGATGAAAAGGGCAACAAGGTTCTTAAGAAAGGCAAGCCTGTAGCTGATCCATCAAAGAGAGATACGGAAAATGTGCCTCTTGATGAGGATATAGACGCATACTTTGCTCGTGAGGTATTGCCTTACAATCCAGATGCTTGGATCGACAAATCAAAGACCAAGGTGGGCTACGAGATACCCTTTACCCGTACTTTCTATGAGTACAAGGAGATAGAGTCTGCCGATCAGATCGCAAAACGAATCGAGGAGCATGAGCATGCCCTGATGCAGAAGCTTCATGAACTCTTTGGTAAGGATGGTGAATGATATGACACCTGTAAAAGGTTATAGTAAGATGAAGGATAGTGGGATTACTGAAATTGGGAATATACCAAAACATTGGAAGATAACTAATATTGGAAGACTGTTTAACGTAAAGGCTGGTGGGGATGCAAAACCAGAATTATATTCAGATTGCCAGAATTTAAAACATCCATATCCAGTGTATACGAATTCATCAGATAAAAATCAAATATATGCATATACTTCTAAACCAATGTTTAATGCAAATTCTATTACTGTGACTGGGAGAGGGGATGTTGGGAAGGCTTTTTTTAGAAGTACTCCTTTTGATGCAATAATCAGATTGCTCGTATTATCACCTAAATATACTGTTAATGCTAAATACTATTCATATTGGATTTCTTATGTGACACAATTTTTAACTACAACTACTGCGGTTGGCCAATTATCAGCTCAACAGATTACTCCTTATAAAGTTGCCCTTCCTCCAATAGAAGAACAATCTGCCATCGCCGCCTACATTGATGAAAAATGCTCAAAAATAGATGAAATAATAGCATCAGCCAAAGCAAGCATTGAGGATTACAAGCAGTGGAAGGCATCCATTGTGAACGATGCTATTACACATGGACTTAATGAAAATGAAGAAAAAAAGGAAAGTGGAATTTATTGGATTGGGAAAATGCCCAAGAAGTGGAAACTTAAAAGATTAAAATATCTTTTTTCGATTAAAAAAAATATTGCAGGAGAGCCTGGACATACAGTGTTAGCTATTACTCAACAAGGAATTAAACCTAAGAATATGTCAGAAAAAGGACAATTCGCTTTGGATTATTCGAAATATCAGTTAGTTAATCCAGGAGATTTTGCCATGAACCATATGGACTTGTTAACTGGATGGGTAGATATCTCACAATATAATGGCGTAACAAGTCCTGATTATAGAGTTTTCTGCGCTATTAATCCAGAAGGAATATGTGCGGACTATTATAAACATATTTTTCAAAATTGTTATCGTTCTCGAATTTTTTATGGATTAGGTCAAGGAGTTGCAGGATTTGGGCGTTGGAGGCTTCCGGCTGACATGTTTCTTAATTTCATTTTACCCGTTCCTTCTATTGAAGAACAGAAACAAATTGCGGCTTATTTGGAAACGAAATGTTCTCAAATAGATGAGTTAATAAAAGAAAAGGAAGGCCTTATCTTAGACCTTGAATCCTACAAAAAATCTCTTATATACGAGGTTGTGACAGGAAAAAGGAAGGTGATATAAATTGAATTCAAGAATAATATTTAATGAATTTGCAAAAAAGGTACAATCAGATCGTGATTATTATATATTTGGAAAGCCTTCGCAAATTGGAATGATTGAAGATACACTTGCGTTCTTTGGACTTGATTATGAAATTAAATCTCATAGCGGATCTATGCATGAGAATAATCTTAAGATACTTCGAGACTTTATAATAAATAAAGCAAGTGATGAGCAATTAAAACTCATAAATGAATTTGTTGGAAATAATAAACCGTTGCCTATAATAAATCCTTTGTCAGATACAGCAGGGAAGGTCTTCGTATCTATGCCTATGAACCATGATAAGTGTGCTGATATCGATATTATAAGAGAAGGCATAGGTCGTGGAATAAGAAATACCGGTAATGAGCCGTATTTTCTTGGCAAGGATGCACATAATATGAATATTACTGTCAAAATGATTGATGAAATTTCCTCATGTAAATTCTTGGTGGCTGATTTTACAACTCATAATACTGGCGTTTATTATGAAGCTGGGTATGCAAGGGCACTTGGAAAAACGGTTATCCACACTTGTAAGAAGGACGATTTTCAGGGATTGCATTTTGATGTAAAGCAGATACAGACATTATCATGGAGTAATTCTGATGAACTGGCGGATAGTTTATCAAAACAAATAACTGCCTCAGGATTAGGAATAAAGAATCAATAAGCAAGCTGAGATTTATAAAGCTGAATTATGAAAAGAGGAATAATATAAAATGGCAAAGAGCAGTTTACAGAAAGCAATAGAAAAGCAGCAGAAAGAGGCTAAAAGAATGGCGGAAAACGAAGCACGCAGGCAAAGAGCAAGTCAGATAATCAACGGTCAGCCCATAGTTGGTGGGATGCGTATCATGGATCCTTCGGCTGAGGAGCTGTTTAAAATTATGTTATCTAAATATAAGCCAAATGACAAAATGCTAGTATCGGGATCAGACGACAGCTTTCCTTCACAATATCATTTCTCATTATTGACAGAGTTTGAAAAACTTGCAATGTATGGGGTTGTCTCAAATCCGCATCATTATATTGGTGGTCAGTGGTCGGCAACACTGACACCGCAGGGGCTAACATATTTCAAGGATAAAGAGACAGCCGTGGAAAAGGATAAACAGACATCCAATGCAATACATATAGAAAATCTTAATGCAACAGGTAGCAACGTGGTTCTTGGAAATATAATAAATTCTTCTCTGTCCATCGATAACTCCATTAGTCAGATAGAAAAGGAGATAGAAGAAAAAGGCGGGGAAGACAAGGAAGAACTGAAAGAGATATTGGCCGAAGTAAAAGAACTTACGGAAAATATTCAGAATTCAAGGTGCCTCCCGAAAAATTCTGGTTTGTTTAAAAGATTGTCAGGTCATCTATCCAAACATGGGTGGTTTTATGGTGAGGTGACTGGATTATTAGGCAGCGTAGTTATAAAAATGCTCCAAGGATAGAGGGATTATTATATGCAGGATACAGAAAAAAGATTTGAATCAGATATAGAAGAATTCCTGATCTCTCCGGAAGGAGGCTGGGATAAGGCTTCCGATGCCGGATACTGTGCGTCCAAAGGGTCAGGCATGGCACTGGACCTTTCCACGCTGATCGGGTTCGTAAAGGATACGCAGCCTGTCGCATGGCAGCGCTTTGAGAAGCAGTGTAATTCTGACCCGGAGAAGAAGTTCTACCGTGCCTTTGAGAATGCCGTCGAAAATGACGGTCTTATCAGCGTGCTCAGACATGGTTTTAAGCACCGCGGCATAGATTTCAGAGTGTGCTACTTTAAGCCGGAATCTACGCTTAATGACCTTGCCGTGAAGCACTACGGACAGAATATATGCCAGTGTATCAGGCAGTGGCACTATTCCGAGCAGAATAATAACAGCGTGGACATGATGCTTGCCGTAAATGGTATTCCGGTGGTGGCTATAGAGCTTAAGAACCAGCTTACAGGTCAGAGCATCGACAATGCAAAACGCCAGTGGATGTTTGACAGGGATCCGAAGGAGCCAGCGTTCAGACTCAACCACAGGATACTGGTATTTTTTGCCGTGGATCTTTATGAAGCGGTGATGACAACGAAACTCAACGGCGCCAAGACTTTCTTCTTCACCTTTAACCAGGGTTCAAACGGCCCAGGAAATGACGGCGGAGCCGGAAACCCTGAGACTAAGGACGGCGACTATGTGACATCTTACCTTTGGAAAGACGTGCTGCAGAAGGACAGCCTCCTTGATATACTGCAGAAATTTGTCAACTTTGAGGTAAAAAAGGAAAAGACAGTCCTTGAAGACGGCACCTATAAGGAAGCGACGAAGAAGTCCCTGATATTCCCGAGATATCATCAGATGGATGTGGTAAGGAAGCTTGTGGAGGACGTCAGGGAGCATGGTCCCGGTAAAAACTACCTTATCCAGCACAGTGCAGGATCGGGTAAGTCGAATTCTATCGCATGGACGGCATATCGCCTTGCAAGTCTTCATAACGATAAGAATGAGCCTGTTTTCACATCTGTTGTGATCGTCACCGACCGTACAGTCCTTGATCAGCAGCTTCAGGATACGATCTCAGGCTTTGACCATACCCTCGGCTCAGTGGTGACCATAGATGAAAAGAAGAACTCAAAGGACCTGAGGGATGCCCTTAACGACGGCAAACGTATTATTGTGACTACTCTTCAGAAGTTCCCGGTGATCTATGAAGAAGTCAATGATACTACAGGTAAGGCATTTGCCATTATAGTGGATGAGGCTCACAGCTCTCAGACGGGACAGAGTGCCATGAAGCTTAAGATGGCTTTGGCTGATACCCGAGATGCTCTTAAAGAGTATGCGGAGCTTGAGGGCAAGGCTGAGGCGGAGATGGAAGACGGTGAGGACAGCCTTGTCAGGGAGATGATCTCCCACGGAAAGCATAAGAACTTAAGCTTCTTTGCATTTACCGCTACGCCTAAAAATAAGACTCTTGAGATGTTCGGAGATGAGTACGATGATGGATTCTTCCATCCGTTCCATATCTACTCTATGAGACAGGCTATAGAAGAGGGATTTATCCTTGATGTGCTGCAGAACTATGTGACCTATAAAACTTGCTTTCAGATTGCAAAGAGTACTCCGGATAACCCGGAAGTGCCTACCACAAAGGCGATAAAGACTATCCGCCGCTTTGAGGAACTCCATCCTCATAACCTTCAGCAGAAGGCTGCTATTATTGTGGAAACCTTCAGGGATGTGACAAAGCATAAAATTGGCGGAAAGGGCAAGATGATGGTCGTTACCGCATCAAGGCTCGCTGCAGTCCGCTATTATCATGAGATCAAGGCATATCTTGAAGCCAATCACTATGACGATATAGAGATCCTGATCGCATTTTCTGGCAGTATAAAGGATCCTGAGGAGGATAACGGACCAGAGTACACTGAGAGCGGCATGAACGTGGATAGGAACGGTAACCGCGTCAGTGAAGCGCAGACTAAGGAGGTGTTCCATAACGAAGGTGATGTGCTGATCGTTGCAGAGAAGTATCAGACAGGCTTTGACGAGCCGCTCCTTCATACCATGATCGTGGATAAGAAGCTCAGGGATGTTAAGGCAGTACAGACCTTAAGCAGATTGAATCGTACATATCCCGGTAAGGAAGATACGTTTATCCTTGATTTTGTCAATACAAAAGACGAGATTCTTGAAGCCTTTCAGCCATATTATCAGGAGACAAGCCTTTCTGAAGAGATCAATGTAGATCTGATCTATAAGACTCAGAAACAGCTCCGTGATTTCAAAATCTACAACGATGATGATATAGAGGCCGTAAGCAAGATATACTTCTCACCTGACGCAAAAAAGGTGGACTCTGTCCAAGCAAAGATATCGAATGCCCTACTTCCTGTGGCTAAGGCTTACAATCAGCTTGATAAGAATGAGAGATACCAGTTCAGACGCCTTATAAGAGCTTTCGTTAAGTGGTATAACTATATCTCCCAGATCGTGCGTATGTTTGACAAGAATCTTCATAAGGAGTATCTTTTCTGTTCATATCTTTCAAAGCTGATACCATCTGATCCGGTGACTCCGTTCGATCTTGATAATAAGATCAAACTTGAGTATTACAGGCTGGAAAAGACATTTGAGGGTTCTATAGAACTCAAAGACAAAAAGGGAGTGCTTGATCCGGCAAAGACCAAGAAATCTGTAAAGATGGATTCTCAAAAAGCTCCGCTTGATGTAGTCATAAGCGCCATCAATGAGAATTATAAAGGTTCGTTCACTGACGCTGACAGGGTACTTGTAGGCACTCTTCGAGAAAAGCTTAAGGCTGACAAGAAACTCAGGAAAGCTGCTAAGGTCGACGGACAGCAGATTTTTGAAAAGAACGTCTTCCCTAAAATTTTCGATCAGACTGCGCAGAAGTCATATATTGAGAGTACGGAGACATATACCTCTCTGTTCGAGGATCAAACCAAGTATAAGGCTATCATGACTGCTCTTGCAAAGGAGCTTTACAGAGAGCTCAGGAACGGCCAGGAGGTGTAATATGGCACGGGTAAGGAAAGATGGAAAGTATATAAATTATTATATAGACAGGATTCTATATGAGCGCTTAAAGTCCTATGCGGATGACAAGGGACAGACTGTAACAACGGCCCTGGAACGCATTCTTAAACAGTATTTTGACAATTTGGATAAAACAGAGAATAGTGATTAAATAAGGAATAGCAGACGGTAATCGAAAATAGTTTTCGTTTATGGTCTGCTATTTAAAAGAATATAATATCATTCTTGAAATTCTTCCTAAAAAGATGGTACACGGTAGATTATGAGTACCGGCTTATTTTTTGACCGCCGTTTCCGGCGGCCGGGTTACACATTCGTTGTTTTTTCCTTGCTCCGGCAGATTT
>ENA-OPRR01002568-OPRR01002568.1-human-gut-metagenome-genome-assembly--contig:-NODE-2568-length-11629-cov-4.167617_pt1 | contig 11629 bp, 12 predicted proteins | sample MGYA00241796_ERZ501883 | MGnify/ENA primary metagenome ERZ501883 (study PRJEB25962, sample SAMEA2042406) | human gut metagenome | biome: human gut; feature: human-associated habitat; material: faeces...
TATGACGGTGGCTATCAGCTATCTTCATGCTTTTCCGTTCGAGAAAGTGGACTAGTTTTTATAAATCTATCTCTTATTTCAATAATAGAATATATACCAATTAGTATGAGTAAGAAAGAAGAACTGAAGCGACAAATACTTCAGTTGACACGTGAATATTATAACGAAGTTCATAAAACTTCAAAAGTGTTTGAGCCGGGCAAAAGCTTTGTTAATTATGGCGGCCGTTACTTCAATGATGAAGAAATGGTAAACCTCGTTGACTCGTCACTCGATTTCTGGCTCACTGCCGGTCCTTGGACCCATAAGTTCGAAACCCGTCTGGCAAAATGGCTGGGGGTAAAACATTGTGCGCTTACCAACTCCGGTTCCAGTGCCAACCTATTGGCATTCTATACACTGACTTCCCCAAAATTAGGAGACAAGAGAATAAAGAAAGGTGATGAAGTAATCACAGTCGCTTGCGGCTTTCCTACCACGGTAACTCCTATTATACAATATGGTGCGGTTCCTGTTTTTGTGGATATCACGATTCCAGAGTACGATATTGACGTCACCCGGCTGGAAGAAGCCTTTTCAGACAAGACAAAGGCCGTAATGATCGCCCATTCATTGGGAAATCCTTTCAATCTTGAAGCAGTCAAAGCATTCTGTGACAAACACGGACTATGGCTGGTAGAAGACAATTGTGACGCCTTAGGATCTGAATATACCATTGACGGAGTGACGAAAAAGACAGGTACATGGGGACATATCGGAACCAGTTCGTTTTATCCTCCCCACCACATGACCATGGGCGAGGGCGGTGCAGTCTATACAGATGACGCCGAACTAGACAAGATAGTCCGTTCTTTCCGTGACTGGGGGCGCGACTGCTGGTGCATAGGCGGTGTGGATAATACATGCAAATGCCGTTTCACAGGCAAGTTTGGTGAACTGCCTGCAGGTTACGACCACAAATATGTATATAGCCATTTTGGCTTTAATCTGAAAGTGACGGATATGCAGGCGGCTATCGGTTGCGCCCAGCTTGAGAAACTGGATTATATCGTAGAAGCCCGTCGTCGCAATTTCAAGATACTGCGTGAAGGACTGGAGGGAACCGAAGGCCTGATACTTCCCGAACCGATAAAAAACTCCGATCCCAGTTGGTTTGGCTTCCTCATATCAGTAAAATCCGATGCCGGTTTTACCCGTAACCAGCTTAGTGAATATCTGGAAAGCAAGAAAATCCAGACCCGTAATCTCTTTGCCGGCAATCTGGTGAAACATCCTGCATTCGATGAGATGCGCTCTACCGGCAAAGGTTTCCGCATTGTCGGTGAATTGAAAAATACAGACTTTGTGATGACCAATACCTTCTGGATCGGTGTCTATCCGGGCATGACGGAAGAAATGCTGCAATACATGATCTCCACCATCAAGGAGTTTGTAGCTTCTCATAAGTAAAATTCAAAATAAACAAGACATGAAAGCGGTACTATTTGCCGGTGGTTTCGGTACACGTCTGAGCGAAGCCACCAATCTGATACCCAAACCGATGGTTGAAATCGGAGGAAAGCCCATCCTGTGGCATATTATGAAATTATATTCCCATTATGGATTTGACGAATTCGTCATCTGCTGCGGCTACAAACAATATGTCATCAAAGAATATTTTGCCAACTATTTCCGTCATAATTGCGATATGACGGTAGATTTATCCAACAATACGGTGAATATACACGACAACCATTCGGAGAACTGGAAAGTCACCATGGTAGATACCGGGCTACATACCCAGACCGGAGGCCGCCTGAAACGCATACAGAAATATATCGGCAACGAGCGTTTTCTGCTGACGGAGACGGCGTTTCCGATATCAATATAGCGGAAAGCATCAAAGCACATGAAGCCTCCGGTTGTGCCGTTTCACTGACAGCCTACAAGCCGGGTGGCAAGTTCGGAGCCCTGCAGATCGATCTGGAAAGTGACAAGGTCTTGTCCTTTCAGGAGAAACCGGACGGTGACCGCAACTGGATCAATGCCGGCTATTTCGTGTGCGAGCCGGAAGTGTTCGACTATATACCGGAAAATGATGACACGGTGATATTTGAGCGCAAGCCTCTGGAACAATTGGCAAAAGACGGTAAGATGCACGCCTACCGCCATACAGGATTCTGGAAGCCGATGGATACCCTGCGAGACAATACGGAACTGAATGAGATGTGGGACAAAGGAACTGCTCCTTGGAAAGTTTGGTGACAAAGTCGTGGATTGTTTGTATAATCAAAAATAAATAGCGTTATTTGCAGAAACAAAAGATACAGAATGGACAAGGAAAAGAACATAGCGGAAGAAATCAAGACCAAGGACGATATAAAAAAGTTCTTTCGGAGAATGATTGAAGACAAGCAGGCGGTTGCTGATTGTATCCGTGCGGGTCGTCCTTTGTCCGATTTGAAAGACCGGGGTATTAAAATAGCAAAGTTGACCGATGTCCTCAGCTAACTGCTGCCCGGCTGATGCTATATTCTTTAGTCCATATCAATGAGACATCTCCTTATGAAGTTTTTGCATACAAAGAAGACACCGTCTATTTCATAACAGATGACGGCAGTGAATATCTTGTCGGTTTCATTGAAGAAACAAATATAGGAATTCAGCGTGCCTATCAGTTGTTTATTATAAAAAAAAGAAACGGAATACATATCGGTACGGATGTGAAGATCGGGCGGACAGTTTCATCCATCGTTCATTCATTTTTTCGTAACCCTTCCAATATATTAGTTTATATTTGTGATACCAGTGACAAGGATCAGGCGGCTCGTGACCGGAAGTTTAAAATCTGGTTTAAACGGTATGCTTCCTTGGATGATCTGGTATTTGTCTCGGAAGTGATAGATGTGGAGGATGATTCTTATTTCGCTTCTATGATTCTTTCCAGACGAACAACTGATTTTTATCAGATACAGACAACTTTCCATGATTATTTCCAAGATTTACGTTCTAAATTAGAATAATCATTTAACTATTTCTATTTATAAAAATCAACATGATAGACATTTTCCATGATTTCTATCGCGGGAAGCGTGTGCTTGTCACCGGTCATACCGGTTTCAAAGGTAGCTGGCTTTCCATCTGGCTGCACGAGCTGGGCGCCGAAGTTATCGGTGTGGCTCAAGACCCTTTTACGGAGCGTGACAACTTTGTGCTTTCCGGTATCGGGCAGAGAATAAAGGCAGATATCCGTGCCGACATCCGTGACGGTGAACGTATCAAAGAAATCTTCCGGCAGTATCAGCCCGAGATTGTGTTCCATCTGGCAGCCCAGCCTTTGGTACGTCTGAGTTATGACATTCCTGTAGAGACCTATCAGACCAACGTGATGGGGACTATCCATATTCTTGAAGCTATCCGTTTTACAGACAGTGTAAAAGTGGGCGTGATGATAACCACCGATAAATGCTACGAGAACAGGGAACAGATCTGGGGATATCGGGAGAACGAACCGATGGGCGGATACGATCCTTATTCCAGTAGTAAAGGTGCGGCTGAAATAGCCATAGCCTCCTGGCGTCGGAGCTTCTTTCAACCCGGAGCGTATGAAAAACACGGCAAGAGCATTGCCAGTGTAAGAGCCGGAAATGTGATAGGCGGTGGCGACTGGGCTTTGGATAGAATCATTCCCGATTGCATCAAGGCGTTGGAGGCAGGCAAACCAATAGAAATCCGTAGTCCTAAAGCAATCCGCCCCTGGCAACATGTGCTTGAACCGCTTAGCGGCTATATGCTTCTTGCGCAAAAGATGTGGAATGAACCTGTGAAATATTGCGAAGGATGGAATTTCGGTCCGAAGGCTGAAAGCATCACCAATGTGTGGGATGTAGCCTCTATGGTGATAGAGAATTACGGAAGCGGTGAATTGAAAGACCTTTCTGCTCCGGATGCTTTGCATGAGGCAAAGTTGCTGATGCTGGATATCAGTAAGGCAAAATTTCAATTGGGTTGGGAACCAAGGATGAATATTCTGCAATGTATTGCATTGACCGTAGATTGGTACAAGAAATATAAAGTAGAGAACGTATATCAGCTCTGTGTAGAACATCTAGAAAGATACTTGAAACAATGAAAATCTTTGTTACCGGCGCAACTGGCTTTTTAGGCTTTCATTTTGTGAATGTTGCAGTCAATGAAGGACACGAAGTCCTTTGTTTGCGGAGAACTATATCTAAATCTCTGTTTGAACCACTTGTAGAAGAAAAAATAAGATGGGTAAACCTTGAGGATTCAAATTTGAAAGAGATGGTAGATTCTTTTCAACCAGATGTTTTACTTCATGCTGCATGGGGTGGAGTAAGAGGGGCTGCACGAAATAGTAGAGAAATTCAGAATGAAAGCTTGGCCATGTCTGTGCAGATGTTCGAACTTTATCCTTATAAACAGATTATTGCTATTGGTAGCCAAGCGGAATATGGTTTTTATCATGGTCCAGTGGATGAAAATCATGTGTTGCGCCCATCAATAGAATATGCTTATGCAAAGAAGTTGTGTAGTGAATATTTAAAGAAATATTGTAAATCTAAGGGTATTGAATGGCAATGGATTAGGATTTTCACAGTGTTTGGTGAGAAACAAACAGGAGGATTAATAAAATTGGTCATTGATAAATGTAAAAGTGGAGATAGAGTATTTGATACTACTAAAGGCGATCAACAATATTCATATCTCTATGCATTCGATTTTGCCAAAGCTTTATGTCTTGTACTTGGAGCGAGAGGAAAATCCGGAATATACAATTTAAGTCAACCTCAAGAAGTGCATAGCAACCGATATATATTGAGATGTATAAAAGAAAAAATGCATGCTGATATTCAATTTAATTTCGGTGCAATTCCCTATGCAGGTGGTCAGATTATGTTGATGGACGGACGGGTGGAGAAATTTGAAAACTCTTTTGGCCCTATTCCTCATACCGATTTTGATTTTGCATTAAATAATACGATAGAATCATTAAAATAAGATGAGTGTGAAAAGTTTAGAAATGGCAAAGAATATTCGAAAAATTTCTGTTGCCATGGTGTATAAAGCCCATGCTTCTCATATAGGAGGAGCATTGTCAATGGCCGATATTTTGGCTGTACTTTATAGTGATGTTCTTAATTATGATGTAAACAATCCTGATTGGGAAAAACGTGATCGCTGTTTACTTTCAAAAGGGCATGCTTGTGTATCGTTCTATGCAGCCCTAGCACTTGCGGGATTTTATCCCATAAGTGAACTTAATTCTTATGCACAGGACGGTTCTTCTTTTTTATGTCATACAACACATCATGTATCAGGTATTGAAATTTCAGCAGGTAGCTTGGGGCATGGATTCTCTATTGCTTGTGGCATTGCGTTAGGTGCAAAAATAAAGAAAGAGAATTTCAATACTTATGTTATTTTAGGTGATGGGGAAATGGATGAAGGATCAAATTGGGAAGCCTTTCTTTTTGGAGCGCATCATAAATTATCCAATCTGTGTGCCATTATTGACTATAATAAGATTCAAAGTTTTGGTAATACTAATGATGTTCTACGTCTTGAACCGTTAATTGATAAATTGAAGGCTTTTAATTGGAACGTGATCAGTATTGACGGACATGATCATGATGAATTGTTGCGTGCTTTTGATGTTTTCAAACATCAAAAAGATATACCTACAGTTATAATAGCAAATACTATAAAGGGAAAAGGTGTATCTTTTATGGAGAATAATTTGGTATGGCATTACAAGTCACCAGATGAAGAACAGTATAAACAAGCGATAAAAGAGATTGAAGGATGAGGACAGCGTTTATTAAGCAGCTTGTTGAAGAAGCTGCAATAAATGATAAGATATTTTTAATCGTAGGTGATTTGGGGTATAGTGTGGTAGAGATGTTTGCGGAAAAATATCCAGAACGTTTTTTGAATGCAGGCATTGCAGAACAGAATATGATTGGAGTGGCTGCAGGATTGGCAAAAGAAGGATATAATGTTTACGTCTATTCTATTGGAAACTTTCCAACATTACGGTGCATGGAACAAATCCGTTATGACGTCGCGTACCATAATTTGAATGTGAAGATTGTTTCAGTGGGTGCTGGATATGCTTATGGTTCTTTAGGAGCATCACATCATGCGACAGAAGAATTGGGGATGATGCGCACAATTCCTAATATGGTGATTTGTTCGCCTGGAGACCCCGTTGAAGCACAGGTCATCTCTACTGTTTCTGCCAATTATGAGGGTCCCATGTATTTACGATTGGGAAAGGCGGGTGAAGTAATCGTCCATCAATCATTGATTGAAAATTTAAAAATCGGTGACCTTATCCCTGTTATTAGAAAGCCAAATGCAAATAAAGCTCTATTGGTTAGTGGCTCAATATTAGATTATGCAGTCAATCGTATAAGAGAATTTAATGATTTGTCAGATGTTTATAGCATTCCATTTGTTAAACCATTAAATATTGAACAGCTGCATGAATTGGCAATACAATATCCGGATATTTGCGTCTTGGAAGAACATCAAAAAAGCTGTGGAGTAGGTTCTGCAATAATAGAAGTTATAAATGATATGTATTCACGGAGTGAAATACCATATTATCCTCGAATTAAACGTATAGCTATTGATGATAAATTTTATTCCGTTTCTGGTTCACAGGCATATTTAAGAAAATTAGCCAACTTAGTATTATAATCTTATAGTTTTTAGCATTCAAAATGATGAATTTGTAGTAATGTACGCTTTCATATTGAATATAGCTTAAAAATTAAGGGTGGATAAATCCATAGACTATTCTTTCGGAGCACGCATCATCCAGGCATTTTCAAGAGTTGCTTCCATCTTTTTCATATCAAGATACCTGCAGGCATTGATGTATTTGAAAGTACTATTTGTTTGCGAATAAAAACATTATATGAATCAAGAAATTTGTGTTTATATATTAACACATAATAGACCAGATGTAATCCTAAGATCTTTAAATTCAGTTAGAGAACAGGATTATTGTAACTTAAAGATAATTGTATCCGATAATTCTGATAATGATGAAACTACTGAATTATTAAAAGATATTACAAGGAAAGATCGAAGAGTCTGTTATGAAAAAAGGGGCATAGAGTGTTCATCAAGTAATGCACATTTTAATTATATATTAAAGACTAATTCATTTGAGTATTTCATGTTGTTTCATGATGATGATGAAATGTTACCATCTATGGTGAGCACATTATATGAATATTTGTTTACTCATAAGAATTTGTGTGCAGTGGCTTGCAACGCCTATTTTAATGTTAGAGGCAAGAACACGAAAAAGAAGGCGTTTATTTCTCAGAATATAGATACTTTTGAAAACGGTGAAGAAATAATAAAGAGATATGCTGTAGGTCGCATCGCCCCTTTTCCTTCTTTTATGTATCGAAAGTCAAAGGTCTTTGGAATTTCAATGGATTGGAATAAAGGAGGAAAATATTGTGATTGCTCATTTATTGTCACTATTGCTAATAGTGGAGGGGTCGCATATTTACCTCAGTGCTGTATGTATTATTTTATATCTCCTAATCAGGATAGTCAACATCACGAATTTGCCCAATATTTATCATTGATAAAATATTTAGCAACACTCGTGGAGGATAAAGGCTTATTATTAAATATGCGTCTTTATAATATTTATAATTATCTACGTGATTTACAGCTGAAGACAAAAAGAATTCCCTATAGAAAAGAGGTTTTATTCCTTTTTTATAAATATTCATTTACTAATTTCTTTCCTAAATATATTTTACGGTTACTCAATTTGTACATGAGATGATTAAAGTTTATATTCCAGGACCGTTCAACATTCCGATACAGAGGCAGTTTCCCAATCAAGAAAAAACGGTATGGGGAAACTGTGAATTTGTTTTTCAAGAAAATGACAATTATGATTATATTGTAGTTGTTGATAGTATAAAAGAGGAAATAAAAACACTATGTCCGATAGAAAGGAGAATATTATTTTTAGGGGAAGCTCCGTATGTTAAGATTTATAATAAAAAATTCATAAAACAGTTTGGGCATATATATGGGTGTCAAGAGCAATTGATAAGAAAAGGAGTTTCTGAAACCTCTATTCCATTATTGCCATGGATGTTAGGATGTAGATTACAAGAAAACACTCACATTTGTAATAGTGAAAAATATCATACCTTTTCAGATTTTAAAGATAGCAAAATAGTATCTACCCGTTTGAATAAGTTTTGTTTAATTACATCTAATAAAACCTTTACTAGAGGACATCGTAATAGGGTTTGTTTTGCAGAACGAATTCTAAAAGAATATCCGAATTTAGTAGATGTTTATGGAAATGGGTATAACCCGATTTCTGATAAATTAGATATACTTTCTCAATACAAATATTCCATTGTTATAGAAAATTGTTCATATCCTAATTATTGGACGGAAAAATTGGCCGATTGTTTTATAGCTGGATGTTATCCGGTCTATTATGGGTGCACAAATATACATGATTATTTTTCTAAATCTTCTTTGGATGTTATTGACATATTGAATTTTGATTCAACCCTGATGCAATTAAAATCAATACTTTCTTCTACTAAGTATGAAGACTCTATAAGCGCTATTGCAGAGGCAAAAGAAATGGTGATGAATAAATATAACATGTTTTCAATCATATCTCATATTATTGAAAACATAGATGCTTCTCTCCTTTTCAGAAAAGAAAGTAGTAGTAGTATTCATCCAATGCAATATTCTATAAAGGATAAAATTTTGCAGAAAATAGCTTGGTATTTTAATATTGTATTATAATGTATAGAAAAACTTTCTCATCTCCACTGTTTAGGGGAATATCATGGATATTTATAGCAACATCTATTGCTAGTGTACTACGTTTTCTTCTTATTTTCATACTTATTCGTTTTTATACACAAGAAGAGTTTGGATTATGGGCTAGTATTACTTCTTTAGCTGCGGTTATCATGACAGGTGATTTTGGTATTGTAAATGTATTGAGAAATTTATTAAGTAAAGAGATAGTGAATGGTGCAGAAGGGGACTTAAAGTCTAAGGAGCTTTTTTATTCAGCATTCTTCTCATTCTTATTTTTTGCAATAATTTTCTCTGTGTTGATTATTTTTATTAGTCCATACATTCCCTATGAAACACTTTTTAAAACAGATAATATAGTATTAAAAGAACAAGGAAGGTCTATTTTTATAGTCGTAGGGGGCGTAAAATAAACTGTGTCATGCGCTGTTTTTCTTTCAAGCTCATCGGTCGGGGATCGGCCAGCGCCAAGGGGGTGCACCAGCACTCCCGACGAGCGTAAAATTACAACAACTTAAATCTATCTCCAAACTTTATCGCCAGTTGTTGGGCAATGGTGCCCCAATTAGCCAGTGGCATAGTCCATTTCTTGCGTATGTTGCGATAAGCGAGGTAGACAAGCTTCTCAAGGGCGGTGTCATTAGGGAACACACCCTTGTTTTTTGTAACTTTCCGTATTTGCCGGTGGTAGCCTTCAACGGTATTCGTCGTATAAATCATACGACGTATATCGGATGTGAACTGGAAGTATTCAGTGAGCTTTTCCCAGTTGTCCTGCCACGACTTGATGACGATAGGATATTTCTCTCCCCATTTCTGATCTAAATCAAGAAGCTCCGTTTCAGCGGCATCCTTGCTGACTGCACCGTAAACCCGTTTCAGATCTTTAAGAAACTCCTTCTGGTGTTTACTGCCGACGTATTTGATGGAGTTACGTATCTGATGGACGATACAAAGTTGCACTATGGTATCAGGGAATACGCTTTGGATGGCATCCGGGAAGCCCCTCAGACCATCGACACAAGCTATGAGAATGTCGTGTACACCACGGTTCTGTAAATCGGTCAGCACATTCAACCAGAAGTTTGCCCCCTCATTCTTAGAGATGTACATCCCAAGCAAATCCTTACGACCGTCCTTATCTATAGCCAATACGTTGTAGATTGCATGGGTAATGGCACAGCCTCTCTCATCCATGACTTTATAATGAATGGCATCCATCCAGACTATCGGATAAATATAATCCAGGCTACGCGAACGCCACGCTTTTATTTCCGGAAGTACCCGGTCAGTGATGGAACTGATTGTTTCGGCAGACACACGGTTACCAAGATTCTCTTCCATCCAATCGCTTATTTCACGTGTACTATTACCAAGGGCATAAAGGCCGATTATGCGGTCAGCAACACCTTCCGCGAGAATGGTCTCCCGCTTCTTTATAAACTGAGGATCGAAGGTGGAATTACGATCACGGGGGGTAGAAACGGTCACCTCACCCATAGAAGTTTGCACCTGCTTCTGCATCTTGCCATTACGACGGTTGCCACTCATGCGTTCATCCTCGGAAAGATGGGCATCCATCTCACCTTCTAAAGCTGCATTTAAAATGCTCTCCAATAACGGGGCAAAAGCTCCGTCCTTACCCAACAAGGGCTTGCCAGCCTTGAGCTGCTCGATTGCCTTGTTCTTGATCCTTTCAAAATCAAATTCTTCACTCATAAAAAAACTGTGTTAGCAAAGTTAATACTTTATTTGTTTGCTTTGCTGACACAGTTTAAATTACAGCCTCGAAAAGTCTTTAATTTTAATATGTTGTAAGCGTCTCCGCGATTCTACCTAGTCTGTCTTTTTTCGTTCTTGTATCTTTGCAGCGTATAAAAACGAAGTATTATGGATTTAGAAGAAAGTAGATTTAGAGCCACTTGGAAACGTTTTCTGGAAGTATTGAAAGTAGACCACAATTGTTCTTTAGCCGATGTTTGCCGCAAGCAACATACCACTTTGGGGGATATGAGCTCCTGGATGTCCCGACGGGGCTATAGCTTTAAACAAGCTAGGAAAGATGTGGTTCGTGATTATTATAATGGTGTTGCCCACTCCCGAACGACAACCTCCTCTCCTTCGTTCACTCAAATAGTACCCATCATGTTGTCGGAAGAAGAGTTCAGCCTTTCCGGGATCACAATCACCTTCAATAGAACCGCAGAATGCAACCGAACACACCCCTTGAAAAATACAGGGAACTACTTCCTGATAAATGGGAAAAGGAAAATAGCTAAACAAGGCTAATTAAACTTTTTATTTTACCACACTTATAGAATCGCGGAAACGCTTACTCATATGCAGCTCGCAACATCCTCTATTTTCAGAGCATAACCGTCCTTCCCTACGGTAACTAATTCAATGCGAGTATCCACTGATAAGACCTTCCCCATTTTTGCAATCAAATTATAAAGGCTATGATTTTCCATTATCGCTCCTTCCCCATAATTTACTTATTTCATCATGAGATACCATTCTATTATCAGACCGGAGCCTGATGAAAAATCTCTTGCCCACCGGTCTGTTCAAATAACTCCTGTTTCCATCTCTGTAACCGAGAACACACTCGCCGGCATAGAAAATGTAATACCGGAATTATTTCCGTCAAACCCTTCATCAGCACATTACCTACTGATTACAAGCAAGTTATTATGAATGATCCTTCTACGATTTCTTCATAATAACTTCATATTCTTTCAGCCCCGTTCCATCTCCAAAAACGCATCCCGAGGTGATGACTGTCCGGCAAAAT
>ENA-OPRR01002571-OPRR01002571.1-human-gut-metagenome-genome-assembly--contig:-NODE-2571-length-11624-cov-2.670153_pt1 | contig 11624 bp, 9 predicted proteins | sample MGYA00241796_ERZ501883 | MGnify/ENA primary metagenome ERZ501883 (study PRJEB25962, sample SAMEA2042406) | human gut metagenome | biome: human gut; feature: human-associated habitat; material: faeces...
TTTTCCATTATGGCCACGGGCCATACCCGCAGTCACCTGGAGGAAAATGGGATTGAGGCTTCTAGGGTTTACAAGATGACAGAGGGAAGACCCAATATTTACGATATGATTACAAATGGCAAAGTACAGCTGGTTGTAAATACTCCAAAGGGAACGGATGATGACGGCGCGGACGACAGTTATGTGAGAAAAGCTTGCATCAAGAGCAGAGTGCCTTATATCACAACGATGGCGGCAGCGAAAGTGTCTGCACTGGGAATTGTGACCGTGAAAAAGCAAAACAGCAAGGAAGTAATTTCTCTTCAGGAGCTGCCCAGCCATATCTGATCTTTTATAGGAAGGTCTTTCCTATTATATAAAAAATGCATAAAACCAAGGGCTCATCCCTCAGCCTTATGCATCCGATAACCAATTCCCCATACTGTATCAATGAATTCCCGGTCCGGGCAGATTTTTCTCAACTTGCTCCTCAGATTACTTATATGGACATTTAACGTATTGTCCTCGCTGATATATTCCATATTCCAGACACTTTGAAATAAATTGGCCTTGGAAAAAATTTTGTCCGGAAACTCCATCAGCAGCCTTAAAAGTGCAAATTCTTTCGCAGTCAACACCAATTCACACCCTTGTAATGTCGCCGTATGCCTCTCTAAATCCAAGAGCAGGTCTTCACACCGCAAAATATCTTTGGATTTTTCCCAAATCCCGACTCGACGCAAGTTGCTCTCAATTCTCGCGAGTACCTCTTCCATGTCAAAGGGTTTCGTGATATAGTCATCTGCTCCCTGACGCAGTAAGTCAATCTTATTCTGCGTTGTCTCTTTCGCTGAGATCACAATTACAGGCATCAAAAAGTTTTCCCGTATTTCCGCCAGAACACCCTCTCCACTTTGATATGGCAGCATCAAATCCAACAGTACCAAGTCCACCTTCTTCTGCCTCAGGCATTCTGAGACATGGAGACCCTGATATAAGTTGACAGTCTCATACCCCTTTCCACTTAGAAATTCCGACAACAACTTATTGATCTCTACATCATCTTCAACAATCAAAATCCGTCTCATCTCACCGCTCCAACATCCGCAATTGACATTTTCTGTTCACGGAAGGTATTATACTCTTTTTAGCCAAGAACCGCAACGAAAATCACATGGCAGAATTTCTTATAACAGGAACAAAGTAGGCAAGCTCACTTCAACTTCTTCCAGCCCCTCAGTCTTGAGAGGCGCCCCACTTTGCACGCTGAACACAACCGCTTGCGGCGACTACTTCTTATACGAGTGTGTATCTTTAGCGGAACGTTTATGTAATAGGACAGGACTTTCGTGCATCAGCGTGGCAAGATCTTTCCTATTACATAAAAGTAGGACAGAAAATTGCCATGACCTGGTCTGGCAAAATTTTCTGTCCTTATTCATTCCAAACTTTAAAAAGTCCCAATGGCTAATAGCCTTTATGCTTTTTCTCACCGAATATAATTCGTTTGAATTTTTTCCCCCTGAGCAGGCATCGGCACCCCTGCACTTCTTCCTGCCTCCAGGCATTTTAACAGCCATGCCATATTATGGCCGAGACCTCTCATAATCTGAAGTCCCTCCAAATCCTGCCCCACCTCGTCAGGTGTGTTCCCGTGAACCATATTCCAGTAATTAGAGGATACAATCGGCATTCTGTGATAGGAGAAATATTTCAACAGCACATCTAGAGTTGCTGTAGGTCCTGCTCTTCTAGCAGAGGCAACTGCCGCTGCTGGTTTGTAAAGCATATCTTTTCCTGCCATCGCACACAGTTTATCCATAAACTCAATAATTTGCCCTGAGGGAGATGCCCAGTACACCGGCGACCCCACTACGAGTCCATCTACCTCCCTTAACTTTTCGGCTGCTTCTTTGACACAATCCTTGTCCGGCGCACCCGCATAAAAAATTTCAGTCTCTATTCCATCTTTTTCCAGTGCTTTCGCCACCTCACACAACGCCGTATAGGTACATCCCGCCTTTCGCGGACTCCCGTTTAGCAACAATACCTTCATATACTATACCTCCTTTTTATGCTGCTGATACCAAATTCCTTTGCGTATCGGAAACTCACCTGCCATCTTCTGAATTTTTGTCCACTTCTCTTCCGTCTCATCCGCCGTCTTTAAATGCTTTCTTTTGATATATGACGCGATGTGATCGTAATCATTGAAAATAAACTTCTCATTGATTCCCAAGTGATCTAAATCCGATAGTATTTCTTCTTTGTTTGCAATTGTCACTTCAAAATCTGGAATGATTGCCTGCCTCAGATTGTCAATCCCATACAACTGGTAAATCAAGATAGACGACTGGTTAGACACCCTGGCTGTGATATTCGCCGGTTCATAAGTGAAATAAAAAGGAAACTCCAACTTTGCATCCTTATCCCGTATCAAAAAAGCATAGCTCAAAACCCGGCAAAAGATATGGCCGAAAGCTCCCAGATACTTCGTCTTAATCTCTGGCTCTAGCTCCCCTGCAAAAGGACGGTTCCTGTCTAATATCTTAATCAAGAATTCTAAATCATCCATACTGCAAACACCCTCAGTCCGAATCGTACGCAGTGCCTGCCGTAGAGCCCGGTGAACCCGCTCATTTCTGGGCAATCGCCCAATCATACGATCAATTCCTTCTAAAAATTCTGCCACATAACGCACATCCTGACAAAAAAACTTTGTGATTCCATCATAAAGTGCTTCGGTCTTCGGAGCGGCTAACAGCAATTGACTGAACAGCCCCGGCTTCACCAAATCTAAATTTCTCGTGATATCAATCAAACGCTCCTTGCTCAGAAAATAGACATATCCTTCTTTTTCCTCATTACCACTACAGGCAAAATACAGAGATATCAACGGGGAATAGGAAAAATCCAAAAGGTTCGTCGGCAATCCATAGTGTTGGGAAAAGGCCAAGAAATGCCGATTCTGCATTTCCGTGAGAGAATTGCCGATATAAGACTGAAACTCATCTACCATCGCCTGTATATCCAGACTTCCATTACGCCTGAAAGCGGCCGCACAGATCTGCGGATACCGTGCGTTCTCTCCTCTTGATATGCACTCTTCTAAGCGTTCTTCTTTCATCACTTGAATATAGTCCAAAAGACTCTCCACACGCCGTTCTTGCTGCCTCTTCATACCATCTCCTCACCAATGTTTCCAATCATACTCTTTTATTGTACAACACTTTCCTTATCCTGAGCAACCTCATTTTTTACTCTACCCTCAGCATACGGTATCCAACTCCTATATGTGTCTGAATATATTGAGGTGAGTCCGGTGCACTCTCAATTTTCTTTCTCAGCGTAGCCATAAACACCCTAAGAGAAGCAATATCATTCTCCCAGCTACTTCCCCAGATCGCCTGAGTGATGTATGTGTGAGTCAACACTTTTCCAATATTCTGGGAGAGCAGACACAAAAGCTTATACTCGATAGGCGTAAGGTGCAACTCATTCTCATTTAAATAAACACATCCCGCCACATAATCTATTTTCAAACTCCCGTTGGTAAACACAGACTCTTCCACCTGAGAACGATTCTGCATCATTGCCAGCCGCCGCTGTGTCACTCTCAGACGCGCCAACAATTCTTCCACAGAAAAAGGCTTTGTCAGATAATCATCCGCCCCTGCATCCAATGCCTCTATTTTATCAGAATCTTCACTTCTGGCACTGATCACAATAATTGGCATGTTAGACCAGGCGCGAATTTTTCTGATAATCTCCACACCATCCATATCTGGCAATCCCAAATCCAACAGCACAATGTCTGGATTGTGAGACGATGCCTCCAAAATTGCAGACTGTCCATTCGCTGCGCTGAGATATCGGTACTCATGAGCTTTTAGAGTTGTCGTAATCAGCTTTCGTATTGAAGGGTCGTCTTCGACAACCAAAATCAGTAATTTATTCATGTAATTGAACCTCCCCTGCCGGTAATGTAAATGAAAAAACTGTGCCCTGCGGCTGATTGTCTTTCACAGTAATCTCTCCGCCGTGGGCATGTATAATTGACCTGCAAAGAGACAGCCCCAGTCCCAGACTGCGACGGCTGTCTGCCACTTTGTTACTTCCTGTATAAAACATGTCAAAGACATGCGATTTTACTTCATCATCCATGCCCGGACCGTCATCACTGATCTTCACAGTGATAATCTGGCCTGTCTGGACAGTGGAAATCGTGATATGCGAGCCTCTAGGCGTATATTTGATCGCGTTGTCCACAATATTGATCACTACCTGTACAATCAACCTGGCATCAATTCTGGCTAAAAGAATGTCATCCGAGTTTTCTACTACTATGACATGTTCGATACTCCTGCGGTTCACATGCTGCAAAGCCTCTGAAATCACTTCATCCATCAGCTCTGCAGATAACCGCAGATTCATTCTACCTTCCTCAATTCTCGACACTGACAGCAGGTTCTCCACCAGATTAATTAGCCAAAGAGAATCTTCATAGATATCCTTATAAAGACCTTTTTTTGTCTCTTTGTCAAAATCTTCTGAGTTAAACAACAGGTTGCTTGCATTTCCCGATATAGAAGTCAGAGGTGTGCGCAGATCATGGGAAATCGCGCGGAGAAGATCTGCCCGCAGCTGCTCATTTTTAGCCAAAACTGCTGCCTCTTCCCGCTCTCTAGCAGTCCGTTCATTCTCCAAGGCCAGAGCGCATTCCCCTAAAATTGAGAGCACAATGCTGTTTTCAAAAGCATCCAAGGGTTTTTCTCCCAGAAGAATTCCAATAATTCCATAGACCACATGATTCACTCTCACTGCCAGGTAGAGGCACTTTGCCTCTGACAATGTGTCCGTAGTTGCACCAGCATGCTTGTTATTCTTTAGCACCCACGCGGCTACTTCTCTCTCTTTTTGCGTGACACATTTCTCGTCTGTTTTTCCGTTTAAAGCCAAAAAGACCTTCGGTTCCCGCAGCTGTTCCTTCTCCACCGGATAATAGACAATATCCCTGGACAACAGCTTTATGAGCTGGTTTGCTGTAATATTTACAATTCCCTCTTTTTCTTTTTCCTGTTGAAGAAGCTGGTTTGTGTCAAACAAAATTTGCGTCCGAAACGCAGTCTGAGCAGACTGCTTAACATGATTTTTCAGACGTACCGCCAATGAACTTGTAATAAAGGCTGCCAGAAACATCACTAAAAAGGTAATCGGATATCCACTGTCATATGCTGTCAGAGAATACTTAGGCGTCACAAAGAAAAAATTAAACACCACAACGTTGATAGCGGAAAAAATCAGACTGTACATTCGCTTTGACACGATGACAGAGGTCGCCAGCACACTCAAAATATACACCGTGATGATATTGGCTTCACTGAATCCCAATTTTTCGATAACCATGCCCGCAAGAGTGGCCGCCACCAGAGCAGCAGCACCTTTTGACATATCTGCTAGTGAAAATGCCTCCGACTCTCTTTTTGCCCTTCTGGCCCTGTACACAGCCGCATATTTATCAGGAATAATATAGATATCTATTCCTGAAGCGTAAGAGATCAGTTTTTCTGTCAGAGTTGGCTTTCCAAACAGCCTATTTCGCTTTGCACCTGCTCTCCCCACTACAATCTTAGACACGCCGAACAAACGAGCAAATTCAGAAATCTGAAAGGCCACGTCCTCTCCGAACACAGTCTCGATCTTTGCTCCCATCTGCTGAGCCAGCCTCATGTGAACCCGTATTCGTTCCTTATCCTCTTCCTCCATCACAGAGAAATCCGAAGTCTCCACAAAAAGCGCTGTGAACTCTCCGTGAAAAGCCTTTGCCATTCTCGCCGCTGTGCGGATGATTTTCGCATTGGACGGAGCTGAAGACAGACAGACCAATATGTGCTCATCTGTAAAATAGCCTCTCCTGCTCTTTGCCTGCACCAGCTCTGTCATCTTGTTGATTCTGTCTGCACACCGTCTAAGGGCAATCTCCCTTAGAGCTGTCAATTTGTCCAGCGTAAAGAGTTCTGCTGCCTCCTCCTTTTCTTTTTCATCCTGATAAATCTCTCCGGCCTGCAGTCGCTCAATCAACTCTTCCGGCTCGACATCCACCAGTTCCACCTGCGCAGCTTCATCAAAGACAGAGTCCAATATACGGTCCTTTGCCGCCTCTCCAGTGATTGCCGCTACCATATCATTTAGGCTCTCAATGTTCTCCACATTCACTGTAGAATAGACATCAATCCCCGCGCGCAGAAGTTCTTCCACGTCCTGATAGCGATTGGTATGACGGCATCCCGGAACATTGGTATGGGCCAGTTCATCTACTAAGATTAAGCGGGGACTTCTTCTCAACGCCGCGTCCAAATCAAATTCTCTCTTCAAGCCGGATTCAAAATCCATCTTTCTCGTCCTGAGGCTTTCCAATCCATGAAGCAGCTGGGTAGTCTGCGCTCTGCCATGGGTATCCACAAATCCGGCCACCACATCAATCCCCCTGCTCTTTGCCTCATGAGCCGCCCGCAGCATCGAATAAGTTTTTCCGACCCCTGATGCATAGCCGAAAAAAATTTTTAGACTTCCTCTAGATCTTGTCTGCTGAGGTTTCATATCTGACACAGAAACATCTGTATCCGGGCACCTTTCCAACCGTCACACCTCCCATTCCTCCATTATATCTTTGCATATTTTAATACCGCATAAACGTATTTTTTTCAATATTAATATCGCATAAAAATTCTAGCACAGTTTTCTCCTTTTTTCTACACTCAAAAGACCGCCTCTTCGTCAGAATCTGCCTAGATATTGCTGTTTTCCCTATCCACATCGCCTCACCAGAACTCATTTCCGCTTATCTGCTGCAATGGAGTTTTGACATATTTAACAAAGATGCACAAAGATTTTTTCATTTTTGCAAATAAATTTTACACCTGTTTTGGAAAGAGCCCTTGTTTTTTTCTGGACTAATTTGGAAGTTTGTGAGAGAATATGTCTAGAATGCCGTATGCTCAAACGGTAAAAAGTCAATCTATACTTGAAAGGAGTTTTAAAATGATTTATTCACACGAAGTAGAAATGATGTGTCCAGTGGCACAGGGCGTTGCTCACGGTGCAGCTCCTATCCCAGAAGAGGCTAAATGGGTAAAAGCCAAAGAAATTAAAGATATTTCCGGTCTGACCCATGGCGTCGGCTGGTGCGCACCTCAGCAAGGTACCTGTAAACTGACCTTGAATGTGAAAGACGGAATCATCCAGGAAGCTCTGGTAGAAACCATCGGATGTTCAGGTATGACCCACTCTGCGGCCATGGCATCTGAAATCCTCCCTGGAAGAACTCTTTTGGAGGCATTAAATACAGATTTGGTCTGTGACGCAATCAACACAGCCATGAGAGAACTTTTCTTGCAGATCGTATACGGAAGAAGCCAGAGTGCATTTTCTGAAGACGGACTGCCAATCGGTGCTGGTTTGGAAGACCTCGGAAAAGGACTTCGTTCTCAAGTAGGTACTATGTATGGAACTCTGAAAAAAGGTCCTCGTTATCTTGAGATGGCGGAAGGTTATGTGACCGGAGTCGCTTTGGACGAAGAAGGTTGCATTATCGGATACCAATACATCAATTTCGGAAGAATGATGGACTTCATCAAAGCAGGTGACGACGCAAACACTGCCTTTGAAAAAGCCAAAGGACAGTACGGCCGTGTAGCAGATGCTGCAAAGATCATCGACCCGAGAAAAGCTTGATGAATCGTAATGCCACAAAGAATATAGGAGGATTAATAAGAATGGCTTTATTTGAATCATATGAAAGAAGAATTGATAAAATCAACTCTGTTTTAAATAGCTATGGAATCTCTTCCATAGAAGAAGCTGAAAAAATAACCAAAGATGCTGGTCTTGATGTATACAATCAGATCAAAAGCATTCAGCCTATCTGTTTTGAGAATGCATGTTGGGCATATACCGTCGGCGCTGCAATCGCTATCAAAAAAGACTGCAGAAGAGCTGCCGATGCTGCCGCTGCAATCGGCGAAGGCCTTCAGGCATTTTGTATCCCAGGTTCTGTAGCAGACCAGAGAAAAGTGGGTCTGGGACATGGCAATCTAGGCAAAATGCTCCTGGAAGAGGAGACCGACTGTTTCTGTTTTCTGGCTGGTCATGAGTCTTTCGCAGCCGCTGAAGGTGCGATCGGCATCGCTGAAAAGGCAAATAAAGTACGCCAGAAGCCACTTCGTGTCATTCTGAACGGTCTTGGCAAAGACGCTGCTCAGATCATCGCCCGTATCAACGGCTTTACATATGTAGAGACAGATTATGATTATTACACCGGAGAGCTCAAAGAAGTATTCCGCAAAGCATATTCCGATGGTCCCCGTGCAAAGGTAAACTGCTACGGTGCCAACGACGTACGCGAAGGTGTTGCAATCATGTGGAAAGAGGGCGTAGATGTCTCCATCACTGGAAATTCCACAAACCCGACTAGATTCCAGCATCCAGTTGCAGGAACCTATAAAAAAGAGTGTATAGAGGCTGGAAAGAAATACTTCTCCGTCGCTTCCGGCGGTGGTACAGGCCGTACTCTGCATCCAGACAACATGGCTGCTGGACCGGCTTCCTACGGTATGACAGATACCTTAGGCCGTATGCACTCTGACGCTCAGTTCGCAGGTTCCTCTTCCGTTCCTGCCCATGTAGAAATGATGGGATTAATCGGCGCAGGAAACAATCCGATGGTAGGTATGACCGTCGCTGTTGCTGTTGCTGTTGAAGAAGCTGCAAAAGAAGGTAAATTCTAAAAGACAGGACCTAAAAATCATGTATTCCTTGATTTTTAGGTCCTATTTCTATGATTCTTCATCATTTCCCGTAATACAATCTCTCAAAAACGCCAATGCATAGACCACCGATTGTTCTCTAATTTTTGCTCGGTTGCCACTAAAATGAAACTCCCGTACTCTGACTCTTCCCTGGTAACAACAGCCCATAAAAACGGTTCCCACAGGTTTTTCTTTTGTCCCTCCGTCAGGGCCTGCAATTCCCGTGACAGACAGACAAACATCCGCTCCACTGGCCGCGCAGCCACCTTTTGCCATCTCCCTTGCACATTTTTCACTGACAGCACCAACAGTCTTCAAAGTCATTTTCTTTACCATGACTAATTTTCTCTTCGCTTTGTTGCTGTAGGTCACAAAACCTGTTCCAAACACCTCTGAGGCCCCGGGGACATTCACAATGCGCGCTGCTAAGGCACCGCCCGTACACGACTCTACCAAACTCAATTTCAATTTCTGGTCTTTCAGCAAGTCTACAACTGCTTCCTCTAAGGTCTTTCTCTCATCTGTGGCATAGATGTTTTTCCCAAAACGTATCTTCAGTTCTCTGACCAGGGGTTTTACGAGCTTCTTTCCCTCTTTTTCATCCTTCGCCCTAGCTGTAATCCTAAGATGTACTTCCCCTGTCTTCGCATATGGAGCAATGGTCGGATTGGTCTGATTCTCTATAAGATCTTGAATTTCTGCCGCAATCTGACTCTCTCCTATATTACAGATTTTCACCAGTTGAGAATAAAAAATATCTGGCTGTTTTTTTCTCAGATACGGATATACTTGTTCTTCAAACATCGGTTTTAATTCATTTGGTGGCCCCGGCAGCAAAATCGCTGTCTTTCCATTCTTTTCCAAAATCAAACCCGGGGCAGTTCCGTTGGCATTGTCCAAAACGATCGCTCCCTTCGGAACCATCGCCTGTTTCCAATTGTTATCTGTGATTTTTCTATTCGGATTGTTTCTTGCATAGTTTTCCATGTATTCTTCAATCCGCCTGTGCGTGTGGGCGTCTTCCACCAACTCCATTCCCAGCACTTGCGCAACCACTTCTTTTGTGAGATCATCCTGTGTAGGTCCTAACCCTCCTGTGAGAATGATCGTGTCAGAACGTTCCAACGCCATCTTCACCGTGTGTTTCATCCGTTCCTCATTATCTCCTACCACAGTCTGGTAATAAAGGTCCATTCCCAGCCTCGCACACATCTCAGACAGATATGCACTGTTGGTATTCACAATGTTTCCAAGCAAAATTTCGGTGCCTACAGATATCAGTTCAGTAATCATTGGTACTCCTTTCCTGGGCTTTGATGTGAAACCCCGTTAGCCTTGCATTGACAACACGTTTCGATTCTTATACAGATAATCCACCAGTGAAATGACTGTCAAAGCCACCGCCAGCCACACAAATATCTGTTCTAAAACAGAGAAAAAACCTCCCAGATTCATAATCATTAAAATAATCATAATCATTTGAGAGACCGTCTTAAATTTCCCCCAATAGCTGGCAGCAATCACGACTCCATTGTCAGCCGCCACCAGCCGAAAACCACTGATAATAAATTCACGCCCGATAATTACAATCACAATCCAAGCTGCCAGTCGGTCCAATTCCACCAAACAGATCAGCGCAGAACACACCAATAACTTGTCTGCCAATGGGTCCATGAACTTTCCAAAATCCGTGACAAGATTGTATTTTCTGGCCAAATGCCCATCCAAATAATCTGTCAGACTGGCAACCACGAAGATTGCCAGAGCAATCCATTTTCCAGCAGTTCCCGCAAAGCCAGCCAGCATAAATAGAACAAAAAAAGGAACCATAATCATGCGTGCAACCGTCAACTTATTCGGCGTATTCATCATATATCTCTCCTATCAAATCGTATTCTAGCGCTCCGGTGACTCGCACCTTTACAAAGTCACCGGACATCAACATTTCTGGGCTCTGTACAAAGATGTAGCCGTCCACATTTGGAGCATCCGCGTAAGTCCGTCCAACATACGCATTCTCATCTGCCACCTTTCCCTCGATCATTACCAGCAATACTTGCCCAATTCTACTATTTCCCCGTTCCAGAGAGATCTCCTGCTGCAATTCCATCAACTCTGCTTTGCGGTCCTCCTTTATCTCTTCTGAAATCTGAGCTTTCATGACCGCAGCCGGGGTATTCTCTTCCGGTGAATAAGTAAAAACCCCCAGGCGGTCAAACTCCATCGTATCCACAAACTCCATCAATTCTTCATGATCTTCCTGAGTCTCCCCGGGAAAACCAGTAATCAAAGTGGTCCGCAACACAATATCCGGTATTTTCTCCCTAAGCGTCCTGACAATCTCCACCAACTGCTTTTTCGCCGTCTCCAGGTCCGCCACCAGAGCGGTGGCGCTGATTTTGACACCCATGCCGTCCAGAACCTCCTGGGCCCTGGCGATCTCGGCCTTCTTATCCACCAGGCCGGTTTTATTTGTAATCTCTTCCCCCAGATACATGTTTTCGTAAACTTTTAAATCGTTGCAGAGATTCAGTTCCTGGTGGATGAAGCGGATTTTCATTTCCTTTGACTTCTGTGGGGTCATCCCCGTAATTTCTTTCCCGTCAATCACAATCTTCCCTGCGGTAGGAGGAAATGTACCGGAGAGAATGTTCATAAGGGTCGTCTTGCCCGCCCCGTTCTTTCCTACAAATCCATAAATTGCACCTCTCGGAACATGCATAGAACACTGGTTCAGCGCCTTAAAGTGCCCATAGTTTTTGCATAAATGCTCGGTAGTTAATACATACTCCATAACAATTTGGCCTCCTTACCTTTTCTTTCCAACATATTCTATCT
>ENA-OPRR01002575-OPRR01002575.1-human-gut-metagenome-genome-assembly--contig:-NODE-2575-length-11612-cov-3.401748_pt1 | contig 11612 bp, 7 predicted proteins | sample MGYA00241796_ERZ501883 | MGnify/ENA primary metagenome ERZ501883 (study PRJEB25962, sample SAMEA2042406) | human gut metagenome | biome: human gut; feature: human-associated habitat; material: faeces...
GTATTAAAAAGTATTGAATTTATTGAAAAAACACTTGATTATATGGAGAGGATGATGGAAATACTTACTATATCAAGAATGGCAATAACTGGCGGGAAGTAGAATGGCATGACAGGATTATTGGTGATTCGGGATGGAGATATGATGGGAGATATGGCACTTTAGTAGTTCCGAAATCGAACACAACTGATACTTCATCAGACCATGTGCAGTTTTACAAAAGAAGTGAGGTAACACCAGAGTATCGCGATACAAGACTTCACAGTATGCAGACTGCGGTAAATAACTTCATTGATTCTACATTGGAAGCAAATAATGCAATGGCAGGCGACACGAAGCATCAGTTGTCCATCGTTACTTATGCAAGTAATGCAAATACGAGAGCCAACTTGCAGGAGGTGACAGCGGAGACAGCGGCAAGCTTAAAAAACACAGTAGACAGTCTGGAAGCAGATGGCGCAACGAATGCCGGAGCGGGTATGACCAATGCGAATACAGAGCTTCAGAGCGAGAGGGCAAGAGCCAACGCGCAGGAAGTTGTTATTTTCTTTACGGACGGTACACCAACCACAGGAAATACGTTTAATGCAACGGTGGCGAATACAGCGGTGAAGCAAGCCGGTGAAATCAAGAGTGAAGCAAGAGGCGGCCTTGTATACGCTATCGGTATCTTTGACGGGGCGAATGCGGACAGCTTGGAATCCAAGGAGAACCAGTTTATGAACGCGGTGTCCAGCAACTACCCGAACGCGACAGCTTACAATAATCGTGGTGATCGTGTAGATGCTAAGTACCAATATTATAAAACGGCAAGCGAGTCGGATAAGTTAGACAAAGTATTCAATGAAATCTTTGATGAGATCAAAAACCCGGGCAGTGTTCCGACAGAAGTAGTCGGGGGCGACCCGATGAACAGCGGTTATATTACCTTCGAGGACGAGCTTGGCGCGTATATGAAGGTTGACGGTTTCAACGAAATCGTATTTGCAGACGAAGAGTTTACGCAAGTTAATAAAACAACCAGCGGAAACACAGATACCTACACCTTTAGCGGAACGGTAGATGCAAGTGACCTTTACCCGAATGGCAGTCTGAGTGAAATTGAGATTCAGGTTGAGAAATCTGATAAGCTGGCACAGGGCGATAAGGTGACGGTGAAGATTCCGGCGGCACTGATTCCGCTTCGTCAGTTTGACGTGCAGGAGACAGACGAAGGAACATATGAGACAACGGTTAGCAATACTTATCCGATGCGTATTTTCTTCGGTGTGAGCTTAAAAGAAAAAGCGGCGGCAATGCTTGAGAACCCGGACAGCGATATGAAACGGCACATTGCAGACAATACCGGTGATGACGGTAAGGTGAACTTCTATTCTAATGATTTCACCAAAGATGCGGCGATGGGCAATACGGCAGCGTCCTTCACTCCGGCAGACACCAACAGCTTCTACTACTTTGGACAAGACTCAGTATTATATATAGATGAAAATTGTAAAACACCTGCAACAAGAGAAAACTTTGGACATAATAATATAGCTACAAACAAAGACTACTGGTATTAGAGAACGTATTATGCAGTCGAAAAAAAAGAGCCACAGACGGAACATATTAAGATTACAGGCGAATTGGCGGCAGAATTATTACAGTATGCAGAGCGAAACGACACTGGTCAGTGGTATATCCCGAAAGAAGCGCCTCGTCTTGCAGCGATTCATAATACACATCTTGCAAAAGAGGATAATGTGACTGGTACAGCGGAAGATGTAATCAATCCGCAGTGGGGCAGAAATGAGAGTCAGCAAGTCATTGATGAGGTCAACGTATCCCTTGGAAATAACGGTAAGTTGTCCTTAGACGTTCCGGGCGCGCTGGAGATTTCCAAAGCGGTTACCGCAGAGGAAGGGTTGACAGCGCCGGATGAAACATTTACCTTCAAGGTTGATTTAGAAGCGGCGCAGGGGACAGAGCTGAAAGACAGCTATGCCGCGCAGAAGCTTGACAAAGATGGAAAAGAATCCGGTGAAGCGTTTACCGTAGCGGATAACGGTATTGTGAAGCTGAAAGCGGGAGAGAAGGTTCAGATCTACGGTCTTGCGAAAGGTATGCAGTACAGTGTGACAGAAGAAAACCTTCCGGCTGGCTTTACCCAGAAAACGCCTGCGGATAGTAAAGCGGAAACAGGTACCATTGGAACGGATGCCGATGCGAATGGAATGAATCAGGCGGCATTTACAAATACCTATGCAGTGGAAGGCTATACGATGAAATCTGTAGACCTTGGCTTAAAGGGTACGAAGACGATGAAATCCGACGGTGATGTACGGTCCTTCAAAGAAGGAGATATCTTCAAGTTTAATATCAAGGCAAGCCAGCAGACGCCGGACGCACCGCTTCCGACAAATGCGACATGTATTATCAAGCCGACAAGCGGAACAAGTGCAGCCATCAGCTTCGGAGATTTTACTTTCGTGAAACCGGGGGAATATAGATATTCGATTCTCGAGTATTTACCAAACGGCGAGACATCTGACGAGTGGGATAAGATTATTCCGGGTATCACCTATGACCCTTCCGAGTACAGACTTATAATCAATGTTCAGGATAACCATGAGGGTAAATTGATTCCGACTAACATTGAGATCGACAAGCGTCAAGACCAGACCGGGGCAGAAGACTGGAAAGCTTTATATACGAGTACAGGTGATTTAGAAACCGGAGAATCAGCTAAGCTTCCGGGAAATGACAAGTCTTATATCGACTTTGTCAACACGTGGAATGCAGAAGAACAGAGCATATCTCTGAACGGTAAGAAGACCTTGAATGGTAAGAGTCTTGGTGATTACTCTGTGAAAGAACAGTTCGGCTTCAAGCTGGAGGCGGCAGGCTCAAGACAGATTGGAAGTCAGGACGGGTTTGCAGAAGATACAGACCAGCCAATGCCAACGGACGATACAGGTAAATACATATATCGAAACTCTACCACCGGAGACATCACTATTTCCGGTATTACATTCAAAACAGAGAATATAGGAAAAGAGTACAAATATATTCTTCGCGAATTACAGCCGACAGACAACGGGAAGGTTGACGGTAACCCGATAGAAGGCGCAAAGAAGAATAATGCCGGTAACTGGGTTTACAAGGGAATCACGTTTGATAAGGAAGCTAAAGAAATCATTATTAAAGTAAATTCTCCTGACGGAACCAACGAGATTCAGGCGCAGGTAACCGACAATAGCTTTGAATTTGTCAATAGCTACGACGCGGCTACAACGCTTGCTTTGAACGGAACAAAGAAGATTACCGGACTTGAGTTCAAGAGTGGTGATACATTTACCTTTGAAATCACAGGAGCAAATGGCGCGCCGCTTCCGAAGAATGCGGAAGGACAGGAGATGTCCGACGTAACGATTCATCCGGAGAGCGGAAAAGAAGGTGCGCTCGATTTCGGCACAATCACCTTTACGCAGGCGGATATGAAGGGAGCTGTCGCAGAGAAGAATCAGGACGGAAGTACGAAGCAGTACACGAAGGATTTCACTTACACACTGACAGAGACCGGTACGGATGGAAATGGTATGACATATGACAAGGCACCTAAGAGGGTGACTATTACCGTTACCGACGATAACCACGGAACTATGAAAGCTACTGTGAAAGAGGGAAGATCAGAAATTACGTGGACAAATAAATACACAGCCACAGGAGCAGTTGGCGAAGCTGATCTAACGGTTACAAAAGTGCTAAACGGACGCGCTATGAAAGCCAGAGAATTTAACTTTACGATCAAAAGTGCAGAGGATACGCCACGGCTTACCAAAAACTTTGCAAACGAGTTCTCGGCGGACGGAAGCGTTCAGACGTTGAAGGATGGATTTGAGTTAGCGTTTGACCAGAACGATATTGGAGAGACCTTTACTTATATAGTGGACGAGGTGGAAAATACAGATGCGAATGGTATCACCTATGATAAGTCAGAGTATCAGGTAGCGTTTACACCGAAGGACAACGGTGACGGTACGATTACACCGGGGATTAAAGTTACAAAGGTGAAAAATGCTGCCGGTGAAACAGTGAGTGAAGACGTAGCGCTTACAGACGGAAAGGCAGTCCTTCCATTTGTAAATACTTATTCTACAGCACCGGCCGAGGTAGACCTTTCTGAAACAGCAGGCTTTACGAAAGCGATTACCGGACGAGACTGGAAGGATGGCGATTCCTTCAAATTCAACATCACCGGAACCGCGCAGGACGGCGATGCGCCAATGCCACAGAAAGACAATCAAGGCGTAACGTCTGTAACAGTGGATTATGATATGGCGAAAGGGCAGGATAAGACTGCGGCAGATGCAGAGACGAAATTTGGTTTTGGCACGATTACCTTTGACAAAGCTGGAGTATATACTTATCAGGTGACAGAGGATAAGGCAGGCACAACAGAAAATGGTCTTACCTATTCTGACAATACTGCGACAGTCACCATTACCGTAGAGGATAAGGAAGGAACAGGTAAGCTCACAGCAACGCCGGTGATTTCCAGTCCGAAGTTTGTAAACACTTATAAGGCAGTGCTTGACTACACCGGCAAAGGAAACATTGCTATTTTCAAGACGCTGCACGGAACCAATGTAAAAGACGATCAGTTCAGCTTCAAAGTGAAAGCAAAAGATGAGGCTACGGAAGATAGGTTGAAGATTCCAATGGATGGAATTACCGAAGAAACGAATCCGGCAACGGAAGGTCAGAGAACGGAAGTTGCAAGACTGAGCCAGATTACCTTTACAGAAGCGGATGCCGGTAAGACTTATACCTTTACAGTGGAAGAAGTGAATGCCGGAGGCGAAGGATTCGTATATGACGATACGGTATATGAAGTTGAGATTGCGGTTACAGACTTGGGCGAAGGAAAGCTTCAGGCAGTGACAACCGTTCGGAACACGACAGATAACGAGAACGTTTCTGAGACAACCTGGACGACAGATTCTGCGGCGGGAACAACCCCGATTGCCCTTGACTTTACGAATGTTTACCGTGCGTCAGACGATGTGGCAATAAAAGTTACGAAAGAAGTGACAGGCGGACGTCCGCTGAAAGAGGGAGAATTTACGTTCAAGCTGACTACAAAACCAAATAATGGCGGTACAGGAACAGAAGTTGCAGCCGAAACGAATCAGGCAGACGGAACGGTTGACTTTGGTATATTTACGTATACCACAACAGGATATCAGGCGCCTGAGGGAGCTGTGAATTTGACGGACATTATCAGTGGTGATAACGCTTATGCGACTATGACTCAGGTAGACGGTAAGAACGTCTATACCGTAAACTATATTGCTTCGGAAGTAACTGATAATCTTCCGGCTGGAATGACTGCGTCAACACTGCCATTTGCTGTGACGGTTACCGTTACAGACAATGGAGACGGAACGCTGACAGCCGAAGCGAGCACAGGAAAGTTTACGAACAATTACGCGACCTTAAATGACTATATTTTAATCGGCATGAACGGTACGAAGACGATAGACACCAATGGCGTGGCTGGACTTACTCCTCCGGTATTAAAGGATAACTTTACCTTTGAGTTAAAGGCTCTTGACGGAGCTCCGGCGCCAACGAGAGCAACAGCGAAGACCGATGAGAATGGTAACGTTGACTTTGGAACAGCAACCTTTAATTCAAGTCTTCTGGAAGGTGTAACTGCGGCAGAGGACGGTTCAAGAACGAAAGAATTTAAGTACGAAGTAACGGAAGTAAAAGAAAATCTTCCGGGTGTAACTTATGACACAGAGAAGAAGACATTTACCGTAACGCTGAAAGACGACGGAAACGGTAACCTGAGCGCAACGACAAGCAATGCGGACGGACAGCCATTGTTTGCATTTAAGAATAGTTATGGCGTAGAGCCAAAGACTTCAAGTATTACGGATACCATCCAGATTCAGAAAGTGCTGGAAGGAAGAACGCTGAAAGAGGGAGAATTTACCTTCCAGTTGACCGAGAATGTGGACGGTAAGGATACGGTTGTCGCTACAGGAACCAATGACGCAGACGGCAAGGTGACCTTTGGAAGTATCGAATATACCAAACCGGGCAACCACACTTATACTGTCCGCGAACAGATTCCGGAAGGCGCGGCAGACGGTGTGTATGAAGGTGTAACGTATGACAAAGCGATTTATACAATCAACACGGAAGTTACCGACAAAGGCGATGGAACGCTGGAAGTTACACATGCTGTGAAAGACGATGAAGAAGTGACCTTCACAAATACTTACGAGGCGAAACCGACAGCAGTTGTTATTCATGCTTCTAAGAAGCTGGTAGACAAGAAGTTAGAAGACGGACAGTTTACGTTCGAGCTAAGAGATGAGAACGACAAGCTGGTTGGAAAAGCGAAGAAAAACAATGCAGACGGACAGGTTGTATTTGACGAGATTACCTATGACAAAGCAGGAACTTACAAATACACCGTCAGCGAGGTCAACGACAAGCAGGATAGAATCCTCTATGACGATAAGAAGTATTCCGTAGAAGTGAAAGTTACAGATAACGGTAAGGGAAGCTATGTTGCAGAAGTAAGCTACCCTGACGGAGCGCCTTCCTTCGTAAATACATACGAGAAACCGGAAGAACCTGCGAAACCGGACAAACCGGACGAAAATAAGGGCGACGGCAACGTGGTAAGCGCGAAGACAGGAGATACTGCACAGACAGGCGCATGGCTCGTGCTGATGATAGCGGCTATCGTGGGAATCGGAGCGATTGTTGTAATCCGAAGACGAGAGAGAAGACATAGAAGATAGGAATTGTTGTAGAGGGAAAGCCCGGGCAAAATGCTCGGGTTTTTCCAGTAGTCTGAACAGATATGTTATTTTTGTGAGTGCTATAGAAAACATCTATAAATACAATTATGTATGTGTATTATCAATTGGACATGGAAGTTATACACTGTTTATAATTATATGAGAAAAATAAAGGTGATGTGACATAACAATCTGGTCTACAGGAGAAAAAAATGAAGTTAAAGAAAACGTGGGTAAAAAAGATTATATTGTTAGTAGTTGCAGCTGCTATGGTGGCGGCTTATTTTTTTGTACCGGGCATTCATAGCACTGTGTTAAAAATATTCAAGATGTTTGCCAGTGGAGACTTTACAGTTGTGAAAGAATTTGTGGCATCTTATGGAGCATATGCGGCGGTGATTTCCTTTGTGCTGATGATTTTCCAGTCGGTAGCTGCACCTCTTCCGGCATTTCTTCTGACCTTTGCAAATGCAAATCTGTTTGGCTGGTGGCAGGGTGCGCTTCTTTCGTGGAGCAGTGCAATGGCAGGAGCGGCAGTGTGTTTTTTCATTGCAAGAATTCTGGGTAGAGATGTGGCAGAGAAGTTAACAAGCAAAGCAGGGCTTGAGCAGATTGATACATTTTTTGAAAAGTACGGGAAAAATACGATTTTAATTTGCCGTCTTCTCCCGTTCGTATCTTTTGATATTGTTAGTTATGCGGCGGGTCTTACTTCTATGTCTTTTGTGTCGTTTTTTGTAGCGACAGGGGTGGGACAGCTTCCGGCGACAATCGTGTATTCTTATGTTGGCGGGATGTTGACCGGAGGTGCAAAAACTTTTGTGACGGCACTTATGATCTTGTTTGCTTTATCAGCGTTTATATTTATGCTGAAGAAAATATATACGGACAAACAGTCTGCGAAAAAGGCATAACTTATGTTAGAAAAGGAGAGAAGAATATGGATACTTATTACAAACCGGAAGATTTGGAAAAATTCGGAACGATGGGGGAAAAAGCGCCGTCGTTGGGAGAAAAGTTTTTTGATTATTATGGAGCGGTATTTGCAGAAGGTGCGTTGACGGCAAGAGAGAAATCTCTGATCGCTTTGGCAGTTGCGCATACGGTACAGTGTCCATACTGCATTGATGCTTATACGAATGATTGCCTGGAAAAGGGAGTCAACGAGGAGCAGATGACAGAGGCTATTCATGTGGCAACAGCAATCCGTGGCGGAGCAAGTTTTGTACACGGAGTGCAGATGAAAAATATTGTGAAAAAGCTGGAGTTTTAATTAAATAAAGTTCGGCTTTTTATAAATTCATATTTTATAAGGAGGACAAAATAATATGAAGAAGAAACTTGTGGCATTATTGTTAGTTTCTGCCATGACAGCAGCTATGGTTGTAGGCTGTGGATCTGGCGAAGAGAAGAAAACAGAGGAAACAAAGACAGAGGAAACAGCAGAAAAGAAAGAGCTGGCAGATGATGAATATCAGTATGTATCTGCAGAAGATACTGTAAAAGCAAAAGATGTTCACATTCTTGATGTTCGTGAGTGGGAGAAATATGTAGCAGGACGAGTTGCAAACTCTGAGTGGTGTCCTATTTTCCCATTAGAAGATACAGCTTTGGAAGAAGCGACTGTTGAATACGCAAAAGCGAATTTAAACGATGGCAAGGATATTTATATTGTATGTAACAGCGGTAAAAGAGGTGCGGAGAAGACAACCGGAATTTTAAGAGAAGTTGGAATTGAGCCTACATCTATCTATACGGTTGAGGGCGGAGCAGAGGCTCTTTCTAAAGTTGACGGAGCGCTTACAACGAACCGCGCAGACGAAGCGATTGAGTGGCAGTATGTATCCGGCAAAGATGCAGTAGAGGCTGGCAAGAGCGGAGAAGCCCAGATTGTGGATGTGCGTGATGACGAGACATACAAAGCAGGTCATCTTGCAGATTCACAGCAGGTAAACTTAAAAGAGATTGAGAGTGCAGATGCGCAGACAGCAATGTTTGAATTAGCAGGAAAACTTGACAAAGAGAAACCGGTATATTTCCTTTGCTATAGTGGTAATAAATGTGCAAAAACAGGAATTTCTGTATTAAAAGATGCAGGATTTGATCTTTCAAATCTTTATATCATTGAGAATGGTGCAAAAGATGGAGATGTTTCTGCAGCATTTGAAAAATAAGATCAACAATAAGGAAAATGTTTAGATATGAAGAAAAAAGTATTGTCAGTACTGTTGTGTGTGACTATGATTGGTGCACTTGTAGCGGGATGTGGTTCAAAAGAAAATGACACAAAAGAGAGTGAAGAGAAAAAAAGCACGATTCAGGATGTTAAAGCAGATGCGGTAGAACAGAGAACTGTATATGTAACTCCGGAATGGGTTATGAGTGCTCTTAGTGGTAATCAGGAAGGCTATGAGGATATTGTGGTAGCAGAAGTGGGTTACGGAAGTGAGAAGGACTGTGATTCTTATAATGAGGGACACGTTCCGGGAGCAATTTATGTAGATAACTGTGAAGTGGAGGATGCCACAGGTTCGGAAGAAGGAGCATATAACCTTTTAGCTCCTGAAGAAGTAGAGAAATTCCTGCTTGAAAATGGTATAACTAAAGATACAAAAGTAGTGCTTTATGGCGCAGATCCGGCAGGCGTTGGACGTCAGGCATATGCATATATTTGGGCAGGAGTAGAGGACCTTAAGATTTTGAATGGTGGTATTGACACTTGGAAAGCAGCAGGATACGAGGTGGAGAAGAAATCTAATACACTGGAAGTAGCTAAAGAGTTTGGTGTAACAGTTCCTGCGCATCCGGAATACTGGACTTCTATTGAAGAAGCAAAGGACAAACTTGAAAATGATGATAACTTTAAACTTGTAAGTATTAGAAGTGAAGATGAGTGGCTTGGAAAAACAAGCGGTTACGACTATATGGATAAAGCCGGTGAACCGGAAGGCGCTGTATGGGGGAAAGGTGCAAATACAGCATTTGATGTAGCTATGTTCTTAAATGAAGACGGAACAGTGAAAGATTTAGAAGGTTTCAAAGAAGTTTGGAAAGACTGTGATTTCACGCTTGATAATCATCTCGCATTTTATTGCGGTACAGGTTGGAGAGCAACGGTTCCTTTCCTGGTATTATACGAAAACGGATATGATAACATTTCTGCATATGATGGCGGATGGTATGAATGGCTGATGCATGAGGATTATCCGGTACAGGTTGGAGATCCGGCAAGTGCAGGCTGTCAGCATATGACCGTAGGCGATTTACCAACAGGAAAGGCTGCAAAATATTAAAAAATCTAAACATTGCGCTGTCACCGTTCAAAGGGTGGCAGCGTTTTTCTGGTGAGGGAATTATGAAGAAAATAGTAATGATAATCTTTGATATTTTAACGCTTGCACTTTTGGCAAGTGGATATATAATACAGTATTTTACAAAGCGAAAGCTGGGGATGATGCGCTGGATTAATTTCCACACATACAAATATCAGAAGATGCTGCCGCTGGAACTGCTTAAATATGTGGCGGTTTCGGTGATAATACTTTTGACAGTATTTATAATTTGCAGATTTATGAAAAAGCGAAAAGCTGCTAAAATGATAGATAGAATTACGATTACGGTTATGGCTGGAGTGACATTGTTCGATTTTGGTTTTGCATTATTTTCATCGTTAGAGTCTGTAAGGGCATATTACTTTATTATGCCATTACTCAGTGTAGCTGCATTGATGCAGATAATAAAAAATTTCGTTGTAATAGGGATGTTGAAGGAAGATGAAAAATAAGAAACTGTGGATTTTTATCGGGATAGTTATAGCGGTTTTAATATTAAACTATGTTTTTGGCTGGTCGGAATATCTGGCAGATAAGAACAATCTGAATTTTTTAAAAGATATGGTAGAAGATAATCCGATTTTAGCAAGTGTGGTTTATGCAGTTTTGACCATTGTTGGCTGTGTTGTTCTTGCACTTCCGGGTATTACCTTTGCCGTAGTAGCAGGATTGATTTTCGGTCCTGTTCTGGGAACGATACTTTGTTCTGTTGCCACCACTCTTGGAGCTATGTTTGCGTTTGTCGCCGGTCGTTTTTTCCTTAAGGATACAGTAAAGCCGATGGCAATGAAAAATAAATACTTAAAGAAATGGTTGTTTGATGAATCTGGACAGAATGAGTTATTTATTTTAATGATTACCAGACTGGTGCCCGTTTTTCCATATAATTTGCAGAATTTTGCCTATGGAGTGACAGATATTAAGTTTTCTACTTATTCAATTGCGTCACTATTATTCATGTTGCCGGGAACCGCCATGTATACAGTAGGAGCTGCCGGTATTGCAGATAGGGAGAACCGAAGCCTATATATAGGAATTGCAATTCTGCTGGCGATGATAGTGATGTGTGTAGGAGCATATTTAAAAAAACATTATGTGAAGGGAAACTCCGAGAATTCAGAGAGAGTGGAAGCAGAGAACGAAAGCGAACAAGCTGATTGTTTTATCAAGCAGAGTACAGAAGAGGTAGAAAGAAACTGCATCCATTGTCACAAGTGCAGGAAACACTGTACATTTTTACAGAAGTATCAAATGGATATCGGTGATGCGGACAAGTTAAAGGAGCTTGCATATCACTGCTTCTTATGTGGAAAATGTACGGAGGTCTGTCCGGTTGGTATTGACGGACGGGCATACATCTTGAATCTGCGCCGGGAGAGCAAATGGCCAGAGGCAGAGAAGAAGGAGAAAGGATACGGTCTGATTCTCTGGGAGAAGAGAAACTATCGTTACCGGAATTATAAACACGCGGAGGGGA
>ENA-OPRR01002588-OPRR01002588.1-human-gut-metagenome-genome-assembly--contig:-NODE-2588-length-11556-cov-7.026780_pt1 | contig 11556 bp, 12 predicted proteins | sample MGYA00241796_ERZ501883 | MGnify/ENA primary metagenome ERZ501883 (study PRJEB25962, sample SAMEA2042406) | human gut metagenome | biome: human gut; feature: human-associated habitat; material: faeces...
ATGATGTCGAGTGGCGTATCGTGTTCAATGTTACGCAGTTTGACAAAGAAACATTCCCAATTATCTAAAAATACCCTTAGAACTCTAAGGGCGCACTTCTATACTCTCCTATCGGGAGTATCGTGCGTCCTGCGGAGCTTCATTCTCCGTCAGCAGAAGAAAACTGCTTGACCGAGAATGTTGCGTCACTTCGTTCCGTCAAGGTGGCTACACCCCCTTGCGCCGCTAAAGCGGCTATCCCTTGTGGACTTGCCGTCCGCAAACAGCATAAAATGCTGTTCGCCGCCAGCAAGTTTGAAAGCGACTAAAATGAATTTTATGGAACAAACAAATCGGCAGTATGAAAGGAGAATAGCAGTATGGATGATTACGGAAAATTATGGGATAATTATTCTATCGAATTTAATTCAAAGTTAGTAAATTCAAATGGAGATTGGAACAAACTGGACGAAGATGAACAAGAAATTGCTGCCTTATGGAAGCTATTTGTGGACATAAATAACGGAGGATTTATCCAGTTTTTTTGCAACTGGGGTTTCCAATGTTTTTGCTATGCCATGCGTGGGCTAAAGCGCATCGATGATACCAGTCTTTATGAATTACTGGCAGACACATATTATGATGTTCTGGAAAAATTTAAAGATGATACCAGATTAACAGAATATTGGGATATACCAGAGTATCTGACAGATGAAGATGAGGAACGCCTTAACACTGCCGATACACAGTTCTATAAAACAGAATGTGAACATTTTACTAAAATGGCTTATGAATATTACCATCAAACATTGAAGAAAACGGTAACACCGATTGATACTTAACAATTCCAGTTTGTCTAACTGAACACAAAAACCGAATACCGAAAATCAGACCGTTGACTGGTCGCACTATGCGAAAAGTTGACGGTCTTTTTTTATCCCCATTTTTCAAAAAAGGAGGTCAATCACAATGACAAAACCGAAAACCCTCGACCAGCTCCAAGCCGAAAAGGAGCAAGCCGAGACGCAGCTTGCACAGGAACATCACAAGCTGGAGCGTCTGGAGAACAGAAAGAAGTATCTGGAGAAAGGCGAAAGGCAGAAACGCACCCATCGTCTTTGCAATCTGGGCGGCACGATTGAGAGCCTTGCCCCGGAGGTCAAAGATCTCACACGCACCGAAATGACAGAGCTGATGGAACACATCTTTTCCCTGTCCGAAGTCCAGCGAGCCGTCCGTCACATGGCGATTACCCACATCAGCCAAGCAAACAGAGAAAAGGAGTTGAAAGCCGATGGCACTATTTCATCTGAGCGTCACGCAGACTAAGCGAAGCGCAGGACAGTCCGCTATCGCTTCTGCCGCCTATCGTTCCGGCGAAAAGCTGTATAGCGAGTATTACGGCGAATACAGCGACTACACCAGAAAGGGCGGCGTGATCTGCTCTGACATTCTCCTGCCGTCCCATGCACCGCCCGAATACGCAGACCGCCAGACCCTATGGAACGCCGTGGAAAAAGCCGAGCGTGGAAAGAACGCCCAGCTTGCATACAGCTTTGACATTGCCTTGCAGAATGAATTTTCCCTTGAGGAAAACATCGCTCTTGCAAGGCAATTTTTGTTGGAGAACTTTGTGAGCCGTGGCATGGTGGTTGACTTCGCCGTACACCAGCCAGACCGGGAGGACGGCGGCATACCAAACCCGCATTTTCATGTGCTTTGCCCTATCCGCCCCATCGAGCAGAACGGCAAATGGGGACTAAAGCAACGCCGGGTGTATGAGCTGGACGAGGACGGCAACCGCATTCGAGACGCAGACGGAAAGTTTGTGTTCAACGCCGTTCCCACTACCGACTGGGGCAGTCCCGAAACGCTGGAATACTGGCGGCAGACATGGGCGGAGCTATGCAACGCCAAGTTTGCGGAAAAGGGGCTTGACGTTCGTATCGACCACCGAAGCTATGAGCGTCAGGGCGTGGAGCTTCTTCCCACCGTCCATGAGGGCGCAACCGTCCGGGCAATGGAGAAGAAAGGCATACGCACCGAGAAAGGCGAGTTCAATCGCTGGATCAGAGCGACCAATGCCGTTATCCGGGACATCAAGAAGAAAATCACTCTCCTGTTTGATTGGATTGCCGAAGCAAAAGCGGAGCTTGCCAAGCCGCAGGCACCCGACCTTGTTTCTCTGCTGAACGCCTATTACACCCAGCGCAGAGCCGGGGCTTATTCGCAGAAAGGCAAGGTCAGCAACCTAAAGGAGATGAACGAAACTTTCAATTATCTCCGGGCAAACGGCATTTACTCCCTTGAAGATTTGGAACACCGTGTCAGCGAACACAGTGCTGCCACAGAGAGCTTGAAGAAAACGCTGGACGAACAGACCGCCCGAATGAAAGCAATTAAGCAGCTCTATGACAGCTCCGCTGCTTTCCAGAGCTTGAAGCCTGTCTATGACGGCTTGCAGAAAATCAAGTTTGAGAAGCCCAGAGCCAAGTACAAGGCAGAGCATGAAGCGGAACTGAAACAGTTCTACGCCGCCCGACGAAAGCTGACCGGGGAGTTCCCGGACGGCAAGGTGGATATGAAAAAGCTGTCCGACGAGTATGACGAGCTGGAACAGGCGCACAACACCACCTATGGCGAGTTTAAGACCGTCAGAGACGATTTACACCGCCTTTGGAAGGTCAAGTCATGCGTAGATACTGCCGCCCGATTTAACGAGCGTACAGAGGAACAAAAGCTCCAAAATCGACCCAAAACACGACAGAAAAAGGAGGAACTATCCCGATGAATTACACCCAAGCACAGATTGACCGGGCAAACGCCGTCAGTCTGGAAGATTTTCTCCGCACACAGGGAGAGACACTTATCAAAAGCGGACGGGAATACCGCTGGAAAGAACATGACAGCCTGACCGTCCGGGGAAACAAGTGGTTTCGCCACAGCCAGAGCAAGGGCGGCTATCCCATTGATTTTGTCATGGAGTTTTACGGCAAGTCCTTTCCCGAAGCAGTCCAGCTCTTAACCGGCGAAAGCGCCGAGGGACAGAGCGAAGCCAGCACAGCACCGCCCACAGCGTTTCACTTGCCCTTGCACAACAGAACAGCCGACAGAGCAATTCAATATCTTTGCGAAAGCCGAGGTCTCAACAAAACGCTTGTTGAGGCTTTTCTTCTTTCCGGGGATATTTACGAGGACGCAAAGCGGCACAATGTTGTGTTTGTCGGCAGAGACCGAAGCGGTACGCCGAGATACGCCCATGTGCGAGGAACGGCAGACCCATTCAGACAGGACATTGCCGGGTCTGACAAGTCCTATCCGTTCCGCTATGAGGGAAACGGCAACCAGCTCTTTGTCTTTGAAGCACCGATTGACCTGTTATCGTTCATCTGCCTTTATCCGCAGGACTGGCAGACAAGGAGCTATCTTGCCCTGGGCGGCGTTTCGGGCAAAGCCCTTGACCGTTTTCTTTCTGAACGCAAGGACACCCGAAAAGTGTTCCTCTGCCTTGACAGCGACACCGCAGGAAGCGAAGCCTGTACCCGACTGGCACAGTCCATTCCCGGCGAGATCGCCGTCATTCGCCTTGTCCCGGCAAGGAAAGACTGGAACGATGTTCTCCGTCAGCAAGGGGACATTCCCAGCCGCAAATTCATAGCCGAGACAATCACGCTGCGAGAGCTGCCCACCGCCCAGCCTGTCCCCATGCTCCGCATGGCAGATGTGGAGCTGACGAGCGTGGATTGGCTATGGTTTCCGTATATCCCCTTTGGAAAGCTGACGATCATACAGGGCAACCCCGGCGAGGGCAAGACCTACTTTGCCATGCGTCTTGCGGCGGCTTGCACCAACCGAAAGCCCTTACCCGGTATGGAGACACTTGAGCCTTTCAATATCATCTATCAGACCGCCGAGGACGGTCTGGGTGATACCGTCAAGCCCCGACTGATAGAAGCAGACGCAGACCTTGAACGAGTGCTTGTCATTGACGATAGAGACACACCGCTGACCCTTGCCGATGAACGCATAGCAAGGGCAATCCGGGAAAACAACGCAAGGCTGGTTATCATTGACCCGGTACAGGCGTTTCTGGGCGCAGATGTGGACATGAACAGAGCAAACGAGGTGCGCCCGATATTCCGCAGTCTGGGAGACATTGCACAGGCTACCGGGTGCGCTATCGTGCTGATCGGACACCTCAACAAAGCCGCAGGAACGCAAAGCACCTACCGGGGATTAGGGTCTATCGACATTACGGCGGCAGTCCGCAGTCTGCTCTTTATCGGCAAGCTGAAGGACAGCCCCACAACGAGGGTGCTTATCCATGAGAAAAGCTCCCTTGCGCCGCCCGGTCAGTCTCTTGCCTTTTCTCTGGGAGACGAGAAAGGTTTTGAATGGATAGGAGCTTATGACATTACCGCTGACGAGCTTCTTGCCGGGACGGACACCGCCAAGACCGAGAGCAAGACCGCACAGGCGCAAATGCTCATTCTGGAACTGCTTGCGGACGGAAAGCGTATGCCGAGCGCAGAGCTGGAAAAGGCAGTCAATGAGCGTGGGATTTCCTCACGCACCATGAGAACGGCAAAGAGCCGTATCGGGGACAGACTTGTGACCGAGAAAGACGGCACAGCATGGGTCTGCTATCTCCGAGACTGACAACAGGAACACGGCAAGCGTGGCAAAGACGGCAAGGTTTTTATAGATACCTTAATGTTGCCGCCTTGCCTTGTTCCCTCATACCGACACCGCCCGATGATGAACAGTCACCGGGCATTTTTCATTTACAGGAGGATTTTGAATGAACAATACCGCAACCAACAGTACCCCTTGCCCGACTGTGAGAAAGCAGATCGGCAAGACAACCTATATCGTCCGTGTGCATTTCAGCCAGACCGCAAAAGAAACGATGGAGGACAAAATCAAGCGTCTGCTCCGTGAAGAAGTCCGCAGAATGTGACTTCTTTGTGAATTTGATGAAAAAGTCCTTGACTTTTCGTCTCTGGCAAAACGGCAAAATCCATCCTGATTTCCTGCGGTGCCCGGCTTGCGCCCTTCGATATCCAAGAGCTGCGTGACCTTACCATGTACGATGAGCTGGCGTTGGATACGCTGGGCGATAAGAAAACGGCACTGTTCCTCATCATGTCGGACACGGATTCCACCTTTAACTTCCTCATCAGCATGGTCTACACCCAGCTTTTCAATCTGCTTTGCGATAAAGCAGATGATGTGTACGGCGGCAAGCTACCCATCCATGTGCGGTGCCTGATCGACGAGTGCGCCAACATCGGGCAGATCCCCAATCTGGAAAAGCTGGTGGCGACCATCCGCAGCCGTGAGATCTCCGCCTGCCTTGTTTTGCAGGCGAGAAGCCAGTTGAAAGCCATCTACAAGGACAATGCGGACACCATCGTGGGCAACATGGATTCTCAAATTTTTCTGGGCGGCTCCGAACCTACCACCCTGAAAGACCTGTCGGAAATGCTGGGAAAAGAAACGATTGATTCTTTTAACACTTCGGACACGCGCGGTAATTCGCCATCCTACGGAACATCGTTCCAAAAACTTGGTCACGAATTATTGAGCCGGGACGAGCTTGCGGTGCTGGACGGCGGCAAGTGTATTTTGCAGCTGCGGGGTGTGCGCCCATTTTTGAGCGACAAGTATGACCTGACCCAGCACCCCAACTACAAGCTGACCTCGGACTACGACCCCAAAAACACCTTCGATATTGAAAAATATCTGAACCGAAAAGAAAAAATCAATCCCAATGATGAATTTGTTGTGATTGACGCTGATTCGCTCCCGCCTGCCTGATCCGGTAGGCGGTTTTATTCTATCCTGACCAGAGAGGTACACCAGAAAGTCCACTCTCGCCGCAGTTCGCGGCTTCAATAGGCAGCTTCAGGTGTGTACGGACGGTCTACAACTTTCATTTATAAAGGAGAAACGACTATGGAATTCTTTAACTCTGCTATCGAAGTTCTTCAGACTCTGGTTGTCGCTCTGGGTGCCGGTCTCGGCGTTTGGGGTGCCATCAATCTGCTGGAAGGTTACGGTAACGACAACCCCGGCTCCAATGCTCATGTGCGGTAAAGTAACAAATGATAATTTGATAGACAGCAGCCACTATTTCCGAAACACAGACCAATACGAAAAGCTGATGTGGGGATTTTCCTATATCAGCTTTTGTCTTTCTAAGCATTTTGGGGAAAGTGATGTATTTGTATCTTTCCTATTGACAGCCAGCCTTTGAAGTGATATATTTATCTCGACAAGCGACAAATACATCTCATCGGAGGACACCATTATGAAAAAAAGAACGAAACTCACAATTTGCCTGGGCGTGATATGCGCTCTGCTGGTAGCAATATCTTCATGGTACACAATAGCATTTAACAATTCAAGGTTTATTGTGCCTATGGATTTATCTGAATATGTTTTCAGAGTGCAAGACCTGCCTATGATTATTTCCGGCGTACTTCTTACCTTGTATATTGTGAATATTGTTGTGTTGTTTTTGGAATCTATTAAAACAAACAGGCGTAGGGAATTAACCTTGCAATCCACCAGAACAATAAATCCCAAACTGGGTTTTTTAGGTTTATTAGGATTTGCCGGATTTTTGGGATTTTGGACTTACAGCGTTGACAAGACAATTTTTCCTTTTGTGTTTTTCCTGTTTTTCGGCTTTTTCGGATTTTTCTATGAGGGAAAAATGTCAAATACTCTTATAGATGAACGATACAAAGAAAACAAAATGAAAGCGCAAAGTGTAGCGAACAAAACTTCTCTGTCCATTATTTTTCTTGCAATACTCATTTTGGGACAGGGAAAGCTCATGGATAACCTTGAATATACCTTAATTGCTCTTGTTATTGTTATAGCTCTCTCCATAGCACTTGAAATATTCCTTAGCGAATATCTGCTATATCATTATGATAACGATGAACAGTTTGATGAAAGCGAGGAATAAGCGTGCCGGATTTTGAATGTAGATTAAAAAAGTACAGGCTATTAAAGGATTTGACACAAGAGCAGTTAGCGGCACAGGTAGGCGTGCGGCGAGAAACAATTATGCGGCTGGAAAAGGCACAATACAATCCCTCACTTAAACTGGCGATTGATATTTCAAGAGTTGTTGAAGCACCGATTGAAGAAATATTCGTTTTCAAGTGATTTGTGCGGAATTATGCTTATTTTATAGGCAGTTGCACTAATGTTAATCTGCATTGCTTGCCGCATAGCAGCTATCATGCTATTTTTGATTTACCAAGACAAAGGAGTGGAACACATCATGTTTAGTGAAAATCTAAAAACTCTCAGAAAACAGAAAGGCTTTTCACAGGAAGAATTAGCAACCAGACTTCATGTAGTCAGACAGACTATCTCCAAATGGGAGAAAAATTTGTCCGTTCCCGACGCTGATACTCTTATTCGTCTGGCTGAAATATTAGAGGTATCTGTCAGTGAATTGCTGGGTACGAAAATTGAAAATGAAAATGTCGCCAGTGATGTTGCCGAACAACTATCCAGAATAAACGAGCAACTGGCAATCAAGAACCGCCGCTCACGTCGTATCTGGAAAATTGTTGCCATTATATTAGCAGTAATCGTTCTTGTGAATATTTTTATTGCTGTCTTTTTCAGCGTTCCAGACCTCAACAGCAATACCCAGAATAACCAGCCAGCAATAAGTGATGAAACGATAAGCATAGATGAATGAAGTCGCTAAAAATAGCAAATCCAGCCGAGCCAGTCAACGGCAAGTAAAGGGGCTACGCCCACCGTTGACAGCCCCGACTGTCCTTGCTGGTGGGTAATCAAGGGGCGACAGCAAAAAGTGCTGCCGCCCTTTCCCATAATCGAAGAAAGGGGGATTTTCCATGACTGAATACGAAGCCTATCAAGAACATATCCGCTATACCCATGATACCTATTGCCGGATTGTTATTCGCCATGCGTCCTTTAACGCTGCCCGTATGCTGGCGGCGAGGTGGAAACGGGAAATCTCCCTTGAATACTTGACCGAAGAAAAGTTTGTGCCACTAAGCACCACAGACGAGTATTTTCAAGTGCCGGACTATGGCGAAACTTATCCGTTTTCTGTCCAAGGGCAGACGATATTTTTAGATAGCTGTTCCCTTGCGGTGGCTCTTGCCGGGCTGCCGGAACAGACACAAGAGGAAATCTTTTTATATTACTTCCAGCACTTGACACAGAAAGAAATCGGAGAACAAAGTGGCTGGACACGCAGCACAATCGGGCGGCATATCCAGCTTGCCTTGAAGCGGCTGAAAGAAGAAATGGAGGTGTTGTCCCATGAGTGACCGGCTTCTTCCCTATGACACGATTGTAAAGGCACATGAGGGCGACCCGGAAGCGATACAAGCTGTCCTTGACCGTTACGCCGGATATATCCGTTACTTCTCAAAAATGAACGATTATTATAATTCCGATATGGAGGACTATATCAGAACAAAACTGATTGAAAGCCTGTTCAAGTTTCGGTTTGACCGATAGCATAACAAGAAAATATCCAGCCGCCCCATAGCGGTACATGAAGCAGTAAGTCTAAAAAAGATTTGCTGCTTTTTTTGCGCCCATTTTTGGCAAATTTCAACTGGTATTGATTGCAGGAATTGTTCTCTTGTTCTCTGTCAAATTAACAGATAATCCATATAGAAAACTCTGGAAGGAACCACTGCTCTTTGACAAGGCTGTAAAGTCGGAATTAAATACGGCATACGCAGAGAAAAAGAAATCCCTTCAACTATTTAACTTGATCGGAATTGCTTTAATTGCATTGGGCTTTCTATTTTTCCCCTTAATTGTTCCGGCAGAATTACTCTTTGCAGATACGATTGCTTTAGCTGCGGGAATGATCGTTGCAGGAATTGGAATATTTTTATGTATTTACATGTTTGGACTTATTCGTGCATATCGGTTGTTGATTATGAATGAAACCTATCAGCAGAAAGGAAAGTGAGGATTTTTGAAAAAAATATTGATTACATTCGTGGCAATACTGACACTTCTTTGTGGCTGTCAAGCCAGTGAGAACACAAATGCTTCCGATTATGGAGATGATATTTCAAAAGCGCAGGAAATAGCTGTTATCTCTTCTGATACAGCGGAAGTTATTGAGACAATTACGGATAGAGAGGAAATAGAGGATTTTGTTTCGGCGTTGGATTTAGAGCAATGGGAATTAAAAACGCTGCCAGATGAAGTGTCTGAAATCGGTACTTTTGGATTAGCACAAGAGGGAACAATCAAACTGGGGCAGACGAACACCGATGGAACACTATATGATATTGCTACCATTACCCTATACAATGGATCTTATATCAGTTTTGAAATAGGCGGTTTCGATATGACTTTTGAAGTAAGTGAGGACACAGCTGATTATTTGAACGGATTTTTTGAATAACATTGGTTAAGAAAAAAATTTGTAGTGTTGTCCATCTTCGGGCCACCCGGACCCAAACCTTCAAAACTGAATACCAGCCGCCTACCGGCGGCATCACCCAGCAGGAAATCAGACGGTTTCCTGCTATTTTCATGCCATTTTTAGAAAGGAGTTGAACCCTCATGGCTGATAAGCCCACTAACAAGGAACGCCTGAAAGAACTGGGTGAGAAGATCGAGGCAGGCATCCGGGAAGTATTTGACAGCGGCAAGTATGCCGAGTATCTGAAAGTCATGTCCCGTTTTCCCACCTACTCCGTTAATAACCAGATGCTCATTCGCTTACAGCGCCCTAACGCGACCAAAGTGGCCGGTTACAACAAGTGGCAGCAATTTGAGCGCCATGTGAAGCGGGGGGAACATGGCATTACAATTATCGCCCCCACACCCTACAAAAAGAAAATCGAGGAACAGAAGCTCGATCCGGACACCAAGGCCCCGGTGCTGGACGCCAACGGCAAGGTGGTGATGGAGGAAAAGGAAATCGAAATCCCCACTTTCCGGCCTATCAAAGTATTTGACTACGCACAGACCGAAGGGAAACCGCTGCCCCAGCTTGCCGCTGACCTGTTCGGGAATGTCCAGCACTACGAGGCTTTTATGGAGGCTCTGCGGCGCACTTCGCCGGTCCCCCTGACCATCGAGCCGATGCAGGACAACATGGACGGCTTTTTCAGCCCCACCGCCCAGCGCATTGCCATCCGGCAAGGGATGAGCGAGGTCCAGACCGTATGCGCCTGCATCCATGAGATGACCCATGCCACCTTGCACAATTATGAAAAGCAGCGGATGGAGGCCGCAGCCGGGGACCCGGACAAAGAACCGCCGAAGCCCAAGACACACCAGATCGAGGAAATCGAGGCGGAAAGCACTTCCTATATGGTCTGCCAGTATTTCGGCATCGAAACCGGGGAGAACAGCTTCGGCTATGTGGCCTCCTACTGCAAGGACCGGGAGCTGTCGGAGCTTCGGGCCTGCCTGAATACCATCAATAAAACTGCTGGCAGCATGATCGCCGGTATCGAAAAGCACTTTGCCGAGGTCTGCAAGGAACAGGGCATTGACCTGTCCGAGCAGAAAAATGAGCCGGAGCAGACGGTCCCGGCTGCGGAAGAACCGGCAGCGGAGGAACCCGCCGCGCCGGAACTGGACCCTATGGACCAGCCTGCGCCTGAGCAGGAAAAGCTGCTGCTTCTGGATGAAGCGGTGTATCTGCATCTGCAAACCACCGAGGGCGGCTATGACTACACCCTCTATGACAAAGACACCCTCCGCCAGATGGATGGCGGCCAGTTGGATGCGCCGGAGCTGCCCCTGTCTACCGCCGCCCTGAAAATCTGCGAGATGCACGACCTGGGCGGTCAGTCCATCAAGTATGCGCCCCTTGCCATGATCGAAACCTTGCAGGAGGCGGCCTACCAGCAGATGCAGGAGGCAGCGGCCCAGGCCGCCGTCCCGGAGAGTACCATGCTGCCGGATGCCCCGGAGCAGACGCTGGATGAGTACCCTATGCCGGACCCGATGCTCACGCTGGATGATTTGGAAAAGTGCGGCTACCGGGACGGGGATATGCTCCCCCTTTCCAAAGAGCGGGCGATGGAGCTTTACGAGCGGGATCTGACCGTGTATGCGGTGGTAGATGGCGGCGGCGCGGAGATGCTGTTTGACCGGGAAGAATTTGACACCCAGGCCGCCGGGACCATGTATGCCGTTTCCCGCGAGGAATGGGAGGAAAGCTCGGAGTTCGATGCGCGGGTGCAGGACCGCCTGAACCACCAGGAAGAACGGGAACGGGCATTTCTTTCCCATGAGGGGGACTGTTTCGCCATTTACCAGGTGGCCGAGAATGACCCGCAGAGGCTTCGTTTTATGAACATGGACTGGCTGAATGCCCACGACCTTTCTGTGGAACGGAGCAACTATGATCTGGTCTATACCGCCCCGCTTTCGGAAACCGGCAGCATTGACGGGCGGCTTCACAAGCTGTTTGAACAGTTTAACTTTCACCGTCCGGCAGACTTCCACAGCCCATCCATGAGCGTCAGCGACATCGTTGCGATAAAAAGGGATGGCGTGGTATCCTGCCATTACTGCGACAGCGCC
>ENA-OPRR01002589-OPRR01002589.1-human-gut-metagenome-genome-assembly--contig:-NODE-2589-length-11556-cov-5.830536_pt1 | contig 11556 bp, 7 predicted proteins | sample MGYA00241796_ERZ501883 | MGnify/ENA primary metagenome ERZ501883 (study PRJEB25962, sample SAMEA2042406) | human gut metagenome | biome: human gut; feature: human-associated habitat; material: faeces...
GAACCGGCGATGTCGTCATCGGCGAGTCGCCAGTCGAACTGCGTGGATTTCGACAGACGGGCCAGCTCGGGCGACGGTCCGGAAGTGAAGCGGCCGCCCCACAGGGCGAGGTATTCGGTGTTTTCAGCCATGCGATACTCCTTGGAGAATGGGCATATTCGTGCGGTTTCGACTGTCTGCCAGACTATCAGCGTTGTGATACATTCCCGTGGCGGCTCTCCGGTCGAGCGGCCAAACATACACAAGCACCAGCAGGAGTGGCACCGTACAGCGTTACAAAACCGTCAGAGGGCGAATCGCCAGTGCGAGACCTCCTCGTCGATGTCGAACCCGCCTTCGAGCACGAACTGTTTCAACAGTTTCGACGCCTGTACTTTCACTTTGAAATTCGGCAGCGTCACATTCATGCATCGCTCGAAGAACGATTTCGCCCGTGGCACGTCGATGGTGTCACGCAGGGCGTCGAATCGGCCGAATGCGTTCAGACTTTTCTCATTGATATATCTGACGGTGAGTTCTTCAAGCAACGACCTGTCGACGCCGAGATGATCCACGAGCTTGTCGATCTGCTCATCTTTCTCTCGTTTGGCATAGCGCGTGATGTAGTCCCGCAGCGTCATGCCTTCCTCGACTTCCACATCGCCACGCTCCACATCATGCAGGAACAGCTCAGCAAGTCGTTGTTCGTCCCTCGAAAGCGCAGCGAAGGATCGGTGCAGCTGTGCGGACATCTCCGCCAACTCCGGACTGTCCTCCTTGAGTGCCTTGAGCCATTTGACGAAGTTGGCATTCATGTAGTCGGTGTCGATCAGTCCGGTGTCGATTTCGGTGAGATACCCTTCCAGCTCATAAGGCGCTTCGGGGTCACATCTCCCGTCATCGTCCGGTTCTCCGGTGCAGCTGTCATCATCGAACAGCTCCTTATACCGCTGGGCGAGAATCAGATATGTGCGTTCGTCAATTTGGGGACGCACGATATCAGGTTCGCCGTTCCCGCCATCGTTCTCATCCGCATCGTCGGCATCCGTGCCATCGACCTTGTATTCCGTGGTGTTCCAGTCGAAACCCTGCACTTTCGCCGCTTCAAGGTAACGATTCAGCTCTACGAACTCCTTGGCGAACTTGCGTCTGGCCTCCACCGATTCCGGCAGCTGCATGAGGTCCGATTCCCCGTTATCCGTGAACACGTCGAGAATCTCCAAGTACCGTGTATCCATGGATTTCACGTTCGCGGGCAGTTTCTGCACGAACAAATCAAGCGGCCTGTCGCCGGAGTACAGTTTCACCGCCGCTTCGATGAAGCCGTACATGGTGTGCGGCTTGCGGTAGTAGCGGATGACTCCGAACGGCTTGTCCGGCCCGAACAGGCGGTTCGTGCGGCTGAACGCCTGAATGATGCTTTCGTAGTCGATAATCTTGTCGAGATACAGCGTATTCACCCATTTTGAGTCAAATCCGGTGAGCATCTGGTCCACGACAATGAGCAAATCGAGCTGCTGACTGCGGTTTGCTGCTATGCCGCCGTACGGACTCTTATGCGATAGTCGCGACGAAATATCTTTCTTCATCGCCGGCCATGTGGGGATGATGAACTCTTTGCCGAACGCCTCGTTGTAATCGGTGATGATTTCAGTCAGCGCATCTTCTTTATCCGTTGCTCCTTCGTTGTTGTCGATGTTGGGATCGAACAACGCCGTTACATGCAACTTAGGTGCTTGCTGCTTGAACAAGTGATAATAGTTGACAGCTTCAGGAATGGAGCTAGTGGCGAGCATCGCATGGAATTTGCCCGCATGGCTGAGCACCGGGAACTGTTCGAGAATGTCCGAGACCACCATGTTCGGATGCGGTGAGTCGATGCCATATTGGTCTCGTCCAAGGAAATCCTCGATGCCACTGAGACGGTTTCCAGCGCCATCAACCATCGGCCCCATAGGGACCTCGGATTTATCCATGTAATGCTGAAACACCTTAGCTTTAATGGGGTCAGCAAGTGCATCTTCCGTACTCTCAGCTTTCGCCTTGTCGAGAGCCACGGCACGTCTGACTTCAGAATCCTTGTACGTGGTCACCATGTACGGATCGAATCCGAGTACATTATGGTCACGAATGCCGTCGGCGATGCTGTACCGGTGCAGGCAACGGCCGAATACCATGGCGGTGGTGGAGTTCTTCTTCTGGTTTTCGCCCAGAATGGGTGTGCCTGTGAATCCGAAGAACAGCGCGTTGGGGAAGGAACGGCGGATGACTTGCAACATGTCGCCGAAGGTGGAGCGATGGCATTCGTCCACGATGAAGACGATGCGTCGTGCAGCAAGTTGATCCAGCCATGTCTGGGTGACGCCCCGCTCCCCTGCTTTCACGTTGCTCATCTTCTGGATAGAGGTGACGATCAGGGTGTCGTTGACATCGGTGCTGTTGAGTTTGTCCCGCAAAACACCGGTGTTCTCCGTGCCCTGCACTTCCGTCTCGCTGTCGGCAAAGCTGCGGTACTCCTTCAACGATTGAGTACCCAATTCAATGCGGTCCATGAGAAACACGACCTTGTCGGCGTCATGCGAGTCAGCAATGAGCTGAGCCGATTTGAAGCTGGTCATGGTCTTGCCTGAACCGGTGGTGTGCCACACATAGCCGCCGGGTCGTCCCGGCATGGAGGGTCGCTGTTCCCAATCACATTTCCTCACCACATCGGAGATGGCGTTTGCCGCGATGTACTGGTAGCTGCGCAGCACCTTAAGGCATCCATCCGCTGAATCAGCGATGGTGTAGAAGCCGATGAGCTGGTGCGCCATGGGAATGGACAGCAGGCCGGCGGTGCCGGAAGTGCCGCCGATGAACAGCTTCCATTCGTCTTTGCCTGGGTGTTGCCCGCCACAGATAGGCTCGTTGTTGTAGTCCGCCCAATGGAAGTAATAGCTTGGATTGAATTTGTCCGCGCCGGGATTGGCGAAGTAGACGGCGTCGTCGGGGGTCATGGCCACGAAGATCTGCACGAGACGGAACAGACCGGTGAACACGCCTTCGTGCGCGTATTTTTCGATCTGATTGGTCGCTTGGCTGACGGGTATGCCGCTTCTCTTGAGCTCGATATGGATCAATGGCATGCCATTGATGAGGAGCACGAGGTCGCCGCGCCGCGAGTTCAGCATCGTGTTCTTGGCTGGATAGACCGGTTGCTGAACGATTTGGTAGGTGCTTTTGCCGCCCGCGATCTCCTTGCGGTCATAGATGTAGAGACTGACTTCCTTGCCGAAATGCGCCACATCTTCTTTGTTGTCACGCGTGATAGACACGGTACGCCCGTTGACGAACGAATTGAGCGCGAGCGGCGTTCGCAGGGTCTCGATCTGCTCGATTATCTGTGCCATTTCCCCGTCCGTCAGCGGGTATTTGCCGAGCCTGTCTATGTCGTTGTTGTTGCGGTACAGTATGTCTTTCCAATTGTCGAGCAAATCTCGCTCAGTTGGATAGCGCAGGACACCGTCCTTCCATCCATGCTGCTTAAGCACGGTGATGACGTTTTCCTCGAACACCGATTCGCTATCGAATATCATGATTCTTCTCCCCTTTGGACTTCCCATTGTCCTGCTTTTCGCGAGCCGACGCGCTTAAGTAATCCACGCCCAATGAGTATTTCAGCATCTCTCCGCACAGTCGCTGATGAGACTCCCACGGCACGTGCCATGTCGTCATATGTTGCTCTGGGGCTCTTTTCTACAAAACGCAGAACAATTCGCTGTCTCTCGGTTATCTGCTCATTCAAACCATTTAACTGCTCATTATTGTCAGTTATCTGCTCATTCGAACTATTTATCTGCTCATAATCGTCAGATATCTGCTCATTGTTATCAGGCTTGGCATCCGCCTCCAACATGAGCGTGAGTATCGTGCGATCAGCTTCTCCGAAGTTCTCTTCAATCTGTGGTTCAGGAAGTCCTGCATTCGCCCATGTGGCGAACACATCGGGGACACCCGTACCAGCTCGCTCGCCCACATCGATTAGGCTGAACATCTTCATGACAAGACCGTTGCGCGGATCAGACACCCCGCCGAGGCGCATCTGTTCAATGCCGGTTCGAATATCACCCGGATTCTCGAACACCAACTTGTCGGGGGTGCGCCTGACCACCACTCCGCGTACGCCATGGTAATCGGCGTTGAACAAGCAGTTGGCCAACGCCTCACGGACCGCCTTATGCATGGGGGTGTCATCGACGCGGAAAATGCCGTCGAGCTTGAACGGGGTCTTCAGGGATTCGGCAAGCTTGCGGTTCACGCGGAAAAAGAAATCAAAGAGGTTGCCTGACCACATGCCATCGCCGGAATGGACACGATCAGTCCAACGAATCGTCGGATCTAGAGTCTCCTGATAATCAAGGAAATAATGCGGACATTCGCGCACGATGTCATAGTCGTTGCCGAACATAAGCAGACCGCCGAACGTAGGATGAAGCTTACCGTCTTCTCGGCTCACCATTGCCGCGCCAACAGCACGCAGAAAACGCTCGTCATCGAGATCGGTCCAAGAACTGCCCTGACGTACCGCACGGAAACGATTGCGATATGCCCGCACTGTGTCTGTATTGAAGTCGGCAACAGTGAGATCGTCCAGCACCTTGGAATCCATCGTCTCAGCTCCCTGATCCCGGAGCATTGCTGAGATCTCCTGCCGCGTGCAACGGTAGTCGCCCTCACCACGCCGACGGTAGGTTCCCCCGAAGAGATCATTATTGATATACACGGGGCGTTCGTCACGCGGAGCGCGCGGAACGTGAATAGCCAGCACTATCCCACCATCCGCTTCGAGCACTTCAACTTCCGATTCGATGGGCAGCACGGCGCTCACCTTGGACCGGTTGCTGACCGTGTTCCAAAAGTCCTGGCGAAGATGTTCCGCTTCAGTTGGTGTAAGTCCAATCGGCGCGAAGGTACCGTCTTCGCGCTCCTTGACGCCAAGCAGGATGACGCCGCCGTAGGTGTTGGCGAAGGCGGAGTACGTCTCCCACATGCTGCGTGGGAGGCCGCCCTTTGCGGCTTTCGCCTCGATCCGGTTATTCTCGCGATATGAGGCGAGCTTCACGATATCGAAGGTCTCCATTGCTCCACCTCCCCTCACACAAACATCTTGTCAAGCAAGGATTTCTTGATATTCTGCAGCAATTCCAACTTACGCTGATGAAGGGTGATGAGCGAGTCCAGACGGTCGAAGAACTCTGAAATAATGACCTGCTCTTCACGGCTGGGGAATGTGACCACTCCTTTCAGAGCATTCTCCGCAGTGACCTTCATATCATTCTTTGCCCCTTTGTTGACCAGAGGATGCATGTAATTATTCATTCGCTCGTGCTGTTCAAAATACACTTGAATGAAGTTGGTATGAACATTATCCTGCGGGCGATAAACCGCATATAGAGTTGAGACGATGCCCGGAATTCCTTTGTTTACTTTGATAATTCCGTACGGATTCGAATTCAATGGTGATTTCGTGTACACGATGTCGCCAGTATTGACAATTCCGTAATTCAGAACAGATGATCCAGCAAATGAACGTCCCTGGAATGCAATTTGATTTACTATGCCATACTCGCCGGAGACGGATAAAACATCTTCCTTATTGAATCTGCCGTCAGCATTTTTGGCGGTTGAGACAACAACATAGTCCCCCAGCTTACGCTGTTCCCAAGGGTCAGTAAAACCAGCAAAGCGAATTTCGGGTACAGACTCACCATCTTTCGGGAACATTTTTTCAAGCATCGATTTTTTAAAGATGACAAGCTTGTCATACTTACGCTGATGAAGGGTGATGAGGGAATCGAGGTTGTCGAGCAGCTTGCCAATGAGGCGTTGCTCATCGACAGACGGGACCGCAATGTTAAGACGTAAAAAGTCCGCCTCGTGTATGCGCCATTGTCCATAAATGACGCCCTGTCTCCATTTGACCATTTCTTGAATGAAATCTTTGCGCACAAGGCGCCTTCCTAAGAAATCAGAGTCAGCAATACCGCTAGGTTGAAAGATGCTGTATACAGGCGATATACAGGCATTGCCATATTTGTTAAGACCGATTGAACCTGTTTCAAGATTATTCGAGCTATAGATGAAGTCGCCCTTTTCCGTTCGTTTATAGGGCTTACCCTCTATATCGTTGACGAGGGCACTCCTGTCATACCTGTCACCTTTCGGCGCGATTCCTTGGTTGGCAATGAACGCCATAAGCGGATATTGATCGCTCTGGGGCGCTTGCTCATCTCGCTCAAGAAGCAATTCACTCAACTTACGCTGTTCCCAAGGGTCAGTAAAACCAGCGAAACGAATCGCAGGAACTTTCGCCTGTTCAGTCATCATTCACCTCCCAACAGGGTCTTCAGCTCGGCAATACCGGCCATATCGAACTCATTGCCGGTTAGTTGACCAAGCATATTGCCAAGTTCTGCCTCAGCCTGTTCGATCTGTTCGCACACATCAGAGTATGTGGTCGAATACTTGTCGTTCAGCGCATTCACCGCTGCAATCAACTCATCAACAGCCGTCTGAGGGAGCTCCTCAAGCTTGCGCTGCAATGGTTCCACCCACTTGGCAGCAAGCAAGTCATCAGCATGTTCATCGCTCAGTCCTTCAATAACGGTCCGGGTCTTTTCATCAAGCGCTGAACGGAGATTCTTAACGTTCTTTTTGACTTCACGCTCTTCATCAAACAACCGCTGTGCACTCACAAGAGCACGGTCAAAGTCAGTCTCGGGATTCTTCCCAATCGATTTCACTGCTTTCTTCAATTCAGCGGCAACGAAAGAATCTCCATCCTCGCTGACGGCATCAGTCGAACTCTTGTCATCCTCATCCAGATTTTCAAGAATGTCAGCGATTTCGCCGCCAATCTCACTCAGCCGAGATTCAAATGTGGCAATTTCCGCAAGATCAGAGTTAAGTAATTTCCCCTGTACGAGATCGAACGGCAGAATATGCCCGACCCAGCCGTCCGGCACTTCGACATCCTTACCGCCTTTCTTCTTGACGACCATATCGGCATCGACTTTGCGAACGGCGTCATGTCCCTCGTCCTGTATGGTTTCAAGGTCGATGGAAATAGTCTTTTGCCAACTATCGTCAAGCACCTGATACGCCGCATAGGCGTCTACGAGAGGGATACCAGCCAAACGACGCAGCAGATCATTTGCCAGAGTCTCCTCTTCGGCGGCAATGCCCACATTGGCGGCATTACCCACCAATTCACCGCGTATATAAGCCGGATAATCGATGAACGCCTCACGATAACGCTGGATATATGCCTTCACATCTGAGTCGGCATTCACCGCCTCACGAACGTCTTGCACGGCGAGCTTGGCCGAATGGCCGTTCTCCTCCGCGAAAAGGCACCGGCGTAGTCCGGGGAACACGTTCCAATATTTGCTGAGTGCATCGATGTCCCGCTTAGGAATGCCGCCGAACATAGTGGAATACACATCCCAGCTCTCGGCATTGTCGGAGGAATCCACGTAGCGAGGAATATTGAGGTTATAGTCATTCTGCCGAATCTCATCAATACCCACCAAGCGGCTGAACTTATCGACGTCACGATTCCCTGTCACCGCATCCACGATGCGTTTGATATCGCTCGCACGCAGCTTGTTGTTCTTGCCTTCCTTGGTGAAGTATTTGGAAGCGTCCACGATGAGCACATGATCGTCGTCACGATGTTTGCGCAGCACCATCACGATGGTGGGGATGCCGGTGCCGAAGAAGATGTTCGCGGGCAAGCCGATGATGGCCTGAATGTGGTGGTTCTCCACCAGGTTCCGGCGAATAGTGCCTTCCTCACCACCACGGAACAGCACGCCATGGGGCAATACGATGGTCATGATGCCGTCGTCGCGCAGATGGTAGAGGTCATGCAGCAGGAAGGCGTAGTCCGCCTTGGACTTGGGCGCGATGCCGTATTCGAAGCGGATATCCTCGCCGGCCTCCGGCGGTTCCCAATTCTGGGAGTAGGGAGGATTCGAGACCACAGCGTCCACGAACAGCGGCTCATAGGTCTCATCCTTGGTCTCGTCGGTGTCGAACCACGGCCAGTCACTTTTCAGTGTGTCTCCGTTGCGGGCCACGATGTTGTCCGGCAGGATGCCGCGCATGACAAGGTTCATGCGCGTGAGGTTGTAGGTGTTCTCCTTGAGTTCCTGCGCGTAATACCTGATGTCATTCGGGTTGCCGTTGCGACGGGCCACCGCCTGGCCGATGTGGATGAGCAACGAACCCGAACCGCTTGTGGGGTCATAGATGTTGATTTCCTCACGGCCGGCGAGATGCCAGGCCACGATTTCGCTCATGAGCTGTGAGACCTCGCTCGGCGTGTAGAACTCGCCGGCCTTCTTGCCCGCGTTGGAGGCGAAATTGCTGATCAGGTATTCATAGATGAAGCCGAGGGTGTCGTAGTCCTGCCGGCTGTCCATCGGAATGTCCTTGATGAGGTAGATGAGGTCACGTGCGGCCTTGCTGCGGCTTTTCTCATCGGTGCCGAGTTTGGACAGGCCGGTCTGCAAGGTGTCGAAGATGCCCGCGAACACGCGCTTGCGGGCAGGGTCGATGTTGCGGTCGAACGCGGAAAGCGCGTCGCGCACATTGGCGATGGCGAAATCCCCCTTCTTCGCCACCCATGTGGAGAACAGGTTATCGTAGGAGATGAAGTAGCCGCACAGATCGCGCACGTACTGCGCGGTCTCGGTATCATCCTCCCGCAATTCTTCGAGGTCTTCGTCCCCCATGCCATCAGCATGCAGACGAGTGACTTCGGTCTCGGAAAGGAACTTGTAGAAGATGAAGCCGAGGATGTAATCCTTGTATTCGTTGGCTTCGATCTTCGAGCGCATTTTGTTGGCCGACTCCCAGATCTTGGCGGCGAGCTGCTGCTTATTCATTCATATGCTCCTTGCTTCTGTACACATAATCAAGGGTCTGCCCCTGCTCATTGACCCATTCGGTCCACCCGTTTTGGCTGCCGCCGAGAACGAATACAGCGGCGGAGGAGGGACTGGACAGCTCGACATCGTCCGCAAGAATCACTTTGCCTGTCTGCGCGGCGAAAAGCTGCCGTCGAGCTGCCACGGCTCCTTGATTTTTGATCACCGCATGACCAAGGTCCACCTCGGAGCCCGAAAGAACCGTGAAACGGCCGGTATCCCGGTTGTATCGTCCAGTCGCACGCACGCCATTCTTCTTGGTGTGGAACACGGTATTCACTGCAACCGGCGTTGTCTCCTTGCGGTCGAGATCATATCCGAGCACGCGCATGCGGAAAAGAATGCTGCCGTGCAGGTCCTCCACCCGCTGCTCTTTGTATGGGTTCATGCGAGGAGCGGGAGTATTCCCGTTATCGGTCTCATATGAGCCGTGTTCACGCACGTAATCGATGGCCTTCGCCTCAAGCGAATCCAGAACATCACGGTCGATATTGACATCGTTATCGAGGAACATGATGGCTTTGTTCCAGAACTCCTTTTTGGTCTTGTGCGCATCAAGTCTGACAAGTCCCCTCGTGGTTTGCCCCGCGTACACACGACTCAGCACACCATGATCCTCATCAAGCAGGTAATACACACCGCGGTCTGGCAGATCGGGAAGACACTTCGCCTCGCCCAACATGTCTCTGGGCACCACGACAGTGACAAGCGATTCCCCGTCCACCCGGCAAATACGGATACCATCCGGATTGTTGTCAATTATTTGTATGGTCATGGCGGTGAGCGCAATCAATTACTTGCCGCCCTTCGCCAACTCATTGATCATGCATGTCCTTACGAACGCCGAGAAGCTCATTCCTCTCAGAGACGCGGCTTCTTTGGCGGAATCCCGCAGGTTAGCGGGAATGCGCATGGTAACTGGCACCACGTCACCGTCTACTAGATATGAGCGTATCTCTGTTTCACCAGCCTCATGTTCAATCAAATCGGAGTACGTCATCGCATCCCACGCTTTCAAACCGCAGTATAAATGCATTAATTATACACCCGCTTGGGAACAGCGTAAGTTGGGGGAACTGTCTTCCGAGTTCCAAAGTGGCGACTTCATTTCTGCCGAAAAGATACTTGCGTCTGGGCCATACCCCGTATATGGGGGCAACGGCTTACGCGGATACGCAAAACGTTATAACCATGACGGTTTTTATGCCCTTATAGGTCGCCAAGGTGCGTTATGCGGGAATGTCAATACTGCAGTGGGAAAGGCCTATTTCACTGAACATGCGGTAGCTATCAAGGCGAATTCCCTACATGATACGCGCTTCTTGGTTCATCTTCTGAGGTGTATGGACTTAGGACAATATTCGGGCCAATCTGCTCAGCCGGGTTTAGCCGTGGGAGTGCTCAAGGAAGTTGAGACAACAGTACCCTCAAAGGTCGAGCAGCAGGCCATTGGCTCTTTCTTCTCCCGTCTTGACGACCTCATCACCCTTCATCAGCGTAAGCGCGAAAGCCGCATCATCCGCGTGCGCTCATTCATATGGTTAGCTGGTGATATATCCGGCATCGGCGTAAGCGCATATCAACCAGAAAAGAGAAGACCGTATGACCGAAGGCAATACCAACGCCGAAACGTTGTTTTGCGATTACTACGAGCAATGGATCAGCGTATACAAGGAAGGTGCAATTCGTGAAGTGACCATGAAGAAATACCGGCTCACGCAGGCATGGTTGGGCCGGCTCATTCCCGATCTCAAACTCGCCGACATGGATCGCGTGAACTATCAGAAGCTCATCAACGGCTACGCCGAACATCACGAGCGCCAGACGACGATGGATTTCCATCATCAATTGAAAGGAGCCATTCTTGACGCGGTCGACGAAGGGCTGATTCAGCGCGACCCGACTCGTAAGGCAATCATCAAGGGCAAGCCGCCATGCTCAAAGAAAACGAAGTATCTCAATCAGTTCGAGCTTCATGCGGTCCTTGCGGATCTCGAACTCGGCAAGGGACCAAGCTGGGATTGGCTGATACTGTTGGTGGCGAAAACCGGGTTACGGTTCTCGGAAGCTTTGGGACTCACACCCGACGACTTTGATTTCGTGCATCAGACCCTTTCGGTCAGTAAAACATGGGATTACAAGAACGGCGGAGGATTCGTCCCCACCAAGAACGCATCCTCCGTACGAAAGGTGCAGCTCGATTGGCAGCTTATCATGCAGCTCTCAACGCTCCTGAAAGATATGCCTGCGAGCGACCCCATTTTCGTGAATGGCAAGGTGTATAACTCCACCGCGAATAATATCCTCGCCAGGCATTGCGAACGGGCCAACGTTCCCGTGATTTCGATTCATGGGTTAAGGCACACCCATGCCTCGCTGTTGTTGTTTGCCGGCGTATCGATTGCCAGTGTGTCCAAGCGACTTGGTCATGCAAGCATGAACACCACACAGGACACTTATCTTCATGTCATCCGCGAACTTGAAAACAAGGATGTCGATATCGTGATGCGTGCCCTCTCCACCCTCATCTAACCATTTCAACCACTGCCGCTTACGCTGATGAAGGGTGATGAGCGAGTCCAGACGGTCGAAGAACTCTGAAATA
>ENA-OPRR01002600-OPRR01002600.1-human-gut-metagenome-genome-assembly--contig:-NODE-2600-length-11513-cov-2.488392_pt1 | contig 11513 bp, 9 predicted proteins | sample MGYA00241796_ERZ501883 | MGnify/ENA primary metagenome ERZ501883 (study PRJEB25962, sample SAMEA2042406) | human gut metagenome | biome: human gut; feature: human-associated habitat; material: faeces...
CAGGGATCTCCTGAAGCAGGTATGTTCATGCATTGGCAGAGCTGATCAACACTTTCGAAAATTCTGAATTCCATTTTTCCGGCTGTTAAAATTATGGCTGCAGTTTCCGGAAATACTATCGGCATGAAGCACAGGGAAGCCAGAATAAGTTTTCTCGGATTTTTGATCATGATTTTTCCGTAAAGCGCCTCGCAGAAATTACCTGTTCCGGATTCCCCGTATGCATTTCCCTTTTATTCAAATTATTTTTTCAAAGGCTTCATCCGGAATAACGAAGTGCTTCAATTGGTTTTTTTCGTGCCGCCTTATTGGCAGGATAGAGTCCAAATATCACTCCGATCAGCAGTGAAAATATCACGGAGATCCCGGCAACCTTCATGTCCATATGGAGGCTCATAGAATCTTCCATTACTTTTCCGATAATTTTCAGTATCGCAAAGGATATTCCAATTCCTGCCGCACAGCCCATCATACTGACTATAAGAGCTTCCATAAGGAACTGCATCATGATTCCTCCTCTTCCGGCTCCAATTGCCTTGCGAATACCGATTTCTCTGGTTCTTTCAGTAACTGAACACCAGCATGATATTCATAATGCCAATCCCGCCTACCAGAAGAGAAATGGCTGCAATTCCTCCGATCATCAGAGACATGGTGTCATCCACGCCCTCCATAGCACTCATAATCTCAGACTGATTGATGCCGGAAAACGCATCCTCGTCTCCGGACAGACGCTCAAGCATGATCCTTTCCACGGCTGTTTCGGCCTGATCCATAGATTCCTCATCTGCTGAAGATACATAAAACTGTGTGATGTCCAGCACATTGTCGGCTATTCTGGTAAGCGTAGAATAGGGAATGTATCCTTCCAGGGTCTCAGTTTCTGTCTCGTCATCGGAAGAACTTCCTGCCATAGACTGTGCTGAAGTAAGCGAAGAATTTTCGTCCGAAAGAACACCTGCAACCAGAAAGCTTTTTCCATCCAAAGACAAGGCTTCTCCCACTGCATCTTCTCTTCCAAAAAATTCTACTGCCGTATCCGCACTGATGATCACTACCAGAGAATGATTATCCAGATCTGTCTGCTTCAGGGTTCTTCCTGACGAGAGTTCCAGATTCATAATATCAAAATAGCTTCCTGTTGTTCCGGTAATGTTCATGGTTCCGCTTGTATATCCGCTTTTTGCGGTAACAGAAGTTCTTCCGTATGGCGCAGCCGCCTCCAGCGCCTCATCATCCATAAGCTCATGAAATTCACTTAACCGTATGGGATTTTCTTTATCATCTGTCACTCTTACCGTCAGGTAACTGGAGCCCATATCCGAAATCTGTTCTGATACAGAAGAGGACGCCCCGTCTGCAATAGAAACAAGTACGATCAACGCCGAAACACCGATAATGATCCCCAGCATAGTAAGAAAAGTACGCAGTTTATTGGCGCAAACTGCTGCCCAGGACATCTTACAGGTCTGCCATATCATGTTGTCACCTCATCCACATGTCCGTCCCGGATCCGTATCATTCTCTCAGTCTCCTGTGCCACCCCATTATCATGGGTGATCAGCACAATGGTATTTCCGGCTTCGTGAAGCTCATGAAACAGATACATGATCTCCTGCCCGGTCCTGCTGTCCAGATTCCCCGTTGGTTCATCCGCAAGAAAAAGAGAAGGCTTCGTCACCAGTGCTCTTGCAATTGCCACTCTTTGCTGCTGACCTCCGGAAAGTTCCGTTGGACGGTGGTGCATTCTGTGAGACAATTCCACCTTTTCCAGTGCTTTACGGACTCTCTGTTTTCTTTCTGCTGCTTTGACTCCCTGATACAGAAGAGGAAGCTCCACATTTTCCTCTGCCGTAAGCTTGGGCAGAAGATTAAAATTCTGAAAGATAAACCCCAGCTTATGATTGCGTATCCTGGCCAGTTCTCGTTCTGAATACTGCTCAATAGAAATCCCGTCCAGTATATATTCACCTTCATCTGCCACATCCAGACAGCCAATAATATTCATCATTGTAGATTTCCCGCTTCCTGAGGGACCGATAATACTTACAAACTCTCCCTCCTGTATGCTCATACTGGCATGATCCAGAGCATATACCGTTTCATCTCCAATGGTATATATTTTTGAAATCTCTTTCAGTTCTATCAACTCACCTTCACCTACCTCTCCATAGGGCTTCCGTTTCCGCCGCCCATATTGCCGCCGCCCGGCATATTTTCCATATCTCCCATATTTCCAAACTGACTGAAATCGGGCATTTCCATATCTCCCATATCATTGCCCGGCATACTGAAGCCTGTATCAGAAGAGGTATTTCCGCCGCCGGTTTTCTGATAATAAACCACATCACCTTCCGAAAGCCCCTCCGTGATCTCTACATTTTCTCCATCGGAAAGACCCGTGGTCACCTGCTGTTCACCGGAAAGATTGCCTTCGTCATCCTGCTCTGTATAAACAAAAACTTCCTCTCCCCGTTCCTGCAGGGCATTGACCGGAATGGTTACAATATTTTCTTTTTCCTCAATTGTAATAGTTGCAGATGCATTCATTCCCGCTTTCATTTTTTCATCTTTTGGAACGGTGATCTCCACTGTATACTTGGCCACACCGCCACTTGCAGAAGCTGTATTACTTACCTTCGTCACAGTTCCTTCAAAGGTTTTGTCCTCTATAGCGTCAAAAGTAACGTCAGCCGTCTGTCCCTGCGTTACGGAATTGATGTCAAGCTCATCCACACTTACCGAAAGCAGCATAGAAGTATCTCCTGAAATGGTAAAGGCTGTAGTATCTGTGCTGTACTGGGAGTCTGTATCTGTCTGCGTTTCCACCTCCTCTGACTGCCGGGTATCTGAAGTCTGCGTTTCGGTACTGTTCCCGCCGGAAGCGTTTCCACTACCGGTTATTCCGGTGGACGTACTGCCTCCACCCTGGGTATTTCCTGTGTTTTGTGTCGTTTCCGTATCATTGTCCTGAGTTCCTGATGGCGCCTGGCTTTCTCCGTCTGTAATTCCGTTTTCCTCTTCCTCCTGTGTATCAGAGCCGGAATTTTCTGTATCATTCTGGGAGTCTTCAGGATAAGTAGAGCCGCCTTGATTTCCTTCCGTGCTTCCGGAATCATCTGAGGAATCCCCGGGTTCTTCTGTACTGCCCTCTGTTTCCGGAAAAGTAATGGTAAAACTCAGTGTACTTCCATCAGAAGAAAGCGACACCCCGGACAGAACTCCGGATATTACCTGGTTCACACTGTCGGCTGCAAACTGATAGCCCTCCCCTGCATAAAGCGTAACTGCTGCCTGATAGGTTGCTGCCGGCTGGAAGGTACTATCTCCCGGATTCCAGGATATAGTTCCTGTATAGCTGTTGTCTGAGGAAACAATCTGCGTCTGAGGACTGTCTCCTGTTCTTGGAACAACAATCCCCAGCGTCTGCGCGTTTCCCGCCGATGTGTCTGCCATGCTCAGATAAAGAGTCTGCTTCTCTGGCTGAGAAGGTGTTTCTTCCATACTTCCTGTATCATCAGAAAATATTTCTGCTGTTTCATCTGTATCGGACACATTAACGATACGAACAACGGATTCATTTGTATAATACATGTTTGATGCCTGAACTCCATAGCTTTTCGTATAGGACATATTTAGCGCCTGGATGCCAGTCCCTTTTGTATAAGACATATTTGACAGCTGAACTCCGCTGCCGGCTGATACTGATGAGGAATCAGAAGTTTCCTCATCAGAAACATAAATCTCTTCGATAGTACCATCCATATCTGCAGTAATGGTTCCTTTTTTGCAAGATTCAGAAGCTCTGTCAAAGTCTCTGCCAGTGCCTCTCTCTGTCCGTAAAGTGCTTCATAACTTGCTGTGATACCGTCTTCGTCCAGCGTCAGAAGCGTGTCTCCGCTGTCTACCGCCTCATCCTCAGATACATTTACCTCAGAAATACTTCCTGCAGTTCCTGTTACCTGCAGCGGCTGGTGGATATAGATGGTTCCTGTGCCAATACTGTTTCCTTCCTCATCTGTTACTGTGGCAGTATCTCCAAGTCCCACTCCGCTGTCCGTCATGGTAATGGTACATTCGTTGTCAGACACCTTTTCCACGGTTCCTTCCACCTGTATTCCGGAAGACAGGGTTACAGTCACCGTATCTTCCTCTGATGGAACCAAAGCAGGATCTGTCAGATCCACAGCCATTTTTCCGTCAACAGAAAGAACAAGAAGTGCACCATGCTCCAGCATACAGGAGGTTATGTTCTCTCCCTGACTTATATATATTTTCTTTACACGGCCGTCCACGGAAGCAGAAATGATCTCGTCGTCTGTATCTTCCTGTAATTCTGCAATCTGTTGATCCAGTACTTTGATTTTTTCCTGTACCTCTTCCATTGCCTCATAAACAGAAGAAGAATCTACTTCCGCCAGAACGTCTCCACTGGAAACATGATCGCCGCTTTCTACCTTTACCTCTGATACAGTAATTCCGGACGGAATCTTCAAGGCGACCGGGGTATCTGCTTCCAGATTTCCTGTTCCCACAATCGTGTTGGAAATTGACCCTGTTTCTGCCGTCACCTTTGTAGACTCTACTGTTTTTTCCGGTACAGACGATCTTTTTCCTGACTGATATTTCCAGTATACCCCGCCTGTTGCAACAGATACGGTAAGGGCAACCGCTGTACCGATCACAATCTTCTTTTTTCCGGCAGCCTTTCTTTTTTTGAAACAGCTTCCGGTTTCACTTCTTTCCTTTCTGAATTTCATTACCGACCTCCTGCTGATTTTTTTACTTTTACAGTTTTTCCGGATTTTTTGTTTCACAGGCTCTCCATTCCACTGTGGAGGATGCTCCGGAACAGTCTGCACTATCTTCATAAACCACTGTAGTCACTGTCGTTCTCTGCATAAACAGCTCCATCTGTTCTCTGAATGATCACTGCTTTGCCTTCTTCACCTGTGATTATCCTTTCAGAGATCTAGACTTCGCCTTCTGTCTCAGCATCGTCCGCCTCATTGTCATCTGTTTCAGCGTTGTCCGTCTCAGTATCGGCTGTTTCAGTGTCGGCTGTTTCAGTGTCGGCTGTTTCAGTGTCGGCTGTTTCAGTGTCGGCTGTCTCAGTGCCATCAGTATATGCGGTCTCTTCCTGATATTCTTCCGGCCGCTGTGACTGGTCATCTCCCGGCTGCCCCATATCTCCTTCCATGATGCTGACTGATTCTGCATTTCCATCCTCATCCAAAATAATAACTGCCATGTCGCCTTCTTTTAGATCTGACCAGACGATTTCTTCTCCTGCTTCCTGAGCCGGAGCTTCTCCCTCCGGTTTTTCCGGCTGTTCCGATGTTCCACCGTTTTCCGATACTTCTTCCGGCTGTTCTGAAGTCTCACCGTTTTCCGGCGTTTCTTCCGGCTGTTCCGAAGCCTCGCCATTTTCCGGCGCTTCCCCTTCAGGCATCTCCGGCGCTTCTCCGCCAGGCTGTCCCATAGTCTGTTTTCGGATCACCGTATTTTCTGTAAGAGCAATAGTCTGTTCTTCTCCTGTCTCTTCTGTGCCGGAATTTTCTTTTCCATCTTCTGTTCCATTTACCGGAGCAGATTCTACAGAAATTGTAATGGAGTCCTCAGATACCGAAACAATCTTACCGAAAATCTGATTTTCTTTATTTTGTTCTTCCGTTTTCCCGTCCGTTTTCTCATCATCGCCTTCTGCTGCTGTATTTTCTGCTGCTGTGTCTTCGATTCCGCTTCCCTGCTGTTTTGCCGCCTGCGTCTCTGTATTACTTCCGCAGCCGGTAACTGCTGCCATACACAAAAACATTCCTGTCAATATTGCTGCCTGTCTGTTTTTCATAATAAAACTCCCTTCATTTTAGAGATTCTTCTCACCGAAAATCATCTCTGTTTCCTGTAACAATTTCCAAGTATAGGGGACTTACCTTAATTAAACTTAAAAAAACCTGTGAAAATTTTGTGTAATCTCAAAATCCTCACAGGGTTCTATGTTATTTTATTATGAAGTTTTTTCATTAATGTCTCTGTTCTTTATTTCCAAACAGCTCGCAAATCTGCATATAAAGGGCGGCTCCTGGTTTCCCGCATACAGATAAGAACTGTCTCCCAGGCGGATTCCCAGAAAATATGCAATCCCCTTTTTCCCTTCTTCAGTAACAACCTCTGTAACTGAGGTGGGAACAAGCGCAGGGCTGTGCGCTGTTTTTGCCAGAAGCTATGCCTCTTTTCTTCCTTTTTCTGTCAGTGTATCATTTCCATAATCCGGATCTCCATGTCGGATAAAACGTATTTTCATAAGATCATTCTCCTTGTATTCCAGTTTTCTTTATCAAAACATTCCGGACACTCTGTCAAATATATTCGCCGTTTTTTCCAGACGCATCAAAACAGATCTGCTCATGCATTGGCAGAAATATTCAATGCTTTCAAAAATCCTAAACATTATGGCCTGCACCTGTTTTCTCTTATAACTTCTCATAAACTGTTGGGCTTTGGTATTCGTGCCAGAGCCTCTGGAACTGTGCAGGAATCACAGATGGTTCTGCAGATATTTCTCCATGCTCAGGAATAAATTATACTCATCCCTGTAATATTTCTGAATGTCAGACCAGATTTGAATCCAGCTTTTTCAGATCACTGTATGTAGTCCCTGTCCCCAGCTGAATCCCGTTTCTTTTTGCCAGCTCATGAACCGTTACCATTTCATATCCCTGCTTTTTTAACTGGGGGATCAGGATCTCTGCCGCATCCACAGTGGTGCTGAAAATATCATGCATAAGAATAATGGATCCGTCCTCCACCTGAGAAAGCGTGGTATCTACAATCTTCTGAGGATCCTGGCTCTCCCAGTCCAGTGTGTCAATGGACCACAGGATCATAGGAGTTCCCACCGTTTCTTTTACAGATGAATTCACAGAGCCATAGGGCGGGCGCACCACAGTAGCCCCATGACCGGTAAGCTCTGTTAAAAGCTCATCTACTCCTGCGATCTCAGCCGACATATCTTCCGGCGCCAGTGTGGCAAGATCTGTATGAGAATAGGTATGATTTCCCAGTTCGCATCCCAGTGTTTCCATTCTCTTTACCTGGTCGGAAAAATATTCAATTTCCTTTCCAACCATAAAAAAAGTGGCTTTGGCATTATTAGCCTCCAGACAGTCCAGAAGCCGGTCAGTAAACGAACTGGGCCCGTCGTCAAAGGTCAGGGCTATATATTTTTTCTTTTGCGATTTCTTCTTCTGCGAATCAGAAGCCTCTTTGCGGGAGGCTTCTTTTTCCGGCGCTTTTGTCTGCTCCGGCGTTTTTTTATTATCTGCTTTCTTTTCAGCGGCTTTGTAGCCCTTCAGGGAACCGTCAGACAGAAGCTCATAGCTTTTTCCTTCTGTGGTAATAAATCCGGTCTGCATAATACCGTCCAGATCCATAAAATACCGTTTACCGCCGTCATCCACCCATCCGGTTTTCATAATCCCACTGCTGTCAAAAAAATAACGCTTTCCATCTGTATCTGTAAGCCAGCCTGTATACGCCTGTCCGTCTACCATAAACATCCAGTTGCTTCCGCTGGAAGTCCACACCCCTTTTTCTGCTTCCGGCGAAACTTCAAACGGCACTGGTGTAGCTGTTGGAGTGGCTGCAGGTGAACCCTTTTCCTCAGATTCAGAAACATCTGTTTTACTGCTGCCGTTATCTGCTTCCGGCTTTTCGGTATCTTCGGAAGCAAACAGCCGAACAGTTCCTCCTTCTACCTTCGAAGGATACGCTGTTGACTGACGAAACAGAAGGGCACAGCCTGTACAGATAAGAACCATAACCAGAAGCAGCAAAAGATTTGTCCGCCTGTTGCGATCTGGCATATGATTTCCTCCTTCTTTTTATGCTGTCAGTTCCTATCATACAATATGCGACAAAAAAATACAACCCTGCCCTCTATTTGATTGTTGCCAATAAATCAGAAAAATAATATAATGAAACAATGGATAAAAAAACAATTACAGAAAACATCAGAATCAATAAATACCTGAGCAGCGCAGGAATCTGCTCCAGACGGGAAGCAGACCAGTACACAGATGCCGGAAGGATCACGGTCAACGGAAAAGTGATAGCTACAGGAGAAAAAATCCCTGCCGATGCCCGGGTCTGTCTGGACGGAAAACCTGTTTCAGCAGAAAACAAACAGGTTCTTCTTCTTTTTTATAAACCAGAGGGAATTGTGTGCAGCACAAAAAAACAGCGCCAGGAAACAACGGTAACTGAGTATCTTCAGTATCCCATAAGGATCTACCCTGTAGGCAGGCTGGACAAAGATTCCCAGGGGCTTCTTCTCCTGACCAATCAGGGCGATCTTGTCAACCGCATTATGCGGGCAGGAAATTTTCACGAAAAAGAATATCTGGTTACTGTAGACCGGGAGGTTACTGCTCCGTTTATCCGACATATGTCAGAGGGCGTTCCCATCCTGGATACCGTTACCCGGAAATGCGTAGTTGAAAAAACAGGAAAATACAGTTTCCGCATTGTTCTCACCCAGGGTCTTAACAGGCAGATTCGGAGAATGTGCGCTTATTTCGGCTATAAAGTTCGGACTCTGAAGCGGGTAAGGATCATGAATCTTACTCTGGACGGACTGAAACCGGGCGAATTCAGAGAGATCCGGCCTGAAGAATGGCAGGAACTGACGCAAATGCTAAAAAATTCATCAAATGAAACAATTACAGGAGGTCATTATGGAAACAGCCCTGCAGCAGATGAAAGAGCTGGTAAAAAAATTAAACAAGGCGGCAAAAGCCTATTATCAGGAAGACAGGGAGATCATGGACAACAGGGAGTACGACGCTCTGTACGACCGGCTGGTAAAAATGGAGCAGGAAACCGGAATTGTTCTGGCCGACAGCCCCACCGTAAACGTAGGATATGAAGCAGTAGATTTTCTTCCAAAAGAGACTCATGAAACACCCATGCTCTCTCTGGATAAAACAAAAGACAGAGAAGCGCTCCGTGAATTTATCGGAAGCCATAAAACCCTTCTGTCCTGGAAAATGGACGGACTGACTATTGTGCTCACCTATGAAAACGGTGCTCTTCAGAAAGCCGTCACCAGAGGAAACGGAGTAGTTGGCGAAGTCATTACAAACAATGCAAAAGTATTCCGCAACATTCCTCTGAAAATTGCCTTTCAGGGCCGTATGGTGCTTCGGGGAGAAGCAATTATCACTTACTCTGATTTTGAACGTATCAATGACTCTATCGAAGATGTTGACGCAAAATATAAAAATCCCAGAAATCTCTGCAGCGGTTCTGTCCGGCAGCTGAATAATCAGATCACTGCCCGGCGCAACGTACGCTTTTATGCATTTTCACTTGTATCTGCTCAGGATGTGGATATGCACAATTCCAGAGAATACCAGATGGAATGGCTGAAAAGTCAGGGCTTTGAAACCGTAGAATATCGGGTTGTCACAGGCGAAACGCTGGATGAGGCAATGGATTATTTTTCATCCGCAGTTGCACAAAACGATTTCCCTTCCGACGGTCTGGTAGCCCTTTATGATAATATCTCCTACGGAGATTCTCTGGGTTCAACGTCAAAGTTCCCGAGAAACGCTTTTGCTTTTAAATGGGCAGACGAGATCCGGGAAACAACCTTAAGGGAAATTGAATGGAGTCCTTCCAGAACCGGTCTTATCAATCCTATTGCAGTATTTGACCCTGTAGAACTGGAAGGAACTACGGTAAGCCGCGCCAGTGTGCACAACGTAAGTATTCTCCGGGAACTGGAGCTTGGCATCGGAGATACGATCCAGGTATATAAGGCCAACATGATCATCCCTCAGATTGCAGAAAATCTTACCAGAAGCAGCCATTTGGAAATTCCGGACATCTGTCCGGTGTGCGGCAAAAAAGCGCAGATCATGAAAGAAAACGATGTAGAGGCGCTGTACTGTATGAATCCCGACTGTACCGCAAAAAAGATCAAAGCATTTACTCTTTTTGTAAGCAGAGACGCCATGAATATTGACGGTCTTTCCGAGGCGACCCTGGAAAAGTTTATTGCCAGAGGATTTATCCATGATTTCGGAGATATTTTTGAAATAGAAAAATACAGAGATGAAATTGTAGCCATGGATGGTTTCGGAGAAAAGTCCTTTAACAATCTTACAGAAAGTCTGGAAAAAGCAAAAACCACCACTCTGGCAAAAGTCATTTACAGTCTTGGAATCGCCAATATCGGCCTTGCCAATGCAAAAGTGATCTGCCGCCATTTTGATTATGACCTGGAAGCCATCCGCCATGCAGATTCGGATGAAGTCAGCGCCATTGACGGCATCGGCCCTGTGATTGCAGGAAATCTTGTTTCCTATTTCCAGATTGAAGAGAACAACAAAAAGCTGGATCATCTGATCAGCCACCTTACTATTGAAAAAGAAGAGGCGCCCAAAGATCAGACCTTTGAAGGAATGACCTTCGTGATCACAGGCAGCCTGGAGCATTTTTCCAACAGAAACGAGGCAAAAGCTCTCATTGAATCTCTTGGAGGAAAAGTAACCGGTTCTGTTACAAAAAAGACAAACTATCTGATCAACAATGACAAAACATCCGGCTCATCAAAAAACAAAAAAGCAAAGGAGCTTGGAATCCCCATTCTGTCCGAAGAGGATTTCCTGAGTCTTACAAAGGAAGATTTTCAGGCAGAATAAGTAAAAGGCAAGGAGGATCATAAAATGCCGATTAAAATACAGGGAGAACTTCCCGTAAAAGAAATTCTGGAAAAAGAAAATATTTTTGTTATGGATGAAACACGGGCAGTCCATCAGGATATCCGCCCCATTCAGATTCTGATTCTGAATCTGATGCCCTTAAAAGAAGAAACAGAGCTCCAGCTTCTCCGCTCTCTTTCCAACACTCCTCTTCAGGTAGACGTCACATTTATGGCTGTGGAAAGCCATGTGGCAAAAAACACCTCTCTCAGTCATCTGAATAAGTTCTATCAGACCTTTTCCGAGCTGAAAGACCTGCGCTTTGACGGTATGATCATCACCGGCGCGCCTGTGGAACAGATGGCTTTTGAGGAAGTGGATTACTGGAACGAGCTTACAGAGATCATGGACTGGACAGAAACCCACGTCACTTCCACCATTTTTCTCTGCTGGGCTGCTCAGGCAGGTCTTTATCATTTTTACGGTCTTCAGAAGAAAAAACTTGACCAGAAAATGTTTGGTCTTTTCTGGCACAGGGTTCTGAACCGCAAAATTCCTCTTGTGAGGGGCTTTGACGATATGTTTCTGGCGCCTCACTCCCGTCACACGGAGGTTCCGGCCGAAGATATTCATAACTGCAGCGAGCTGACGGTTCTGGCTGAGTCGGAGGAGGCGGGAGTATTTCTTGCCATGGCTCAGGATGGAAGGCAGATTTTTGTGATGGGGCACCCGGAATACGACAGAATTACGCTGGATGGAGAGTATAAGCGGGATAAAGGAAAAGGGCTTGAGATCAGTCTGCCGAAG
>ENA-OPRR01002603-OPRR01002603.1-human-gut-metagenome-genome-assembly--contig:-NODE-2603-length-11507-cov-2.807981_pt1 | contig 11507 bp, 8 predicted proteins | sample MGYA00241796_ERZ501883 | MGnify/ENA primary metagenome ERZ501883 (study PRJEB25962, sample SAMEA2042406) | human gut metagenome | biome: human gut; feature: human-associated habitat; material: faeces...
TCATTTTTCTCCTTCCTTTCTAGAGATCCATTCAATGTTGTTTCAAAAACTCCGTTAGCCAGTCCTCACGCCCCAAGGCTGCGTATTTTTTTGCCCCATGGTCCGTGACATAGAACTGGTCGCGACGCAAAATGTTGTCCATCCCCGCCAGGAATTTCTCACGGGCCTCGGTCTCTTTCGGGGTGTCGTTCACGCCCCGCAGCAGCGGCGTACGGAGGATTACTGGTTTTCCCAACACGGCCAGTCTTTTCAGGTTCTCCTGCATCTGCTGGGAATCTTTGCCGGTATACTTTTGAGCCATGTCCTGGTTCAGGATCTTTACATCCACCAGAAACAGGTCCGTGTAGGGCAGCACTTGTTCCACCATTTTCCAAGGTACATTCAATGTAGTGTCCACGCAGGTACCGATTCCCTCTTCACAGCAGGTTTTCAGCAGTTTCGCCGCAAATTCTCCCTGGAGCAAAGGCTCCCCACCGGAACATGTGATACCTCCCCGACACATGAGTGGGCCCTCCGGGCTACCGTAGAACTGTTTATCCCTACGCACCTGTTCCAGCACTTGGTCCACCGTCATCTCCCGTCCGCATATCCGCAAAGCTTCCGCCGGGCACCGGAGCGCGCACTGTACCATTTCATCACATTGAGCACACAGGGACACATCCACCTGATTTTGTCCGTTCCCCCATTGAACGGCACCCTTTCGGCAGAACTGGGCACACGCACCACAGTTCACGCATTGTGCGCTGTAAAACATCATTTCGGTCCCCATCTTTTGGGACTCCGGATTATGACACCACTTGCAGGACATATGGCATCCCTTGAAAAACACAGTGGTACGGATACCAGGCCCGTCATGGATTGAATAACGCTGGATGTCCATTATAATCGCTTTTTCCATACAGCTTTTTTATCCCCCTATGCTGAGATCAGGTGATCCTATTGATAATGTGATTTTGAAGTTCCTCGTCCAGCTCCACGAATCTAGCGTTGAACCCCCACACCCGCACGATCAAGTCTTGGTATTGTTCCGGATGCTTTTGGGCCTGCCGCAGCTCTTCCGCGTCATACATAGAAATATTCAATACCGGGACGCCCGCTTCTTCGCAGGCGTCCATCAGCCTCTCCACAATCAGATCCTTTTCAGCTCCCATGACGAAATCACTTTTATTCAGGGTCAGATGAAGCGGCGAGGACGCGTAGCCCTCCCTCATAGGCAGTCTTGCCGCGGACTCCACCACAGCAGTGGGACCCTGCTGAGCAGCGCCGGGGGTGGGACTGCAATGTTCCCCAATGGCGTCTCGGAATTTTCGACCATCTGGAGTGGCACCAGTGATATTGGCGAATATCTTAAAATCAATGTTGTATAACCCCGGCCAGACACGCTTTCCACTTTCGGAACGGTAAGCGTTCACCTGATCCAGATACAGCCGTGCAATCCAAGCCGCCAGCTCATCCACCCGAGCCTCGCCGTTGCCATATTTGGGTGCATGAAGCATTCTCTGCCTCAGGGGCTCCTGTCCCTGAAAATCCTTGGCCAAAACATCCCGCAGTTCTGTCAGCGTGCAGAACTCTTTCTCGAACACGCAGTACTCTACGGCCCGCAGACTGTCTGCCGCCGTGGTAATGGTCCCGGATAAAAGCTGATAATTGCTCACGGAAAAACCGCCGCCCCGCAGAGGATCTTTTCCCGTCTCCAAACATTCCCGAAAAGTACCTGCAATCAGCGGAGAAGTCATAGTGACAGTTTCGTCCTGGCGGATCTTCTCATCGATCTTTTCCAACAGACACCGGATCTGAAATTGGAGCTGCCGTCGGAATGCGCCTAGAAATTCTTCAAAGCTGCTCATCTCCCCTAGTTCACCGGATTGAAAACCAAGGGTCAGCCCTGTTTTCGGCACGAACGTTCTGCTGTTCCTCCGGTTCTTTCGCATCTCCACCGGGTAGACATACGGGTTCTCCTGGCCGTTGAACAGGGTCAGTTCCACGGTCTTTACCATTTCCAACTGCCAAAATGCAATATGGCTACGGCCGTCGATCACCGTTTCCGTACATCCGTCGTTGGCGTAACGACAGGCATCCTCATGGGATATGCCGCTTTTTTCCATGGCAGGAATAATCCATTGGTCAAAGTACAGTGTAGGCTGCCCTTTTCCCTCACCGATCATTTTCACACACTGATCCTTTAACCTCTTGGGAGATCTGCTATGAAGTCGTACATTCAAATGAGGCTCCGCATCCCCCGTCTGCTGGTACGCCTCCAGGAAAAGATAGGTCAGCTCGTTGGTCTGGTCCTTCCCATTCTCGTCCTGGCCTGAAAGCATCATGTTCCGCAGGGTGTCTCCTGTATTCATGTAGTTGAGGTACCCATAAAACTCTTTTACTGCTTCCAGTGCCTGGTTTTTGTCCCATGTTCCCCCGTTTACGTCCATCATGTAAAAAGGCAGCAGTTTCTGGTCCAGTCGACCGATACAGCCGGCACCGAAGGGGGTCCGCACCAAATACAAAAACCAAAAAAGCTGGAGGCCTTGAAGGAATGTCTGCGGCCTGCCTAACAGCAACTGCCCACAGTTTGCCGCGATAAGCTCCAAATCCTTTTTTCGCTGCTCATTCACCGTTGTTTTCATCAATTCCAGAGCCTTCTGCTTATGGCGGGAGATGAATTCTCTGACACACTGATACACATCATGGATCGCTTGACGGTACGCAGCCGTCTCCTCTGTGTCCTGTGGGATAGAAACATTTGTTTTATCCAACACTCCTGTGATCCCCAGCTCCAAGCAAGCGTCTCCCATGGGGTAATGCCGGTTGTCCTCTCCATAAACTTCAAACGACCCAGCCGGTCTCCAAAAACCGGGATCCAGCCGTCCAGCAAGTATCCCATGTTCCGGAATATAAATCTGATAAGCGGCAAAATCCTCCTGATACTGTTTTACGCAGTCTGCATAGCGTCTTTTTTCCATTAGAAACACACCCTCCTTCCCAATAAGCCGTTCATTACAGTAAATACCTGGAATTATTCTTTTACAAGAAAGGAACAGGCAGAAAATCTGCCTGCCCCCTTCTGCGAATATCCTATTCAAATAATTTCTTGAAATCCATGTTCCACTCAGGAGCGGATTTATTCTCCTTGAGCTTCCATATAGCGGTCATAGGCCGCCTGCCATGCAGAGATCACATCCTGTAATCCCATGTTGTCCAGATCCTGGAGGTACTGGTCCCATTCTTCTTCAATACCGCCGTCGCGAAGCCAATGAGCAGCACGCTCTTCGGTGAGGGACTTGATATCGCTGAGCTTATCGTTGATGATGGAGATCTCTTCCTCTGTGTAAACCACTGCCGGGAAGCTCTCCGTGTTATCCACGTACTGGAACCAGAAATCGTTCAGGTCTTGGCAACGCTCCTGAGCTCGGTCTTCCATGTAATAATACTTGCCATAATCCTCATTCAACTGGCGGGTAGGACCTTGCAGCTCATTGGTGGATTTCAGCTCGCCTTCGGTCATGCCCTCGGGAGGTGTTGCGTTCATATAAACGCCATTCTCATCGGGCTCTTCCTCGAAGAACACGCCGATAGGACCATAGATGCACTGCATGCTGATGGTGGGATCATACATCTGGTCCACCCAGTTGAGCAGCACCTCGGGGCTCTCGCATGCGCTGGTCACAGCAAAGGTGTTACGACCAACAGTAGCGGTCTCCTGCAGGTTCACTTTGTAAGTTCCATCAGGGCCTTCCAGTACAGGCAGGTACTCATAATCAGCGGCCCGATCAGCACCGACTACCTCGGGGATCTCCCACCAGACGAAGGTGCCAAGACGAGCGTCCTCACCGGAACCTTTAGCGATGTATTGGCTGGAATCCTGAGAAAACACTTCAATATCAATGAGGCCCTCAGTATACCAGTTGTGATAATAGGCCAGCGCGTCACGGTAAGCCTCGGAAGCGCCCTGATAATAGACCTTGCCGTCTTCCACAGCCCGATGGTCCAGGTTAAAATCAGTGCAGCCAAAGGGCGCCATGAAGATACCCATACCGGCGCACCAGCTTCCGTTGCTCTCCGGGAAGATAAAGGACATGGGGATTTCATCCGCCTGGCCGTTTCCATTGGGATCCTCATTTTTGAACGCCACCAGCACATCGTGGAGCTCATCCACCGTAGTGGGCATCTCCATCCCTACAGCCTCCAGCCAAGCAGTGTTGATCGCGGAGAACTGAGGAATAGAACCGATCTGATACTCTTCGCCATCTCCGTCGTAAGTGAAGCCCATCTCGCTGAAGTTGGGCAGTGTGTAGATGTGCCCGTCAGGCATGGTACAAGCAGCAAGGGCGTCGGGACGCTCCTGGAGCACCGCCCACAGATTGGGCATGGTCTCTTCGTTAATGTAATCCTCCAGCGGGATGAAAATGCCATTGGTCCCGCAGGTCAGGATCTCATTGTCAGTGAGCTGAGCTGCCATGAATGCGTCAGGCAGGTTTTTGGTACCCGCGTTCAAGATCAGGTTTTTCCGCTCGGTCAAGGTGTCGCCGGAAACACAGTTCCAATCAATGGTGACGCCCTTTGCCTCGTTCATCTGCTGAACAATAGGCTTTTCACTGTTGTCAGGAGACAGAGCGCTCACGCCTGCAAAGATGGAAAAATTGGTTTGTTTCGTTTCCGTTTCAGAGCCGGATCCAGTCCCGCTGCTGGTGCCGCTGCCAGTGTCGCCACCACCGCAAGCGGTGAGACTGGCAGCCATCAATGCGGCCAGACACAGCGCCAAGAATTTCTTGCCAAAGTGTTTCATGTTTTTACCTCCAAACTTCGCTTTGTTTATTTTTCAGACGGCTCAGCCTTTCACAGCGCCGACTGTAAAGCCTTTTTCAAAGTATTTCTGCACGAAGGGATACGCGATCAGCATGGGGACGGACCCTACTACAATGGACGCAAACTTAATCAGCTCGGTGATCTTATTGGCCTCTGCGTATCCACCGTCCATGTTGCCCATCATGGAAGCCGTTGTCTCACTCTGGATCAAAATTTGCCGCAGAGCAAGCTGCAAAGGATACTTGGACTTTTCCTGCATGTAGAGCAGTGCCTGGAACCAGTCATTCCAATATCCTACCATGGTGAAAATAACGATTACAGCAATGATTGGCTTCGCCAACGGAAGAGCGATCTTGAAATAGGTCCCCAGATGACTGCACCCGTCAATGGAAGCCGCTTCGTAGATCTCACCCGGGATGCTGGTTTCAAAGAAAGTGCGGGTAACGATGACGTTGTATACAGAGACTCCGCCAGGCAGGATCAATGCCCAGACATTGTTCAGCAGTCCCAAATTAGAAACCACCAGGTAAGGGGGGATCAGGCCGCCGCTGAAATACATGGTCACCACGAAAAACATCATGATGGCTGTGCGGAAAGGCAGCGTTTTCTTGCTCATCACATAGCCGGTGGTGATCACCAGGGATGTTGTGACCACGGTGCCCAGCAGGGTGTAATAGACACTGTTGAGATATCCAGTGGCAATAGAAGCCTCACGAAACACTCGCTTGTAACCTTCAAAAGTAATTTCCGAGGGAAACAAAAGTGTGTGACCAGCGTACACTTCGTAAGGATTAGAGATGGACGCAACCAAAACATAGTACAAGGGATACGCCACCAGGAGGATGATAATCATCAGCAGGGTGTAGTTAAAAATATCAAACACACGGTCGGATGAGATCTTTTTCGGCCGTTTCTTTTCAGAGGAATATGCTCCGATCTTTGTACTCATAAGGCCGCCTCCCCTTAGATAAAGCTCACATTCGAGAGCTTCTTGCAGATTGTGTTCACAATGGTCAATAGGATAATGTTCACCACACTGTTGAATAGATCCACTGCTGTGGAGAAACTATACATGGCTTTCAGCATACCCTGTTCGTATACGTATGTAGCGATAATCTCGGACGTCTCCTTGTTCAAGGGAGTCTGGAGCAACAGGGCCTTTTCAAACCCAACACTCATCAGGCTGCCGAAAGACATGATCAGCTGAATCACAATGATAGGTACCAAGGCGGGGATATCGATATGGAGGATCCGCTGGAAGGTATTGGCACCGTCCACCTTGGCGGCTTCATGCAGGGACACATCCACGCTGGAAAGAGTGGCCAGATAGATGATTGTCCCCCAGCCCGCATCCTGCCAGATGCTGGACGAAATGTAGATGGTTCGGAATGCGGACGCCTCGTCGATGAAATTAATGGCCTGGGGAGCGCCCAAGGCCTGAGCGATGATGTTGATCAAGCCTCCGTAGGGAGAAACAAAGATCCGGATCATACCGCACAACACCATCACGGAGATAAAGTGAGGAGCGTAAATGATGGTCTGAGTTACCCGCTGAAATTTCTTAGACCGCACTTGATTGATCAGCAGGGAAAGAATAATGGGGATGGGAAATGTCCACAAGATGCTGTACAGACTAAGCAGCACCGTGTTACGGATCATCCGGAAGCTGTTGTAATTGTTGAAGAACCTGTCGAACCATTCCAACCCCACCCATGGGCTTCCGAAGAATCCCTGGACCGCATTGTAATCCCGAAAGGCGATCTGCACACCATAGATGGGGACATACTTGAAGATGATGGTGATAACTACCGCAGGAAGCAACAGTAAATAAAATTCCCAGTGACTGGCTACACGTTTCCAAAGTTTTCGATTGGACGGCACGGCGGCAGTCACAGCTCTACCTCTACTCACGCTAATTTCCTCCTTATAATTGAATGGAACATCCGCAAAACATGAAATATTTCATGTTTTATATCATACTCCCTTTTTTCGATTTGTCAATAGAGTAGAAAAAACTTTTTTATTTCCCCGTTTTATTGCATATTTACTTAAACTATTTAGGTGTATCTTGCTAAAAAACGTCTTTAAAATGTTTCATGTTATCAAGTGTCATTTTCCCTAGCCACCAGTTGCAGATACTTGAAATTTCATGTATAATAAAATTGAATTCAAAAAAAGGAGTCTCTTTGTCCATGAGCGCCACAAAGCCCCCCACTATGAAAGACGTCGCAAAAGCCGCAGGCGTATCCCTTGGCACCGTTTCCAACGTGATTAACGGTGTACCTGTGCGCCCTGAATCTCGCCAAAAAGTGGAAAAAGCGATTCAACAGCTCCACTATGAGGTGAACGCTTGCGCTCAAGGATTTCGCAAATCCAAAAGCGACATGGTTGCTCTGATCATCCCCGATACCCTAAGCCCCTTCTACGCCGCATTTACCAATCACGTGGCTGAAGCCGTTTACGCCAGAGGTCTAAAACTGTTACTTTGCTGTTCCCACGAACAGATCTCCAACGAACTAGCCTATTTGAATTTGGCAAATCAAAATAAGGTAAACGGGGTAATCGCCCTGACATATTCGGATATAGGTGCCTATATTTCCGAAAGTATCCCTATGGTGGTATTTGACCGTTTTTTTGAAAATCATAAGATCCCCAGGGTAGGCTCAGACAATTTTTCCGGAGCTTGTCTCGCTATTGAGAAACTTTTGGAATTTGGCTGCAAACACCCTGTATACATCCGCTTCCACTCTATTTTCCCTGGGGAATCCGATAAACGACGAGACGGTTATCTCTATGCCTGCAAAAAATATGGTCTGGAGCCAGATTTCTTGGACATGGTGGACTGCGAGGATCGCAACGATTATTTGAAAAAGTTTATTGAAGACCACAAACTCCCAAACGGAGAACTTTCCTTTGACGGTGTTTTCGCACACACAGATTATCACGGTTACCATTTCATGCGAATCCTAGAGCAGGAAGGGTATCGTGTGCCGGAGGATGTGCAGATTATCGGCTTCGATGGTATCGGAAAATTTGGTCATGCTGAAGATCCCATGATTTCCTCCATCTGTCAGCCTATCCGCCAACTAGCAGAGAAATGTGTGGAGAGCATTCTTGAAAAGGATCGCTCCGCCGTTCCCAGTCTGACGCTTCTTCCCGTAACTTACCGTTACGGAGGAACCACCCGAGATCCCCAAATTTGAATTGTTTCATTTTTTAATGGCTAGAAAGAAGCACTCTTTTCTTCCCAACACTTTTTTCAAACTATTCACCATCGACCTTCTTCTTTTTTCGGTTTATTTTCATGGTACCCATGTCAAAAAACAGTCTAGAGCCACTTAACTTGCTATGCTTTGCATCACCGAAATGATTCATTTAAGCAACAGCCGTCAAACCCAGTGTTTTCTAGGGTTTGGCGGCTGTTTTGTATTCCGGAAAAACAAGCCCGATTAGGGGATTCCACTGCCCTATTTCGCTGAGAGCAAAGGGGAAACTGATGCCCTACAGGAAAAGCAGACACCTTGATTCACATCGACTGTGGTTATGTCTACCCTGGTGGGCGACTAGGATTCCTCTGCTTGGACACTATGGAGGAGCTCTATATCTGAGAAAAACAAAAATGCCCCCCTGATACAGGCGGCATAACAGAGGAGTGATTGAGATGAAAACGAATTCGATACCTTTGTGAGCCTTGAGAACACCATGCTGGAGATGGAAACGGCCTATGCCTGTCCACTTTCACCGTACACGGCGATTGCTATGTGCAGCGTGTGACCATAGAAGGCGGAATTCTCTATCAATCCACAGAGTGTCGGGTATGGTGGGTGACGGCACCTTCCCTACTTATCTCCAGGGCAGCGAAATTACCTGGTATGATACATCCGATACCACAGAGGTTTACAGGGTTAAAAGCGAACGTGTTTGAAAGTGCACAACGGTGCAAACCATGCAGACAAAAAAGAGGCCGGAAATTTCCGACCTCTTTTTTTGCGGCTTACAACCCACATCAACAAGAAAAGTTTACGTGGCTGAGGATAAAAAACTTTTCCCAGCAGAGTAGGCTTTTTTCTCTAAAGGAGGCAATTGCATGGTGTCTTCTTCTCGGATCACCCGCTGATGGTCCTCCTCTGTCCAAGCCCATATAGTAAACCGTCTCGTCCCTCCTATTTATTGATCCATCGCTTCCCCAATAGGAGCCATCGTCAGCTTTCCATCCTCCATCGCCAGGTCGATCATCCGGAGATCTAAGGAAAGGGACTCCAATACTTTGGCGTCCTCATAACACAGGTCTGGGGACACCTCCATTCCCAGGAGCGTCCGGCCAATGACAGCTCCTGCCAGGGACGCGCCCAGCACCGAGCTGTGCTCCCCGTCAGCAAAGTACAATTCCTCCTCTGGGTGAGCGTTACGTACCGCCTGCCATACCCGTCCCACAGGGCACACGACAGCACCGGTCAACTCTCCCAGCTCCTCATAGGCAGCGCTCATGGTCTCCTGACCCTGGGGGTTATTCTTTTCGGTCCAAGTCATGTAAAGATAAGGTTTTGTCCCCTCCGGCAGCAAGGAAATGATTTTCTGCCCAGCGGTAAGCAACGATTCCCGGCCGGGAAAGGGATGGGCGTTGTGCTGAAGCACCACGGCGTCATAGCGGCCATACAGCAGGTTGTAGTAGGTCTGGGACTGCTCCAGGTGCCAATCCAGCCCCATGCCGGGATGGGTAAGCATAGTCGTCTCGACCGGTTTACCGTGGCTTAGGCAGAAGTGGGCTACCCTGGCTGGGACGTAGTGGACAAAAGTGTGGCTGTTTCCGATAAATAAAATCTTCATACGGTTTTCTCTCCTCTCAATGGCCGGTACAGTCTTCTTTTTATACTGTAACACAGGAAGGGAGAAAGAATCAATCAGCCACAGAGGTGATTGAAAAACAAGACTTTGAATGGGATTACTGAATCTTTTGCTCCCATAGATTTTTGTGGTATAATGTGCTAAATAAAAATCTTTGGGGAAGTAAAGGAAGGATGAACACTACTTATGTCAGGAAAACTTACCAACCTGTTTTCTGCCCAGGACATGACCCAGGGCAGTCCAGCTGCAAACCTGCTCCGCTTTTCAGTGCCTCTACTCATCGGCAATTTAGCCCAGCAGCTATACTCCACAGTGGACTCCATTGTGATAGGAGCGTATGTGGGTGATGGAGCTCTGGCGGCTGTGGGAGCCAGCGGTCCTATCTTAAACCTACTGCTGGTGCTGTTTATGGGCATCTCTGTGGGAGCAAGCGTCATGGTCAGCCAGTATTTTGGAGCAAAGGACCGTGATCGTCTGGAAGCAACTGTTGGCACCACCATCACTGCCACCATAGTCTCCTCCATTTTCATCATGATAGTTGGTCCTCTGATCACCCGTCCAGTGATGACCGCCTTAGGCACTCCGGAGGAAATTCACGAGATGTCCTGCACCTACCTTGTGATCCTCTTTGGAGGCATTATAGGCTGCGCATTCTACAACATCCTTGCCGGTGTGCTACGGGGACTGGGAGATTCTGTCATGCCGGTGATCTTTCTCATTATCGCTTGTCTGCTGAACATCGTGCTGGATGTTTGGTTTGTGGCAGGGTTCCATTGGAATGTGGCTGGTGTGGCGATTGCCACGATTATCTCCCAGATAGTATCCGGCGGATTGTGCCTGATCCGCTTACTATGGATGCGGGATGTGCTGACAGTAAAGCCCTCCTACCTGTGGCCCCGGGCCAAATACTTAAAGCAGCTCATTATGCTGGGGTTACCCAGTGGACTGACCCAGGCTATTTTCTCCTTTGCCATGATCATTGTCCAGTCTTTGACCAACTCCTTTGGCACAGTGGTCATCGCAGCTAACACGGCCGTCATGCGAGTGGACGGCTTTGCCATGATGCCCAACTTCACCTTTGGAACCACCATGACTACCTACACCGGTCAAAACATTGGTGCTGGTAAATTAGACCGGTGCGTGAAAGGAACAAAGGCTGGGCTGAAGATCGGCTTGACCGTGTCAATTATACTGGTAGCCTTAATTTTGATCTTCGGGCCCTACTTGGTTGAAATGTTTACTTCTACTCCGGAGGTTATTTCCACCGGTGTACGAATGATGCGAATCCTAGCGGTGGGGTACATTGCAATGGGTATCACCCAGATTCTCTCCGGCGTGATGCGGGGCGCTGGAGATACCATGACTCCCATGTGGATCTCTATCATCACCACGGTAATCATTCGGGTGCCTGTGGCCTATGGTTTGGAATTCCTCACCCGTCCCCAAGGAGGGGCTATGGGTTCCGGCTCCCCAGACCCCTTGTTCATTTCCCTGCTCATTAGCTGGGTAATGGGCGCGATCCTCACTTCCATCGCCTACCGTATGGGCCGCTGGAAAAAGAAGTCCATCATCAAGCAAGAAGCTGCTCAAGAGAAACAGTCCTAAAGTGTAAACGAATTTTCTTGATAAGCCGATTACTGCTAGATGATGAAACCCAACAAAAAAGGGGGTCACCTGAGCGAAGAAAATTACCGACGACAAAACAACAAGCTACAGGGTAGGTGTTTCCGCCTGTGTGTTACCCTAGTTTGGTCACCTATCCTTAGGTCAGATGAACCAGATTCTTTTGGTGATTCTTGTACAAAGCCAAAAAAGATTGGATCGGCTATTCCTTCATCTCTACAAACCACCTTCCTCCG
>ENA-OPRR01002606-OPRR01002606.1-human-gut-metagenome-genome-assembly--contig:-NODE-2606-length-11504-cov-3.764172_pt1 | contig 11504 bp, 7 predicted proteins | sample MGYA00241796_ERZ501883 | MGnify/ENA primary metagenome ERZ501883 (study PRJEB25962, sample SAMEA2042406) | human gut metagenome | biome: human gut; feature: human-associated habitat; material: faeces...
GATTTCTTTTCTGATTTTTATTTCCTCTATTATGATATCAACTTAACCCTTTTAAATCAAGCGGAAATATGGTAGAATAAGTTGATATTAGGGAGATTTTGGGTGACATAAGATGAAAGAACGAATTAATCGACTGGCCAGAGGAATTCTGGATATGGATATACCGCAGATTGTAATCATACCGAAAAAGCTGGAGGAGGCCGTCCAGGCGGGGCGCGTTACATCCGGCGAATTTCATGTGAACAGCGGGAACGGTATGTATATAAAGGGGCTGGCCTATACCAGCCACACGCGAGTAAAAATAGAAAATCCGGCATTCGGCGGGATGCGCAACCGGATTTCCTATCAGATTGACGCCAGCCATCTGGAAGACGGAGATCAGATCGAAGGCGAGATCCGGCTGGTGACCAATGGGGGAGAGTTTACGCTCCCCTTTCACTTCTTAGTGCGCCTTGGCGTTTCCGGTCAGACTCTGGCCGGGCTGAAGGAGCCGAAAGACTTTGGGGAGACGGCAAAAGAGGATCTGGAGACGGCTCTGCGGCTCTTTGATTACCAGGATTTTGTGAAGGCGCCTTTTATGCAGGATATGCATGTGCGGGCTGTCTACGACGGCCTGAAAGGCCATGGAGACCGCGGAAACCAGCTGGAAGAATTCCTGGTTTCTCTGGGTGTAAAAGAGCCGGTGCGTCTTAAGATTTCTTCGGACATGCGGCGTTACGGGCGTCCTGTGGATGTGCTGGAGGATGTCATCAAAGAGCATCCGGTTATGTTAAACCGTGCTCCTACACTGCACAGACTGGGAATCCAGGCATTCGAGCCGATTCTGGTAGAGGGCAAGGCTATTAAGCTGCACCCGCTGGTATGTACCGCCTTCAACGCGGACTTCGACGGCGACCAGATGGCTGTTCACCTTCCTCTGTCCGTAGAGGCGCAGGCAGAGTGCCGTTTCCTCCTTCTGTCCCCGAACAACCTGTTAAAGCCTTCCGACGGAGGCCCTGTGGCCGTTCCTTCCCAGGATATGGTTCTCGGTATCTACTACCTGACACAGGAAAGACCGGGCGTAAAGGGAGAGGGCATGGCCTTCAAGAACGTGAACGAGGCCATTCTTGCCTATGAGAACAAGGAAGTAACGCTGCACTCCAAGGTAAAAGTAAGAATGCAGAAGGAGATGCCGGACGGAACCGTTAAGACTGGAATGGTAGAGTCCACGGTGGGACGCTTTATCTTTAACGAGATCATCCCTCAGGATCTGGGCTTTGTGGACAGAAGCATCGAGGGCAATGAGCTGAAGCTGGAGGTTGACTTCCACGTAGGAAAGAAACAGCTGAAGCAGATCCTGGAGAAGGTTATCAATACCCACGGAGCTACCCAGACAGCTATCACTCTGGACGACATCAAGGCCATCGGCTACAAGTACTCCACAAAGGCCGCCATGACCGTATCCGTATCCGATATGACTGTGCCGGCAAGCAAGCCGAAGCTCATCGCCGATGCCCAGGCAACGGTTGACAGAATTGCAAAGAACTTCCGCCGCGGTCTTATCACCGAGGAGGAGAGATATAAAGAGGTTATCGAGACCTGGAAGGCGACAGACGACCAGCTTACTCATGACCTGCTGACAGGACTGGACGCATACAACAACATCTTCATGATGGCTGACTCCGGTGCCCGTGGTTCCAACAGACAGATCAAACAGCTGGCTGGTATGCGTGGTCTGATGGCATCCCCTAACGGCGGTATCATCGAACTGCCTATCAAAGCGAACTTCCGTGAAGGTCTGTCCGTACTGGAATACTTCATTTCCGCGCACGGTGCTCGTAAAGGTCTGACCGATACAGCGCTGAAGACAGCCGACTCTGGTTACCTGACACGTCGTCTGGTAGACGTATCTCAGGATATTATCGTTAGAGAATGGGACTGCTGCGAAGGCAGAAACATCGAAACACCTTGTATGGAAATTTCCGCTTTCATGGATGGCAACGAAGTCATCGAAGATCTGCAGGATCGTATCCGCGGCAGATGGTCTGCGTATGACATCATCCATCCTGAAACAGGCGAAATCATTGTTCCTGCTGACACCATGATCACAGTAGATCAGGCAGAAGCAGTGGAAAAAGCAGGTATCAAGAAAGTTTGGATCAGAACTGTACTGACATGTCGTTCCGAAGTTGGTATCTGTGCAAAATGCTACGGTGCCAACATGGCATCCGGCAGATATGTACGTATCGGTGAATCCGTAGGTATTATCGCGGCGCAGTCCATCGGTGAACCTGGTACACAGCTGACAATGCGTACATTCCATACTGGCGGTATCGCCGGCGATGACATCACACAGGGTCTTCCTCGTGTCGAAGAATTGTTTGAAGCAAGAAAACCTAAGGGTCTTGCAATCATCGCAGAATTCGGCGGCCATGTAACACTGAACGATACCAAGAAAAAACGTGAAGTTATCATCACAAACCCTGAAACAGGCGAAACAAAAGATTATCTGATTCCTTACGGTTCCAGAATCAAAGTTTACGACGGCGACATCATTGAAGCCGGTGATGAAATCACAGAAGGTAGCGTAAACCCTCACGACATTCTGAAGATCAAAGGCCTGAGAGGCGTTCAGGACTATATGATTCAGGAAGTACAGCGTGTATACCGTTTGCAGGGTGTAGAAATCAGCGACAAGCATATCGAAGTTATCGTTCGTCAGATGCTGAAACGTGTCAAGATCGAAGAAAACGGCGATACAGATTTCCTGCCCGGCTCTCTGGTTGACTGGCTGACATTTGAAAACACAAATGCAGCTCTGGAAGCAGAAGGCAAAGAACCTGCAAAAGGTTCCCGTGTACTGCTGGGTATCACAAAAGCATCCCTGGCAACAGATTCCTTCCTGTCCGCAGCTTCCTTCCAGGAAACAACAAGAGTCCTGACAGAAGCAGCGATCAAAGGCAAGATCGATCCACTGATTGGTCTGAAAGAAAACGTTATTATCGGTAAGCTGATTCCCGCTGGTACCGGCATGAGCCGTTACCGCAACATCGAACTGGAAACAGAACAGACCGAAGATGCGCAGGATTATCAGGCTGACGGCACTTATATCGACGAAGACGAAATGGTATAAGATGGCGTATAGAAAATGAACAAAATGGATACAATCCCCAAAGGGTTGTATCCATTTTTTTGCGTTAGCAGCGTAAAGTGCCGGAAACAAAGGTTTTCGGGGATTTTGTCGGTGAAATGCGGTGTTTTACAGAGATTTTTTGTATACAAAGCCGAAAAGGGTAAAATCTGCGTAAAATCAAGGGTTTTCAGGGGAAAAGGGTATTGACTTTTGATTTTTGGGGTGATAAAATTTTCTAGTGTCTGCGGGCTGGAAGTTTTCTAAGCGGCTTCTAAGACGCGACATCAAGCATACTGAAATAATGCAAGAGCAGAACGTATGAGATTCTATAAGGAGGTGCATTTTAATGCCAACGTTTAACCAGTTAGTAAGAAAAGGCAGACAGACTGTTGAGAAAAAATCCACAGCACCCGCTTTGCAGAAAGGCCTGAACTCTCTGCAGAAGAAAGCAACTGATGTTTCTTCTCCTCAGAAACGCGGTGTTTGCACAGCAGTAAAAACTTCTACACCTAAAAAACCTAACTCCGCTTTGAGAAAGATCGCCAGAGTACGTCTTTCCAACGGGATTGAAGTAACAGCTTACATCCCCGGTGAAGGCCACAACCTGCAGGAACACTCCGTTGTTCTGATCAGAGGCGGTAGAGTAAAAGACCTTCCTGGTGTTCGTTATCACATCATCAGAGGTACACTGGATACAGCAGGTGTTGCTAACAGAATGCAGGCGCGTTCCAAATACGGCGCTAAACGCCCTAAAGCATCCAAGAAGTAATTCAATCATCGTAAAAAGAAGAAATGCCTTATACCAATCAATACAATCTGCGATTGCTTAGAAGGACGGATATAAGTTGAGAGATAAGGCATGAAAACACAGGCGAAAAGTCCTGTGAAGTACCGAGAATATCATTATTCATTAAGGAGGGAAGAATCGTGCCAAGAAAAGGACATGTTGCAAAAAGAGAGGTTTTAGCAGACCCTATTTACAACAGCAAGCTGGTTACAAAGCTGATCAACAGCATTATGCTGGACGGCAAGAAAGGTGTTGCTGAAAAAATCGTTTATGGTGCATTCGACAAAGTAGCAGAAAAAACAGGTAAAGAACCCCTGGAAGCATTTGAAGAAGCACTGGGCAATATCATGCCCGTACTGGAAGTTAAAGCTCGCCGTGTAGGTGGTGCTACTTACCAGGTTCCCATGGAAATCAGACCTGAAAGAAGACAGACTCTGGGTCTGAGATGGCTGACAGTTTACTCTAGAAAACGTGGCGAAAAAACTATGGTAGATCGTCTGGCAGCTGAAATCATGGACGCGCTGAACAATGCTGGCGGCGCTTGCAAGAAAAAAGACGAAACACACAAAATGGCAGAAGCAAACAAAGCTTTCTCTCATTTCAAATGGTAATTTTAAACTAAGAAACTTATGGATCAAGGCAAGCCCGAAAAGACTGATTGACAGTTTTTTCGGGTATTGCCCGATTTTAGTATGACACGAAGGAGGAGTAAGCGTGGCAAACAGAGCGTTCCCGCTGGCCAAAACCAGAAATATTGGTATCATGGCACACATCGACGCAGGTAAGACAACACTTACAGAGCGTATTCTGTTCTACACAGGCCGTAACTACAAAATCGGTGATACCCACGAAGGTACAGCAACCATGGACTGGATGGAACAGGAACAGGAAAGAGGTATCACAATTACTTCCGCAGCGACAACTTGTCAGTGGAATGAAAACAGAATCAACATCATTGACACACCAGGTCACGTTGACTTCACAGTAGAAGTTGAACGTTCCCTGCGTGTACTGGACGGTGCCGTTTGCGTATTCTGCGCAAAAGGCGGTGTAGAACCTCAGTCCGAAACTGTATGGCGTCAGGCTGACAACTACAACGTACCCAGAATGGCATTTGTTAACAAAATGGACATCATGGGTGCAAACTTCTATAATGTACTGCAGATGATGGTAGACAGACTGGGTTGCACACCTGTTGCTGTTACTCTGCCTATCGGTGCAGAAAGCGATTTCGTTGGTATCATCGACCTGATGAAAATGAAAGCCCTGATCTACGAAGATGATCTGGGTAAAGAAATCGATGAAGAAGATATTCCTGCAGACTACCTGGAAAAAGCTGAAGAATACAGAGCAAAAATGGTAGAAGCTATCTGTGAAACAGATGAAGAACTGATGGAAAAATTCTTCGGTGAAGAAGAAATCACAGAAGAAGAACTGAAAGCAGCGCTGCGTAAAGCATGCATCAACTGCGAACTGGTTCCCGTATTCTGCGGTTCTGCTTACAGAAACAAAGGCGTTCAGAAACTGCTGGACGGCGTTATCGAATATATGCCCGCTCCCATCGATATCCCTGCTATCAAAGGTATCGATCCCGAAACAGAAGAAGAAGTGGAAAGACATTCTTCCGACGAAGAACCTTTCTCCGCTCTGGCATTCAAGATCATGAATGACCCCTTCGTTGGGAAATTGGCATTCTTCCGTGTGTACTCCGGTACACTGGATGCAGGTTCTTACGTTTACAACTCTACAAAGGGTAAAAAAGAACGTGTAGGCCGTATCCTGCAGATGCACGCAAACCACAGAGAAGAAATCGACAAGGTTTACTCCGGTGATATTGCGGCTGCAGTAGGTTTCAAACTGACAACAACAGGTGACACAATCTGTGATGAAGATCACGAAGTAATTCTGGAATCCATGGTATTCCCTGAACCCGTTATCTCCGTTGCAATTGAACCTAAAACAAAAGCAGGTAGAGACAAAATGGGTATCGCTCTGGCAAAACTGGCAGAAGAAGATCCCACATTCAAAACATACACAGACTCCGAAACCGGCGACACAATCATCTCCGGTATGGGTGAACTGCACCTGGAAATCATCGTTGACCGTCTGCTGAGAGAATTCAAAGTAGAAGCGAACGTTGGTGCTCCTCAGGTTGCTTACAAAGAAACATTCCGTAAAGCTGTTGACGTTGAAGGTAAATTCGTTCGTCAGTCTGGTGGTAAAGGTCAGTATGGTCACTGTAAAGTGAAATTTGCACCTATCCCCACAGATGCAGAACACAACTACGAATTCATCAACAGCACCGTTGGTGGTTCTATTCCTAAGGAATATATCCCCGCTATCGACAAAGGTATTCAGCAGGCTATGCAGAGCGGTATCCTGGGCGGTTATCCCGTACTGGGCGTAAGAGCAGAAGTTTACGATGGTTCCTACCATGAAGTCGACTCCTCTGAAACCGCGTTCATGGTTGCTGGTTCCATGGCTTTCAAAGAAGCTATGAGAAAAGGTGACGCTGTACTGCTGGAACCCATCATGAAAGTTACTGTAACAGTACCTGAAGAATACATGGGCGACGTTATCGGTGACATCAACTCCCGTCGTGGCCGTATCGAAGGTATGGAAGCTAGAAACGGCGTACAGGTAATTCACTCCTTCGTACCTCTGGCTGAAATGTTCGGTTACTCCACAGACCTGCGTTCCAGATCTCAGGGCCGTGGTAACTACGTAATGGAAGTAGACCACTACGAACCCTGCCCGAAATCCGTTCAGGAAAAAGTTCTGGAAGGCAGAAAATAATTGCAAAATCCAGAATATAATTGTATTTTGGGCTTGCAAAAACTGCGGAAGTTTAATATAATTAAGGACGATAGGTACATTTATGCGATAATGTATGAATCTATTTGCCTTAGTAAATTTTAAAGGAGGATATTTAAAAATGGCAAAAGCAAAATTTGAAAGAACCAAACCTCATATGAATATTGGTACTATCGGTCACGTTGACCATGGTAAAACAACTCTGACTGCAGCTATCACAAAAACACTGCATGAAAGATATCAGATCGGTGAAGCAGTTGCTTTCGAAAACATCGACAAAGCTCCCGAAGAAAGAGAACGTGGTATCACAATCTCCACAGCTCACGTTGAATATGAAACACCTGTAAGACACTACGCACACGTTGACTGCCCTGGCCACGCTGACTATGTTAAAAACATGATCACAGGTGCTGCTCAGATGGACGGCGCTATCCTGGTAGTAGCTGCAACAGACGGCCCTATGGCTCAGACAAGAGAACACATCCTGCTGTCCCGTCAGGTAGGCGTTCCTTACATTGTTGTATTCATGAACAAATGCGATATGGTTGAAGACGAAGAACTGCTGGATCTGGTTGAAATGGAAATCAGAGAACTGCTGAGCGAATATGAATTCCCCGGTGATGATATCCCCATCATCAGAGGTTCCGCATTCCAGGCTCTGCAGGATCCTGCTGGCCCTTGGGGCGACAAGATTCTGGAACTGTTCAACGCTATCGAAGAATACATTCCCGAACCCGAACGTGACACAGACAAACCTTTCCTGATGCCCGTCGAAGACGTATTCTCCATCACAGGCCGTGGTACAGTTGCTACTGGTAGAGTAGAAAGCGGCGTTGTTAAAGTACAGGACGAAGTTGAAATCGTTGGTCTGACAGACGAAATCAGAAAAGTAGTTGTAACTGGCGTAGAAATGTTCAGAAAACTGCTGGATCAGGCTGAAGCTGGTGACAACATCGGTGTTCTGCTGCGTGGTGTTCAGAGAAACGAAATCGAAAGAGGTCAGGTTCTGGCTAAACCCGGTTCCATCACACCTCATACAAAATTCAAAGCACAGGTTTACGTTCTGAGCAAAGAAGAAGGTGGCCGTCATACACCTTTCTTCAACAATTACAGACCTCAGTTCTACTTCAGAACAACAGACGTTACAGGCGTTATCTCTCTGCCCGAAGGTACAGAAATGTGCATGCCTGGCGACAACGTTGAAATGACAATCGAACTGATCACACCCGTTGCTATGAACCAGGGTCTGCGTTTCGCTATCCGTGAAGGTGGTAGAACAGTAGGCGCAGGTTCCGTAGTAGAAGTTATCGAATAATTTCAACTCATACGGTAAATGCAAAAGGAGTGTCCTTAGGGATACTCCTTTTTTATATTTTGATTATAGTATTGGCATGGAGAAAGCATTGTATGAAATAGGGTTAGAAATATGGAACAGCTGGATTAAAGCTTCACTTTATTAGGACAGAATGTTTCTGGGGCGAATCGTTTTGAAACATCTGTTTTTTTATTGGAAAGGAATTTGGCTGCGGTTTCAGCTGAAAATCTCTTGCAAAGTATGAAACCACTTTTATATAGAAGGAAAAGCTGCAACAGGAAATGAAAGGAATGCCAAAAAGAAATATTTCCAGTTTCGGAAGAATAAACAAAAAACAGAAAACGTGACAGGAGGATATTTAGCGTAAATTTTCACAAAAATATGGTGGTGTGAAAAAATGTGATAAGTACGGTTCATGGCAGGGGAGAAGGCCTTTGGGGGAGGGGGAAAAGGATATTTTTTTATCTAAAAAAAGGTAAAAAGGTTGAAAGAATGGGAAAAGCAGGAAAATGTCAGGTACATTCATTATGAAAAGTATACAATGCTTGTATGACAACAAAGGGGCAAAAACTGCATCCTAAATGGTGAGGATATTGACAGAGAAAAGACAATAGTGTAAAGTATGGTTAAGCAAAAAGACAAGGAACACACAAAATCAGCAGGCAGTGTGTTATTTTTTCGGCAGTATATTTCGCATACAAAGTATCGAGAAAAACAAAGGTTTCCTTGCCATTCACAGATCCATGGAACGGACATTTTCCGAAGAAATCGAGAAGCGATCGTGGCTGAAGGCAGGAGAATTTGGGTAAGAGAGGCGAAAGAATGATGCCAGAAGAACCATGGATTTTTGTTGGTTTTTTTGTGGCGAAAAGACAGTTAGGACTGTCGGTATTACCATAAATTGTGACCGTTTTTTATCTAATATTTAATCGACAAAGATGTTGACAATTTTTAGACAAAAATGGTATAGTTCTTTTAGAAGCGCACAAATGCTTTTCTGTTGAAATGCAAAAAAGCCAATGTGGACTTCATGACGGCAGCGTCGGATGTAGGTTGTTTTTATAAAGCGACCGGGGCGCAAGGACGGTTGCTTTAAATTTATTAAAAAATAGGAGGAATATTAAATGGATTTCAAATTGACAAAAACTCAGATGCTTCAGCAAGAGTTGTTCAGAAAATTTGCTGAAACAGAAGTTAAACCCATCGCAAAGGACATGGATGAAGCTGAAGATTATGATCGCGAACTGCTGCAGAAACTGCAGAAAATCGGTGCGTTCGGTATTCCTTATTCTAGAGAATATGGCGGTCAGGGTGCTGACGTTCTGACATACACACTGTGCATGGAAGAAATGTCCAAAGTTGATGCTTCCACAGGTATCACACTGTCCGTACACACATCTCTTTGCTGCCCTTGTATCAATGAATTTGGTACAGAAGAACAGAAACAGAAATATCTGAGACCTCTGGTTGACGGTTCCAAAATCGGCTGCTTCGGTCTGACAGAACCCGGTGCTGGTACAGACGCTGCTGGCGTTCGTACAGAAGCTACACTGGATGGCGACTACTATGTACTGAACGGTACAAAGATGTTCACAACAAACTCCGGTTTTGCTGATATCTTCATCGTATTCGCTCTGACAGATAAATCCAAAGGCCCTAAAGGTATGTCCGCTTTCATCGTTGAAAGAGAATCCGAAGGTCTGTCCGTTGGTCCCAACATCGAACGTATGGGTATCAGAGCTGCTTCCAACTGTGAAGTAATCTATGAAAACGTTAAAGTTCCCAAAGAAAACCTGCTGGGCAAAGAAGGTCAGGGCTACAAGATCGCTATGACAGCTCTGGGCGGCGGCCGTATCGGTATCGGTGCTCAGTCCGTAGGTATCGCACAGGGCGCTATCGACGAAACACTGAAATATGTTAAAGAAAGAAAACAGGGTGGCAAACCCATCGGTAAATATCAGAACACACAGTTCAAACTTGCTGAATGCCAGACAAAAGTTGATGCTGCTAGACTGATGGTATGGAGAGCTGCTACTGAAAAGGATAACCATGGCAACTACGCTCCTTATGCTGCTATGTGCAAATACTTCGCATCTGATGTAGCAAACGAAGTTACAAGACAGTGCGTACAGCTGTTCGGTGGTTACGGTTACTGCCGTGAATACCCCGTTGAAAGAGCTATGCGTGACGCTAAAATCACAGAAATCTACGAAGGTACAAACGAAGCTATGAAGATGATCATCTCCGGCTCCATGAAAGTTTGATCCAGTAGACATTCTCAAATTTAGATGACGAAGCTGAATTACTAATATTTTGGAAGGAGAACTATAATGAAAATCGTTGTATGCATTAAACAAGTACCAGATACAGTTGAAGTTAAAATTGATCCTAAAACCGGCACTCTGATCCGTGACGGTGTTCCCTCTATTATCAACCACGACGACAAAACAGGTATCGAAGCTGCTCTGACACTGAGAGAACAGGTTGGCGGCACAGTTACAGTAGTATCCATGGGCCCTCCTCAGGCTGACGTTGCTCTGAGAGAAGCTCTGGCTATGGGTTGTGACGAAGCTATCCTGGTTTCCGGTAGAGAATTCGGTGGTTCCGATACATATGCTACATCCGGTATCCTGGCAGCTGCTCTGAAGAAAATCGGTTATGATCTGATCATCACAGGTCGTCAGGCAATCGACGGTGACACAGCTCAGGTTGGTCCTCAGATTGCTGAAAAACTGCATGTTCCTCAGGTTTCTTATGTTGAAGAAATCAAAGAAGCTACTGAAGATTATGTAGTAGTTAGAAGACAGTTCGAAGATGGCTACCACATCATCAAAATCAAAACTCCTTGCCTGCTGACAGCTATCGCAGAACTGGCAACACCTAGATACATGACAGTTAGAGGTATCGTAGAGGCTTACGAAAAAGAAATCAAAGTTCTGGACTTCGAAGCTCTGAAAGATGACCTGGAACTGGATATGATCGGCTTGAAGGGTTCCCCTACAAACGTATATCAGTCCTTCACAAAAGAAGTAAAAGGCGCTGGTACAATCCTGAAAGACCTGTCCGCAGACGAAGCTGTTAAAGCAATCGTTGCTAAACTGGAAGAAAAATTCATCATCTGATGAATGCTTGCGGATCCGTTTGTTAAGGACGGAAAGAAACAGATTGATTTCTGTTTCTGCTTAGAAAGAAGCTAATACGAAAATTTGGAATATAAGGAGGAAACCCTACAATGAGTAATGGTATTTATGTAGTAGTTGAACAAAGAAGCGGTAAGGTTCAGAACGTAGGTCTGGAACTGATCGGCGAAGCTACAAGACTGAAAGCAGATCTGAAAGATGATGTATACGCAGTCCTGCTGGGCAGCGGTATTGAAGGCGAAGTTGACAAACTGTACCACTATGGCGCAGACAAAGTAATCCTGGTTGACCACCCTTACCTGAAAGAATATGTAACAGAACCTTACACAAAAGCTG
>ENA-OPRR01002632-OPRR01002632.1-human-gut-metagenome-genome-assembly--contig:-NODE-2632-length-11432-cov-3.521403_pt1 | contig 11432 bp, 9 predicted proteins | sample MGYA00241796_ERZ501883 | MGnify/ENA primary metagenome ERZ501883 (study PRJEB25962, sample SAMEA2042406) | human gut metagenome | biome: human gut; feature: human-associated habitat; material: faeces...
TCTTGTCGATGTGATAGACGTCATCGGCCGGCGAAAGCACTTCGGACTCGTCGATGTAGTCGATGTCGATGGCCTGCAGGATGCGGGCTTCAGCGATGTGCCCGATGCGCACCTTCGCCATGACCGGAATGGAGACGGCCTCCTGAATGCCCTTGATCATGGCCGGGTCGCTCATACGCGAGACGCCGCCGGCGGCACGGATATCAGCGGGGATGCGCTCCAACGCCATGACCGCGCACGCGCCGGCGTCCTCGGCGACCCGAGCCTGCTCGGGAGTCGTCACGTCCATGATCACGCCGCCCTTGAGCATCTGCGCCAGGTTCTTGTTCAGTTCCGCTCGGTTTTCAGCCATTGAGGGTTCTCCTTCCATATGCTGCGGCGATGGCCGTCGCGACGACTGTCGTCATCGCCGTCATTGTTGCCGTTACTGTATTGTCTATATTGCCATTGTTGTCGTTGCCTCGACCGCCCGCACATCCACGGGATGCGCCGGCGGCACACAAGGCACCATGCTAGAGGCGTCCCCGCCGCGAACACGCGCAGCGGCTCATTTCCGGCGATAAGGAAAACCTATAATCCGTTATCAGCCGGCCATGCTGCACCGCCGCGCGGGAACACCGTCCGCCCGACGTCCGCCACCGTGGCGCCGCCGCCAGCCTGCGCCGCGCGGTTGTGCGCGACGACAAAACCCGACACCGCTTTTCGTGCCCATGCACAACACCGCAGGAACCTACGGCAACGTACCCTTGACGATGGAATACGTATCAGGACATCTGCAAAGGAAATCCACGATGCCACAGGATCAGGCACAGGATCAGTCGAACGCGGCCCAAGCCGCCAAGCCGGCGGATGAACCGGCACCCAGCATGACGGCACCGGCCGCGCGGCCGGTCGGCACCGCTGCCGTTCCGACCATCATCAGCGAATACACCTCCCCCGGCGACGTCGCCGTGAACGACGACGAGACACTGTACTCGCTGCTCACCGAACGCATCGCCCGCACCGGCAATGCGACCACCATCGCGGCGCGCAAGACCGGCCCGGGCGCGTGGTCGAGCATCACCACCGGCGAGTTCCACCGCCTGGTGCTCGCCGCAGCGAAGGGCCTCATCGCGTTCGGCGTCGGCAAGGGAGACGCGGTGACGCTGTTCTCCGCCACCCGCTTCGAGTGGGGCGTGCTGGATTTCGCGCTCGCCGCGATCGGCGCGGTGAACGTGCCGGTCTACGACACCGATTCCGCGGCACAGGCGGAGCGCATCATCAACGACTCCGGCGTGAAGCTCGCCATCACCGATAACCGCGAACGCTATGACCGTCTCGATTCGATCAACGACCAATGCCCCGGCCTGCAGCGCATCCTCATGATGGACGGCAACGCGCTGGGCGCTTTGGAGGGATTGGGCGTGTCGGTCTCCGACGAGGAGCTGGAGGCGCGCATCGCCGACACCCATGCCGACGACCTCGCCACTATCGTGTATACGTCCGGCTCGACCGGCGCCCCGAAAGGCGTGGAGCTTACGCACCGCAATTTCCTGTCGGTGGTTCGAGCCGGATACGAGTGCCTCGGCGAGGTGCTGTGCGACAACCATCCACGGCTGCTGCTGTTCCTGCCCCTCGCCCACTGCTTCGCACGGTTCATCCAGTACTGCTCGATTGGCTCCGACGATGGCGTGGTCGGCTATCTGCCGGATACGAAGTCACTGCTTCCCGACCTGCGCTCGTTCAAGCCGACCTATCTGCTCGGCGTGCCGCGCGTGTTCGAGAAGGTGTACAACGCGGCCTCGCGCAAGGCCGGCATGGGATTCAAAGGGCGCGGGTTCCTCAAGGCCGCCGAGTCGGCGCGTGCCTGGTCACGGATGCAGCAGGCGGGCGTGAAGCCCACACCCAAGCAGGTGGCGGAGCATCTGGGGTACGAGGCGTCGGTGTACCGCACGGTGCGCGGCGCGCTCGGCCCGAACATCCGATACGTGGCCTGCGGCGGCGCGCCGTTGAACGCCGATCTGGCGCATTTCTACTGCGGCATCGGACTGCCGATGATTCAGGGTTATGGCATGACCGAAACCGCCGCCCCGTTCGCCGCCACGCGCGTGACCGACAATGTGATCGGCACCGTAGGCCAGCCCGCGCCCGGCTCCTCGATTCGCATTTCCGACGAAGGCGAACTGCAGGTCAAGGGCCCGAACGTGTTCCGCGGCTACCACAATCTGCCGGAGAAGACGGCCGAGGCGTTCACCGCCGACGGCTGGCTCAGGACCGGCGACTTGGCCGAGATCGATGATGAGGGCCACATCGTCATCACCGGCCGCATCAAGGACATTATTATTACTGCCGGCGGCAAGAACGTCTCCCCCATTCCGCTGGAGGAAGAGATCGCCAAGTGCCCGATCGTGGAGCACTGCGTGGTGGTGGGCGACCAGCGCCCGTTCATCGGCGCGTTGGTGACGCTCGATCCGGAGTCGCTGGCATTGTGGCTGCCCGCGCACGGCCTGTCCACGGAGACGCCGGTCGACCGGCTCGCCACGAACGCCGCGGTGCGCGAGGAGATTCAGCAGTACGTGGACAAGGCGAATGCGACGGTCTCGCGCGCCGAATCCGTACGCAAGTTCGCCGTGCTGGACACGCAGTTCACGCAGGAGAACAAGTGCCTGACGCCGTCGCTGAAGGTGGTGCGTCCGGCAGTGAACCGCGTGTTCGCCGACGTGATCGACCAGCAGCTGTACGCCGGCAAGCGCTGAGCCGCACATAGGTAAACAAAAACAGCACGGCGGGGAACGCTGCGTACAAAAGTACGTCAACTTCCCCGCCGTGCTGTTTTTTAAGCGCACCCCGTATCGCTGAGATAACGCGTGCGGTAACAGTGCGGCAGGAAACGCCGGCGTACGAAGGTACGTCAAGTTTCCTGCCGTGCTGTTAACGCTCCGTTATTTCAGTGACGGTTGTTGAGGCGGTGGTACATTTCGCTCAGCTCCAGCTCCTTCTCGAACTGGCGGGCGTTGGTGTTCTCGTCGATGACGGCGAGTTCGACGCCGGCGATGCGGGCGAAGTCCTCCCAAGCCTCACGACCGACGGACGTGGTCATGCAGGTGTGGTGGGAGCCACCGGCGGTGATCCAGCACTGCACGGCGGTCTTCAGGTCCGGCTTCGGCTTCCACACGGCGCGGGCGCACGGCAGGTTCTTCAGGGAGCCCTGCGGTTCGACGATGGTGACCTCGTCCATGAGCAGGCGGAAGCGTTCGCGCTCGTCGGCCATGGAGACCACGACGGCGTCGGCCGGCTTGCCGGAGAACACCAGACGGACCGGGTCGGACTTGCCGCCGATGCCCAGCGGGTAGATGGCCAGCTTCGGCTTGGCGATGGTGCCGATGGACGGGGAGACTTCCAGCATGTGGGAGCCCATGTCGAACTCGTTGCCCGGCACGAAGTTGTAGGAGTAGTCCTCCATCAGGGAGGCGCCACCCTCAAGGCCGTAGCCCATCACGGCGCCGATGCGCACCAGCACGGAGGTCTTCCAATCGCCTTCGGCGGAGAAGCCCCAGCCGTACTCGGACGGGAAGCGCTGCGGGCCGACGCCCGGCAGCTGCGGCAGGGTGCCGAGGTCTTCGAAGTTGTCGACGCCGGCGGTGCAACCGTTCTCACGCATCATGTTGACCATGGCGGCCTCTTCCTTGGCTGCGATGAACAGCTCATCGTAGCGGGAATCAAGCAGCTCGGGGGCCACGTCGTACTTGGCCTTGTAGTCTTCGATGAGGTCCTTGACCTGGCTGTCCTTGACCTTCTCGTAGGCGGCGACGAGGTCGTTGACGGCCCAGGTGTTGATCGAAGCGCCGAACACGCGTTCGGCTTCGGTCTTGTCGCCTTCGGTGACGGCCACGTTGCGCATGTTGTCGCCCCAACGCATGACCTTCATGTTCTGGGAGGCATCCCAGCCGGCGCAGGCGCGAGCCCAGGTGCCGACCTTTTCGGCGACTTCCGGATCGGTGTAGTGGCCGACGACGATCTTGCGCGGAATGCCGAGACGGGACACGATGTAGCCGAACTCACGGTCGCCGTGGGCGGCCTGGTTCAGGTTCATGAAGTCCATGTCGATGGTCTCCCACGGGATTTCCTTGTGGTGCTGGGTGGCCAGCTGCAGCAGCGGCTTGGTCAGCACTTCGAGGCCGCGGATCCACATCTTGGCCGGGGAGAAGGTGTGGCACCAGGTGATCACGCCGATGACGTTCGGGTTGGCGGAGGCTTCGGTCATGAAGGTCTTGACGCCGTCGGAGGACTTCAGGGTCGGCTTGAGCACGATCTTGGCCGGGATCTTGCCGGTCGCGTTGAGGAAGTCGACCATCTCGCCGGTCTGCTGGGCCACCTGGCGCAGCGCCTCCTCGCCGTAGAGGTCCTGCGATCCGACGCCGAACCAGATTTCCTTGCCTTCAAATGGGTTTTCCATTGCCATGTTGGATTATTCCTTACTTCGTTGTTGGGTTTGTCGTTTCAGTTTCCGTCGCGTCAGTGCTGGCCGTAGACGTTGGTGTAGCGGTCGTTAAGGCTATCGATGTCTTCCTGGGAGATCGGGATGATGTCTCCGAGCTGCTTGGCGGCCCACATGGTGTGCGCCACCTCTTCGGTCATGGCGGCGGCCTTGACGGCGGCTTCCGCGTCCTTGCCGATGGTGAACGGACCATGGTTCTGCATGAGCACGGCCGGGGACTTCGGATACTTCTTCAGGGTTTCGACCACGCCTTCGCCGATGGCTTCGGAGCCGATGAGGCGGAACGGGCCGACCGGCACCGGGCCGCCGAACTCGTCGCCCATCATGGTCAGGCCGCACGGAATGTTCTGGCCGGTGGCCGCCCATGCGGTGGCGTAGGTGGAGTGGGTGTGCACGACACCGTAGACGTCGGGCATGTTGCGGTAGATGTAGGCGTGGGAAGCGGTGTCCGAGGACGGGGCTTCGGTGCCGTCGACCACGTTGCCGTCAAGGTCGCACACGACCATGGAGGACGGGGTCAGGTACTCGTAGCGCAGGCCGGAGGGCTTGATGACGAACAGGTCGGCGGTGTGCAGACGCTGGGAAACGTTGCCCGCGGTCCACACGACCAGGTTCCACTTGATCAGCTGCTGGTGCAGGTTGGAGACGACCTCACGAACCTGCTTGACCTCGGCGCGAACCTCGGGGCCGTAATCAGCCAAAGTTGCCATTATTGGTTTTCCTTTCCACTGTGATGGATGGACGTTTTTTCAAAATCTCAAGGACCTCCCTCAATAGAGGGAGGTCAGAAAGGCTTACTTATCTTCGAGGTTGATGGTTTCGATGGCGGCGTGCTCGATGGGCAGGCCCTTGGTGAAGCGGGCGAAGAAGTCCTCGAAACCAACCACATCGGAAGCCACCGGCTTCTCAGTGGTGGACTGGGCGTCCTTGAACACGCAACCGTCAAGGAAGTCAGCGAGGTTGCTGTGATCCTCGTTGGTGTTCCACAGGTAGTTGGCGAGCACGGCCATACCCCAGGCGCCACCTTCGGCGGCGGTGGACATGACCTTGATCGGGGTGTTGAAGGCAGCAGCGAGAATCTTCTGAGCCACCTTCGGAGTGGCGAAGATGCCGCCGTGGCCCACGAGAGAGTCGACCTGCACGCGCTCCTGCTTGGTCATCACGTCCATGCCGATCTTGACCGGGGAGAACGCGGAGAACAGCTGGGCGCGCATGAAGTTGCCGAGGGTCATGTTGGCTTCGGGGCTGCGGGCGAACAGCGGGCGACCTTCAGGCAGACCGGCCAGGAATTCGCCGGAACGGAACGGGTAGTTCAGCAGGCCGCCGCAGTTGGCGTCCACGTCGTCGGCGATGGCCGCGCGGAACAGGGTGCCGTACAGCATACCGGCGTCAACCGGCTGGCCGATAGCCTTGGCGAACTGGCCGAACAGGCCGACCCAAGCGTTGAGGTCGGAGGTGAAGTTGTTGGCGTGGCTCATACCGGCCAGATCGCCGGCCGGGGTGGTGACCAAGTCAACCTCAGGGTGGAGGGCCTTGAGCTTGTGCTCCAGAACCACCATGGCGAAGATGGAGGTGCCGGCGGAGACGTTACCAGTGCGTACGCGCACGGAGTTGGTGGCTACCATGCCAGTACCGGCGTCGCCCTCAGGCGGGGCGAGCACGATGCCGGGCTTCAGGGCACCGGACGGATCGAGCAGCTTGGCGCCTTCCTCGGTCAGCTCGCCAGCCGGAGTGCCGGCCACGAGCGGCTCAGGAAGCAGGTTCTCCAGCTTCCACGGCTGGGCTGCGACCTCAGGCAGAGCGTCGAACTTCTCAATGAATGCGGTTTCGTAAGTGTGAGTGGTCGGGTCAATCGGGAACATGCCGGAGGCATCGCCCACGCCGAGGACCTTCTTACCGGTGAGCTTCCAGTGCACGTAACCGGCGAGTGTGGTGAAGTAAGCCACCTTGGAGACGTGCTCTTCCTTGTTGAGCACGGCCTGGTACAGGTGAGCGATGGACCAACGCTCGGGGATGTTGTACTGGAACAGCTCGGAGAGCTTCTTGTGAGCTTCGGAGGTGTTGGTGTTCTGCCAGGTGCGGAACGGCACCAGCAGTTCGCCGGCCTCGTCGAATGCGAGGTAACCGTGCATCATGGCGGAGAAGCCGATGTGGCCGACGTGCGTGAGCTTCTCGCCATAGGCGGTCTCGACGTCGTTGGCCATGGAGGCGTAAGCGGACTGCAAACCGCCCCAGATCTCCTCGGTGGTGTAGCTCCACAGACCATCCTCCAAGTGGGAGGCCCAGCTGTAGTCGCCGGAGGCGATGGTCTGGAAGTTGTCGTCGATGAGGACGGCCTTGATGCGGGTGGAGCCGAATTCGATGCCCAGCGTGGTCTTGCCAGCGCGAATCTTCTCGGCGATGTGGGCGGCCTGCTCGGCCGCGTTGTCGGTTGCTGCCATATCTTTCCTTTGCCTTGGAGCGCCGGCGTTGTTATCCCCTTCCTTGGGGAGGGTGTTAGCGCTCACAATTTCCAAAAAAACATTGTACCGACAACCCGCATTCGACACAACTTATGCCGTGTCACGCATCATAACGGTTTGATAACAGCGCCAATTTACCGCCGAGGAGCCGGCCCCAAGGACCGCCGGGCACGCACCTCGGCGGGAATCAGCCCCATGCCGTGCTGGGTGGTCAGGAAGGTCGGCTCGCCGCCCTCCCCCAGCAAGCGCAGCGTCTCTCGCATGGCGGCCACGCCGAGCCCCTCGAAATCGGGATGCACGGTGGTCAGCGGTGGGTACATGTTATCCACGCCAGACATGTCGTCGAATCCGACCACGCTGATGTCTTGCGGAATCCGAAGCCCATGCTCATGCAACGCGCGCATGATGCCAACGGCCTGATTGTCGTTCGCGGCGACGACCGCGGTGGGCAACGCCGCGCCTCGACGCCCATACTCATCAATGAGATGATTCATGTGCGCATACGCCTCAGAGGCATCCCACGTATGGCAGCGCACGATCTGTGAATCGATGGATCGGGAGGCGGCGAGCTTGCGCCACGCATCCAGTCGGGTGTGGGCGTCGCGCCATTCGTTGGGACCGGCAAAATACAGAGCCGATTTGTGCCCGTATTCGCCCAGCAAGGCCACCACTTTGGCCATTGCACCCCACTGGTCGATACCGACCAGCGCAGTGCGACGCTTGTTTTCGGTGGAGATAAGGCCCAATCCCTCACGCACGGTCATTTGGCCGTGGGTGGCGGTGACGATGACGCGCGGCTGAGTGACTCGCGCACGGCAGGCGGCGGCGAACATCACGTCGGTCGGAGTCAGGAAGATGAAGGCGTCGACGTTCTGCTCGTTGAAGGTGTCGCACAGGTTGTCGAAGTCGGCCTGCGCGCACAAGGCCTCGTGGACCATCATCACGCTCATGAACAGACCGTGCTCGCGGGCCATGGATTCGATGGAGGAGATGGAGGAAATCGGGCCGAAGAATTTGAGGCCTCCGGCGATCAGCCCTATGGTGCGCGAACGGCGGGAAGCCAGTGCGCGCGCGGAGTTGGAGGGGCGGTAGCCGAGTTGGTCAATGGCGGCCTGGACTCGCGCACGGGTGGCGTCGGAAACGTCCGGCGAGTCATTGATCACACGGGAGACGGTTTGGTGGCTGACTCCGGCGAGCTTGGCCACTTCGAACATGGACGGACGTTTGCTTGGCTTGCGGCTGGTCACCATATTGCCTAACCTCCCCGCTGGCGGCCGGCATCCATGCACGGCCAGTCTTGTACCTTAATCAATACTGACTTTAGCGCGTCCACAACAGTTTTGCGTTAGCGCTCACACTGTCGTGTCGCACGCGGCTCAGGTCAGGTGCCATGAGACACGATGGAGCGGAGTCGGCCCGTGTTCGGCGATGGCGGCACGGTGTGCGGCGGAACCATAGCCCTTGTTATGAGCCCATTCGTAGGCGGCGTAACGTGGGTTGCTTTGCGCGAGGTCGACCATCAGCCGGTCTCGGGTCACTTTGGCGATGACCGCCGCGGTGGCGACGGTGGCGCAATGCTGGTCGCCTTTGACTTTGGTCGTTATGTCGGCTGGAATCGGCACGTCCGGCGCGTCGAACGTGTTGAGCGCCTTGGTGATGTAATCGCTCGGCCCGTCGAGAATTCCGGCGACTTTGGGCAGGGCGCGAACGCTTCCCCCGCAATTTCCAATGGATTCCCCTACGGAGCCTCCCGGACGACCTTCCACAATCTCCCCCGCAGACTCCCCCGAAGCCTTTTTTATCGTCGATTCCCCTCCAAGCCGTAAGCCAAGTTCGCGTTCGACTTGGCTGAGCGCGCGCAGGGCGGCCACGCCAAGCGCGTAGGTGATGCCCCATTCGTCGATCTCGGCGTTGCTGGCCTGGCCTACGGCGTAGGCCGCGCACCAGTCGCGCAGTTCGTCGAAAATCGCCTCGCGCCTATGTTCGGTGAGCATTTTGGAGTCGGCCACGCCGTCCGGCACGCCGAGGTAGGTCCGCCCGGACAGTTCGGCGGAATCATCGCCGTCAAGCGGCGCCAAATCACAGGCCCAGATGGCGGCGCACCCGACCATCACCGGACCGGCGAGCGCGCCGCGGCCGACTTCATCGAATCCAGTAATAAGGTCATAGCCCTGGGCCGCAAGGCTGCGTTCCAAGTCAAGTGTCGGGGTAATCATGCGCGGCTCCCATCGTCTCACAATGGTTAGGATTCAGACGGTCCAGGTTCAAATGGTTCAGGATTCAGACGGCCCGGAACTCAATCAGTTCAAAGACTCACACGGTTCAAAAAAAGACTCAGGAATTCGAGCCGGAAGCGTCAGGCACGTCCTTGAAGACTTCGTGGTGGTCATCAATCGCACCAAGCCGGTCAAGCGGCCAGTATTTCGCGATTCCGACTCCGACCACATCGGAGATGGGAACCAAGCCGCGATCGCCGTCATCCTGATGATAGCGGGAGTCGGCGGAATTGGCGCGATTGTCGCCCATGACGAACACGCGGCCCTCGGTCACGGTTACCGAGAACGGGAAGGCGCTCGGGTCCACGCCGGGGCGAATGTAGGAGGTCTCATTGATGGCCACGCCGTTGATGGTCACCGGCTGGCCCGCGCCCTTGCATTCGACCACGTCACCGGGCAGGCCGATCAGTCGCTTGATGAGGTACCCGCCACCGGGAGCGCTGCTCTGCTCCTCGTTCAACCAGTTGTTGGGATCTTTGAATACCACGACGTCGCCGCGCTGCAAATCGAAGATCTTGGGGGTGAGCTTGCTGGTCACCACGCGATCGCCGGGCACCATGGTGTCCATCATCGAGCGCGAAGGAATCTCGTAAAAGCCGACGGCGAAAATGCGAATCAGCAGCACGATAAGCACGGGAACGCCGCACCACAGGAAAAAGTCGCGTAGGGTGAAGTGGTCATCATCTGACGATGATGCTGCCGCGGCATTCGCGCCAGCGGCTGCACCCGCGCCAGCGGAAGAAGCGGCGTGTGCCGGGCGCGCCGGTGCCGGGGGAACCGGGGACAGGGCGATGCCGTGGTCGGCGACTTGGAACGTGCGGGAATCGCGGGCATCGGCCTCGTCATCATACGAGGTCTGGTTGCTCTCCGGATTGTCGGAAACCGGGAATTCGCCGTTATCCTGATCGTCCTGCATACCATCTCCTCGCGATTCATGCTGCCGGATATGAGGGGTGCCGGCGCCCGTCCATCATACGTGGAAAATACGAAAACAGCCCGAAACCGAAACGGTTCCGGGCTGAATTTCACGGTTTATTCGCGCGCCTGCATCATCAGGCTCACGATTGCACCCGCGAATCGACTCACTTAGCAGAGTTGTCGCGGCGCTCGGCAATACGAGCGGCCTTACCGCGCAGAGCGCGCAGGTAGTACAGCTTGGCGCGGCGCACACGGCCCTTACGCACGAGCTTGATGGAGTCGATGGACGGGGAGTGCACCGGGAAGCGACGCTCCACACCAGTGCCGAAGCTGATCTTGCGGACCACGAAGGTCTCACGCACGCCAGCGCCCTTACGAGCGATCACCACGCCGGTGAAGGTCTGGATACGGGAGTTGTTGCCTTCCTGGATCTTCACGTTCACGTCGACGGTGTCGCCGGGACGGAAGGCCGGGATTTCCTCGGCCGGCTTCATGTGCTTGGCGTCAAAAGCCTCAACAGCGTTAACCATTGTTTTCCTTCAGTGCTGCCGCATATCAGCCACAGATCTGGGGCCATCCACGCGATTACGCATCGCGCGCGTTGGCCTGTTCTCGTTATCCCTCGAGTTTGCCCTTGGGAAGCCTGCCGATCCGCCGAAAGTCAGGCCTTGCGGCCGTTCGGACTGGACCCATGGAGACGTGGGCTTATGCGGCGGCCCACTTCTCGACACAGCAATCGATTATTCTACGGATTATTGCGGACAGTATCGGCGTGTCGTCGTCTCTCTCCGTTATTAACGCATCAGTTTGGCCGAGGCAGCACGGATGGCGGATTCGAATACTTTCCGTCCCTCCTGCTGGTCGCATGGATACCGACGATGGTATCGATTTGGCGTTTCAGCGCACGGCTTGAAGGAGGTGAGAGTCCGATGGACGGTGATTATTCCAGTAGTTCCGCCGCCGGCAACAGTCATAGTTGAGGGGGAGCATACGGAGCGTTCCATAACTCCCTCTCAGTCAGCTTCGCTGACAGCTCCCCTCAGTATTGAGAGGAGCTAGAAAAGCGAATCAGAATTCGCGACGTGGACAGTCGCCAGACTGCCCACCAGACAGCACAGCCGCGGTCGCGCGAATCACGAATTCTGACCGAGCAAAGCGAATCAGAATTCGCGATTCGCGCGGTAGAACTTGATCAGGCTCTGGGTGGAGGCGTCCTGGGCGGCGAGGGCGTCGTCGTCCTGGGAGATGGCCGGGGTGATCTGCTTGGCAAGCTGCTTGCCGAGCTCGACGCCCCCCTGG
>ENA-OPRR01002633-OPRR01002633.1-human-gut-metagenome-genome-assembly--contig:-NODE-2633-length-11430-cov-7.200879_pt1 | contig 11430 bp, 5 predicted proteins | sample MGYA00241796_ERZ501883 | MGnify/ENA primary metagenome ERZ501883 (study PRJEB25962, sample SAMEA2042406) | human gut metagenome | biome: human gut; feature: human-associated habitat; material: faeces...
AGTGGTTCCGTCCCAATGAGCCAGAATAAATCCGCCTTCTTCGATTTTTTCTTTAAATTCGTCGTAAGTATCTACTGTTGTAATCTTGGAGTTACGGTAGTCCAATGCTTTCTTGTAGATATTAGCCTGCATTTCTTCAAGCAAGTTCTGAACATACGTTTCAATGCCTTCACAAGTAACTGTTTCTTTTTCCAGTGTATCACGGCGCATCACTTCCATGGTGTTGTTTTCAAGGTCGCGACCACCCATAACCAAACGAACAGGTACACCTTTCAATTCATAGTCGGCGAATTTAAAGCCCGGACGTTTATTATCTGCATTGTCATATTTAACAGAGATACCTAATGCTTTCAGTTTCGCTACAATGCCTTCTACTTTAGCATCGATTTGTTTCAGTTGTTCGTCATTCTTATAGATAGGAACGATCACTACCTGAATAGGAGCCAAATGCGGAGGTAATACCAATCCGTTATCATCCGAGTGAGTCATAATCAATGCACCCATCAAACGGGTAGAAACGCCCCATGAAGTAGCCCAAACATACTCCAACTTGTTTTCTTTATTAACAAATTGAACATCGAATGCTTTTGCAAAGTTTTGTCCCAGGAAGTGGGAGGTACCACTCTGCAACGCTTTTCCATCCTGCATCATGGCTTCAATTGTATAAGTATCAAGTGCACCGGCAAAACGTTCGTTGGCTGATTTTACTCCCTTTACAACAGGAACGGCCATATATTTTTCTGCAAATTCACCATATACATTCAACATTCTGATTGCTTCTTCCTCTGCTTCTTCACGGGTAGCATGAGCGGTATGTCCCTCTTGCCACAGGAATTCGGCAGTACGCAGGAAAAGACGGGTACGCATTTCCCAACGCATTACGTTAGCCCATTGATTACATAAGATAGGCAGATCACGATAGGAATTAATCCAATTTTTATAAGTATTCCATATAATGGTTTCAGAAGTCGGACGAATAATGAGTTCTTCTTCCAATTTTGCTTCAGGATCCACGATAACTCCTTTTCCATCCGGAGAATTTTTCAAACGGTGATGAGTTACTACGGCACACTCTTTTGCGAAGCCCTCCACGTGTTCTGCTTCACGACTTAAGAATGATTTCGGGATTAATAGCGGGAAGTAGGCATTTACGTGTCCTGTTTCCTTGAACATATCGTCCAATTGACGTTGCATTTTTTCCCAGATAGCGTATCCGTAAGGCTTAATCACCATACATCCGCGTACAGCAGACTGTTCTGCCAAATCAGCTTTTACCACCAAATCGTTATACCACTGTGAGTAATTCTCACTACGTTTGGTTAGATCTTTCAGTTCTTTTGCCATTATATTTTTCTATTTAAGTTTTCCAGAGTGTTAAAACAGGGTGCAAAAATACGAAAAATGCATGAAATGCCCTATTCTTCATACATTAATTTATTCATATAAAAAATCAGGCAGTTATCTATGAACTGCCTGATTTTCAAATGAGCGGTAAACGAGGCTCGAACTCGCGACCCCCAGCTTGGGAAGCTAGTGCTCTACCAACTGAGCTATTACCGCATACTTGCTAATGTTTCCGGGCTAAGAAGCCCTATGAAACGGTGATGCAAAGGTAAACATAATTTTTATATCTCAAACAAAATCTTCTACTTTTTAATGGGAGAAAAAGTAGAAATGAACAAACTTCTCTTTTTATCTGTTAGAATGTCTCAATATAAGATATAACCTAACCAGTATGAAAAAAAATAAGTTACTTTTTGTACTATTGACTTTGCCTTTTTCCATCAGTCAGATAGATGCACAGACACCATTAAGTTTTGAAGAATCATTGTATCTGCTCAATCAGGGCAATCGGAGCTTGAAAATTGCAGATAAAAGTATTGAGATAGCCAAAGCGGAACGTGATAAACTAAATGCTTTTTGGTATCCCAGTCTTCAGTCCACAGGTGCATTTGTGCATATGTCGGAAAAGATTGAAGTGAAGCAGCCTTTGTCACAGTTTACCGATCCGGCGAAAGACTTTGTACATTCTATTATTCCGGATGATCAGATCATTTCATCAATATTAGATAAAATAGGTGCGAACACACTTGTATTTCCTTTGACTCCACGCAACTTGACTACTGTCGATTTGTCTGCAGAATGGGTCCTTTTCTCAGGTGGAAAACGTTTCCGAGCAACTAATATCGGAAGAACGATGGTTGATCTGGCACAGGAGAACCGGGCACAAGTATCCGCCAATCAACAGAATTTATTGGCAGAGAGCTATTATGGCCTTCGGTTGGCACAACAGGTCGTGATTGTTCGTGAAGAAACATATAATGGATTGAAAAAACACTATGAGAATGCCTTGAAGTTAGAAGCTGCAGGTATGCTTGATAAAGCCGGAAGACTTTTTGCCCAAGTAAATATGGATGAAGCTAAGCGTGCATTGGAAGCTGCACGAAAAGAAGAAACAGTAGTGCAAAGTGCTTTAAAAGTTTTGCTGAATAAAAAAGATACAGATACTGATATAGCACCTACTTCTCCCCTTTTTATGAATGATTCAATACCTCCTAAGATGCTTTTTGACTTCTCTGTAAACAGCGGGAACTATACGCTTAACCAGTTACGGTTACAGCAGCATATTGCCAAGCAAGAAGTACGGATTGCACAAAGTGGCTATATGCCGAATATAGCCCTTTTCGGAAAACAAACCTTATATTCGCATGGTATTCAGAGTAATTTGTTACCGAGTACGATGATAGGTATCGGGTTTACGTGGAATCTGTTCGATGGTTTGGATCGTGAGAAGAAAATACGCCAATCGAAGTTAACGGAACAGACGCTTGCTTTAGGGCAAATGAAGGCTCGTGACGATTTGGCTGTTGGTATAGATAAGTTATATACGCAGTTGCAAAAAGCGCAGGATAATGTGAAGGCATTGAATGCGACAATTGCTTTAAGTGAAGAATTGGTTCGTATCCGGAAGAAATCTTTCACTGAAGGAATGGCAACTTCTACCGAGGTTATTGATGCTGAAACCATGCTTGCCAATGTAAAGGTGGCTCGTTTGGCAGCATATTATGAATATGATGTGGCACTGATGAATCTACTTTCACTCTGTGGCACACCTGAACAATTTGCAAACTATCAACCTAAACCATAACAAACAATGAAATTAGCTAGTAGAATCCTTTCATGGGCCTTCGTCATTATTATGTTCGCTGTCGGTGTTTTTACAGCGCTGGGAATTATATTGATGCATAAACAACCGTTAGTTCTTCAAGGGCAAGCGGAAGCGACTGAAATTCGTATTAGTGGAAAACTTCCCGGGCGTATAGACACATTCTTTGTCCAGGAAGGTGATTGGGTACATCAAGGGGATACTCTTGTTGTAATCAATAGTCCTGAAATATATGCCAAGTATCAACAAGTAAATGCTTTGGAACAGGTTGCCGTACAACAGAATAAAAAAATAGATGCTGGAACCCGTCGCCAGATTGTAGCTACTGCATTACAGCTCTGGAACAAGACAAAGAGTGATCTCGGTCTTGCTCAAACAACGTATAATCGTATTCTTACTTTATATAAAGATAGTGTTGTAACTTCTCAGAGAAAAGATGAAGTGGAAGCGATGTATAAAGCAGCTGTTGCAGCCGAACGTGCAGCGTATGAACAATACCAGATGGCTGTAGATGGTGCACAAAAAGAAGATAAAGCGTCTGCCGCCAGTATGGTAGACGCTGCCAAAAGTACAGTGGATGAAGTTTCTGCTTTATTGCTCGATGCACGGCTGACAGCACCGGAGGACGGGCAAATAGCAAGCATCTTCCCAAAACGTGGAGAGTTGGTTGCACCGGGTACTCCTATTATGAATTTGGTAGTAATGGATGATGTACATGTTGTTCTCAATGTGCGTGAAGATCTGATGCCGCAGTTTAAAATGGGGGAAACTTTCATCGCAGATATACCTGCTATTGGTAAAAAAGATGTTGAATTTAAGATATACTATATTAGTCCGCTAGGTAGCTTCGCCACGTGGAAATCAACCAAGCAAACCGGAAGTTATGATTTGCGCACATTTGAGATTCATGCTCGTCCGACGCAAAAGGTAGATGATCTGCGTCCCGGTATGTCTGTGTTGCTAACGCTAAATTAATCGGCAAATAAAATTAATCATAGAATGGATTTATCACAAACATATTCACCTTTTCGCTCCGTACTGCTCAGAGAGTGGCGGCGAATGACGTCACGACGCCTTTATTTCGGTGTCTGTATTGTCCTGCCGTTGTTTACTCTCTTTTTTATGGCTACCATTTTCGGTAACGGGCAGATGGAGAATATCCCGATAGGCATTATCGACCAAGACAATACTGCTACTTCACGGGCTATTACACGGAATATCTCTGCAGTGCCCACTTTTAAGGTAGTAAAACATTATGTAAATGAGGCTGCAGCCCGCGAGGCCGTACAGAAAAAAGAAATCTACGGGTATCTTTCCATACCTCCGAGATTTGAACAGAATGCTATCACCGGAAAGAATGCAACTCTTTCCTATTATTATCATTATGCCTTGTTGTCGGTAGGTGGTGAGCTCATGGCTGCCTTTGAAACGTCATTGGCTCCCGTATCCTTATCTCCCATTATAATGGAAGCGGTATCTCTCGGGGCAGACCAACAGCAAATTACTACATTCCTGTTACCGGTACAAGCCAACAACCACCCGATATATAATCCGAGCCTGGATTATTCCGTTTATCTGAGCCAGCCGTTTTTTTTCGTATTATTTCAGGTATTGCTTCTCCTGACTACCGTATATACAGTCGGAATTGAAATCAAATTCCGCACAGCTACAGATTGGCTGGCTACTGCTAAAGGCAATATGATAACTGCCGTTTTGGGTAAACTACTCCCCTATACCTTTATATATATTCTGATAGGATGGCTGGGTAATTATGTCATGTTCGGTATCCTGCATATTCCTTTTCAAGGAAGCTGGTGGCTGATAAACATGATAACCGTACTCTTTGTTATTGCTACACAGGCTCTCGGATTATTCATATTTTCCCTGTTCCCGGCAGTCTCTCTGGTAATAAGTGTTGTTTCTATGGTAGGTTCATTGGGGGCTACTTTATCTGGAGTAACTTTTCCGGTTTCTAATATGTATCCGTTAGTAAGAGATGCCTCTTATCTGTTCCCTGTCCGTCATTTTACAGAGATGATACAAACCATGCTTTACGGAGGTGGTGGATTCATCTATCTTTGGCCGTCAATGGTGATACTCTGCATCTTCCCCTTGCTGGCTTTGTCATTACTACCCCATTTAAAACGAGCTATAGAAAGTCATAAATATGAAAACATTAAGTAAATTACAACAGCTATCATTTGTTATCCGTCGGGAGTTTCTTGCCATAAGTACTAGTTATGCTGTTTTACTGGTGTTGATGGGAGGAATTTTCATGTATGGATTGCTTTATAATTATATGTACGCTCCTAATATTGTAACGGATGTTCCTGTTGCCGTTGTTGATAATTCCCACAGCGAATTGAGTCGTAATTTTATTCGATGGCTGGATGCGACCCCTCAAGCGGAAATTTATGATCAGGCAATTGACTATCATGAAGCCAAAGAGTGGATGAAAGAAGGAAAAGTGCAAGGAATACTTTACTTGCCGCATGATTTTGAGGAGCGGGTATTTCGCGGAGATGAAGCTGTATTTTCTTTATATGCAACGACCGATGCCTTCCTCTATTTTGAAGCATTACAAGGCGCTTCTTCACGTGTCATGTTAGCTATCAATGATAAATATCGGTCGGATGGTGCTGTTTTTTTACCCCCTCAAGGATTATTGGCAGTAGCTATGGCAAAACCGATAAATGTAGTGGGAACTGCACTCTATAATTATACGGAAGGATATGGCTCTTATCTGATTCCGGCAGTCATGATGATCATTATTTTCCAGACTTTGCTAATGGTGATAGGTATGTTGACCGGTGACGAACATACCAACAGAGGAATTCGTGCTTATACACCTTTTGGGTATGGCTGGGGAGTTGCCATTCGTTTGGTGACGGGAAAAACTTTTGTATATTGTGCCTTATATGCAGTCTTTTCTTTTTTCTTATTAGGACTCCTTCCCTATTTCTTTAGTATTCCTAATATTGGAAATGGATTTTACATTATATTATTGTTAATACCTTATCTGATGGCCACTTCTTTTTTAGGATTGGCTGCTTCGCGATATTTTACAGATTCGGAAGCTCCATTACTCATGATTGCTTTTTTTTCGGTTGGATTAATATTTCTTTCCGGAGTTTCTTATCCTATGGAATTAATGCCGTGGTATTGGAAAATAGTACACTATATTCTTCCGGCTGCACCGGGTACACTTGCCTTTGTAAAGCTAAACTCTATGGGTGCCGATATGGCAGACATAAAACCGGAATATATAACTTTGTGGATTCAGACGATTGTTTATTTTATTATTAGCATATGGGGCTATAAAAGCAACTTAGCAAGTCAAAAAAACAACTTTAGTAACAAAAAACTTTCTAAATGAAAGTTTTTAATAGAATATTCTATATTTCTTTGTTTTTCTCATTGCTTTTGTATAAGTTTGTTAACTTTTATTTCCCAATGCTTATTAGAAGTCGTTAAAAACAAATGCCTATATGAAATACATCATCTATATTCTCCTCTTTTTTCCTATTTGGGTCACTGCACAAACATACAAATATATAGGGATAGAAGAAGGTTTGAGCAATCGAAGGATATTCAGTATACAAAAAGACGCTGAAGGATATATGTGGTTTCTTACCAATGAAGGCATGGATCGCTACAATGGCAAGGATATCAAACATTATAGACTGAATAAAGATGATAATTCTCTGGAATCTCCTATTCATTTAGGATGGATATATACCAATCCCCATATAGGAACATGGGTGATTGGCAAACAAGGACGTGTCTTCCAATATGAAAGGAAATATGATGATTTCAAGCTGGTATATAAGTTGCCGAATAGTCTGGAAACCATTAGTTACGGCTATATGGACCGGAATAATAATATTTGGTTATGCCGTAAACACTCCATATTATTGTATAACACAGAAAATGCTCAGATACTTCAATTTACCAATATTCTACACAGCAACATCACTGCAATCGAACAAGTGGACGACCATCATTTTTTTATATCAACGGAGACTGGTGTTCGATATCTTAAATTGGAAAATGGTACTTTGAAAATTATTCCTGCCGAAACATTGGATTATTTCCATGTGCAGGTAAACGAATTATATTACCATCAAGTATCAAAACGACTGCTTATCGGTTCGTTTGAGAGAGGCCTATTTGTATATGATATGAATAACCGGGAAATAATAAAGCCCGAAGTTGATTTAAGTGATGTAAGTATTACCTGCATGGCACCATTGGATGAATCACAGTTATTGATATCAACTGAAGGTATGGGAGTCTATAAGATTAATATAAATACCTGCCAGATGGAGCAATACATTGTAGCCAACTATCAAAGCTATAATGAAATGAATGGTAATAATATTAATAATGTTTTTGTCGATGAAGAAAAGAGAATCTGGCTTTCCAACTACCCTACCGGAATCACTGTTATAGATTATCGGTATGAGAATTATCATTGGATGAAACATTCAATGGGTAATAAACAATCATTAATCAATGATCAGGTGCATGCGGTAATTGAGGATAGCGATGGAGACTTATGGTTTGGAACCAGCAATGGAATTAGTTTATACCACTCCTCCACAGGACAATGGCATTCATTCCTAAGTTCTTTTGACCGTCAATTAAAAGATAAAAATCATATCTTTATTACTTTGTGTGAAGTTTCTCCCGGCATAATCTGGGCAGGAGGCTATACTTCGGGAATTTATAAAATAAACAAGCATAAATTGTCCGTTGAATATTTCTCTCCATACCTGCTTACTTCCGTTAATATGCGCCCCGATAAATATATCCGTGATATGATAAAAGACTCGAAAGGAAATATATGGTCCGGGGGATATTATAATCTAAAGTGCTTTGATTTAGAAACGAATGAGGTACGCCTATATCCGGGAGTGTCATCTGTCACTTCAATTGTTGAACATGACAAAGATCATATGTGGATTGGAACAGCCTCCGGATTATACTTATTGGATAGAAATTCCGGTAAATATCAATATGTTGGATCAGAGTTGGAAGGTGTATATATCAATTCACTTTACCAGGCAAATGATGGATTGCTATATATTGGCACGAATGGAGCAGGAGTATTTGTATACAATATACAGAAACAGTCTTTTGAGCACTATTATACAGACAATTCCGCATTAGTTTCCAATCGGATTTTTACAATTTTACCTGAAGTGGACGGTCGTATTATGATGAGTACGGAAAATGGTATTACTTGTTTTTTTGTAAAAGAGAAACATTTTCATAATTGGACTAGAGGAGAAGGCTTGTTGCCTGCATACTTTAACGCAGCGGCAGGAACGGTGCGTAAAAATAAAAACTTTGTATTCGGTAGTACGGATGGAGCAATTGAACTTCCGATGAATGTGAAATTCCCGGATTATAAGTTCTCCAGATTGGTATTTAGCGACTTTCATCTGTCTTATCAACCTGTTTATCCGGGTGTCAAGGATTCTCCTTTACAGAAAAGTATCGATGAGACAGATGTATTAGAGCTGGCTTATGATGAGAATACGTTTTCATTTGAAGTTTCTACAATCAATTATGATTCTCCCGGAAATGCACTATATTCGTGGAAATTAGAAGGCTTTTATGAGAAATGGACTCAACCGGGAGCAAATAATTTGATTCGTTTTACCAATTTGCCTCCAGGTAGATATATTCTTCATGTACGTGCTATATCCAGAGAAGAACATGACATTGTTTTTCAGGAACGTGCTATGAAAATTATCATCACGCAACCTTTTTGGTCGAGTTGGTGGGCTATCTTGTGTTATATTCTGTTGGTAATAGGGGGATTTTATTTTGTTCTACGTGTGATAAATCTAAGAAAACAAAAGAATATATCTGATGAAAAAACGCAGTTCTTCATCAATACGGCCCATGATATACGTACTCCATTAACTTTAATAAAAGCACCTTTGGAGGAATTATTGGAAGAAGAGACGCTTACCGACAATGGAATAACTCGTACGAACATTGCATTGAGGAATGTGGAAGTTCTTTTACGACTGGTCAGCAATCTGATTAATTTTGAGCGAACGGATGTATATTCCTCTAAAATGAGTGTTTCCGAGTATGAGTTGAATACCTATATGAATGAAATATATAATTCATTCTCTTCTTATGCTGCCATTAGGCGTATTGAATATACATACGAGAGTACTTTCAGCTATATGAATGTATCGTTTGATAAGGAGAAGATGGATTCTATTTTGAAGAATATAATATCGAACTCGCTAAAATATACTCCGGAAAATGGAAAGGTCAGCATTTCCGTGTCCGATACGAATGATTCATGGAAAGTGATAATCAAGGATACAGGTATAGGTATTCCTGCCAGTGAACAAAGTAAGTTGTTCAAGCTTCATTTCCGTGCCAGCAATGCTATTAACTCTAAAGTGACGGGTAGTGGTATCGGATTAATGTTGGTAGGAAAACTGGTGAGCCTTCATGGAGGTAAAATTAGTGTAGATAGTGTCGAACATCAAGGTACGACAATCAAAATTGTTTTTCCGAAAAAGAATAAGACTTCTCAAAGTATCAGTGACGAAGCATCTTCTAAATTTGAGGCGTTGGCTCCTGTACTGCCCGCTCCGAATGTACCGGCAAAGACAACCGCTACGATAGATGATCCAAATTTACGACGGATTCTTGTTGTAGAAGACAATGATGAGCTACGCTCCTATCTGGTCAGTTCATTGTCTTCTATATATAATGTACAAGCTTGCGCTAACGGAAAGGAAGCATTGATTATTATCAAAGAATATTGGCCGGAACTGGTTCTTTCTGATATCATGATGCCAGAGATGCGGGGAGATGAATTGTGTGTGGCTATCAAAAGTGATATTGAAATTTCACATATTCCTGTGTTGTTGCTCACTGCTTTGGGAGAAGAAAATAATATTCTGGATGGACTGTCGATTGGTGCGGACGAATATCTCATCAAACCTTTCAGCGTGAAAATATTACGGGCGAATATCGCTAATCTGTTGGCAAACCGGGAACTGTTGCGCATGAGATATGCCAATCTGGATATAGAAGCGAAATCAATGGTTCCATCTGCAAACGGTACTAACAGCCTCGATTGGAAGTTTATATCAAATGTAAAGAAAATCGTGGATGAGAATATAAACAACCCTGAATTTTCCGTTAATGTGCTCTGTGAATCAAGTGGCATGAGCCGTACCAGTTTCTATTGTAAATTGAAAGCATTGACGGGACAGTCTCCGACAGAGTTTATTCGGGTGATGCGTTTGAAACGTGCTACCGAGTTATTGAAAGAGGGTGAATATGCCATTAATGAGATTTCAGACATGGTTGGATTCTCTGAAACTAAATATTTCCGGGAAGTATTCAAAAAATACTATAAGATGAGTCCGAGCAGGTATGCTAAAGAAGGAGGCAATCCCTCTGCTGAACTGGAAGATGACGAAGAAGATTGATAAATAAAAAGCGAATAGATACGTTGTATTTAAAAAAGTTCTCCTCTGTTATGGGTATCTATAACAGAGGAGAACTTTCTTTTTCAAGACTTATTGTTCTGATTTTGGAAAAGTGGGATATTTAAAAGTTCAAATTAATACCACCCATAAACGTAGCTTTCGGCATGGGATAACCTGCATTTATTTCATAGCGTTGCGCCAACAGGTTTTCTCCTTTCACAAAGAGATTAGCGAAACGACAGAGACGATAATTTCCCCGAAGGTTCCATAAGACAAAACTATCTTGTTGCTCGTTGTTTAGTATTACAGAGGTATAAAGCCCCTTTACATATTGTATACCTGTTGATACACTCCAACGTCCGGAAGTATAATCTACTCCTGCATACAAATTATGCTCCGGAGCGGCAAGAACAGGATTTTCCATGTGAAGCCAGCTATAATTGGCATTGACATTCCAATGTGAATTCATGCGATAACCAATGTTGGTTTCCAACCCCCAGTTTTCTATTTCGCCGGAATTGATATTCAATGGAGGAACCAAACCGTTCGACATAATCACATTATCCCCATTGATATAATAAAGGTTGACTCCGTAGGATAACGCGCCCTCCAACAGACGTTGTGAGTATGAAAGTTCGTAACTTATCAGTTTCTCCGGTTTTAGTTCCGGGTTGGCAGGGGTAAACATATACATTTCTCGAATCGTCGGATTGCGGTAGCCTTTGCTAACCATTGCTTTAAGTTCTCCATGCTTCGGCAAATGAAATGCCAATCCACCTTGGGGAATCC
>ENA-OPRR01002635-OPRR01002635.1-human-gut-metagenome-genome-assembly--contig:-NODE-2635-length-11415-cov-2.489261_pt1 | contig 11415 bp, 9 predicted proteins | sample MGYA00241796_ERZ501883 | MGnify/ENA primary metagenome ERZ501883 (study PRJEB25962, sample SAMEA2042406) | human gut metagenome | biome: human gut; feature: human-associated habitat; material: faeces...
GAACCGAGCCGTTAAGGCGGAAAATCCCGACGCTCTGGTACTGGGGGAAGTGTGGGAGGACGCCTCCAACAAGACCGCCTACGGCATCCGCCGCCGGTATCTGCTGGGAGGCCAGCTGGATACCGTGATGAACTACCCCTTCCGGGACGCCATTCTGGGCTTCCTGCTGGGGGAAGATCCCCGGAACTTCGCGGAAACCGTGGAGAGCATTGTGGAGAACTACCCGCCCCAATGCCTGCGGCTGCTGATGAACCACATCGGCACCCACGACACCGAACGGGCTCTCACCGTTCTGGGAGGTGAGCCCGCCGGCAACCGAGGCAGAGAGTGGCAAGCGGCCCAGCACCTTTCCCCGGAACAGTGGGAAACCGGCATGAAACGGCTGAGGCTGGCGTCTCTCATGCAGTACCTGCTCCCCGGTGTGCCCTGCCTGTATTACGGAGACGAGGCCGGCATGGAGGGGTATCGTGATCCCTTCAACCGTGCCTGCTATCCCTGGGGCAGAGAGGGTCAGAACCTGCTTACCTGGTATAAAGGGCTGGGACAGCTCCGAGCCCAGGAAAAAGCCATTCTGGGCCAAGGCTCTTACCGGACCTTGTACGCCAATGGAAATCTGCTGGCCTTTGAACGCTTTATCTTTACGGAGGATTCCCGGGAGAGCCTGACCGTAGTGGTCAACCGCAGCAGCCGTCCTCAGAGCGTATTAAAGGCGTCCCTGGACATGGAAGGCGGGGAATTGATCCTGGGTGAACACCTGGAAAAAGTGAATGTTCTCTCGCCTTTTGGATTTTCCGTGACAAAATTTCAAAAACCTTTAAAAAAGGGTTGACATTCTTCGATTTTCTTACTATAATAATTAGGCTGTTAGAAAACAGCCCGATGCGCCAGTAGCTCAGCTGGATAGAGTGTTTGGCTACGAACCAAAAGGTCGGGGGTTCGAGTCCCTCCTGGTGCGCCAGCGGCAAGCTGCCGCTCCCAAGACGCGCACTTCACTTTGTGGAGTGCGTTTCTTTTTTGCCCGCGTTTTCAGTTCGATTTTATTTCCGTTCAGTGCAGCCAAGTCAAAACCTAGGAATCATGTGGTTCCTAGGTTTTTTCTTTTTTCGTTTGCGTTTTAGCGTGTAGGCCTTTTTATTCAGTATGAAACTCCCAGAAACAGTATTGGTTTCTGGGAGCTTTCTTTTTCTCACCGGCTCCTTGACCCCACAAGATTTCCCCGGTACAATAGCCTTGGAAAGCCCTTAAGATTTCTTTAGATTCTTTAAAACTTGTTAAGCACTCTACTGGGGTGGATTTTAAGAATTGCCTGTTACAATAGGCCCTGTCAGTGAGAGATACAACTCCACAGACAAATCTAAAACAGGTAAGGATGTGTTTCCTCATGACAGTGCAAAACAAGAAAAATACGAAGATCCGTGTGGGCGCTCTGCTGATGGCTCTGCTGCTCTCCACCTCTTTACTGACCGGATGCGGCAGCCAAAAATCCGGCACCGCCCAGACCCCTAAAACCAAACAGAGTCAGACTCAATCCTCTTCCGAAAAGAAGGAAGAAAAAAAGTCGGACTCTTCCAGCAAGCAGGAAGACTCTTCCAAGAAGGAGGATGCCTCTAAGAAGGACACCGCCTCTAAGAAGAACGCTTCCTCCAAGAAAAAGACTTCTTCCAAGAAGAGCGGCTCTTCCAAAAAGAAGGCTTCTTCCAAGAAAAACAGCTCCACTAAGAAAAACAGCTCTACCAAAAAGAACAGCTCTACCAAGAAGAGCTCCAGCACTTCCAGCTCTTCCCAACAGAGCAGCGCCAACGGAAAAGAGGACGCGAATCAGGCTGCGAACAGTGGAACAACTTCTTCCAGCAAAGGTAACTGATGGTTTGAATCCCTCAGTTCTCTCCTTATCCCCTTTGTGAACGCCTTTCGCGCCTGTGCTCCCGGCACCTGAGCGAAAGGCGTTTTTTTGCAGCAGGTGAGCTTGTTCCTAACCCCCTCGAAAGGAGAGAAATACTGTGGAAAAACAAACGATCTTACTGGTGGAAGACGAAGAGGAGATCCGGGAAGGCATCCGGATCCTGCTTTCCGGGGAAAACTACTCCATCTTGGAGGCCCCCGACGGCCCCACGGCCCTGCGTATGATGAACAACCAGATCGATCTAGTCATCCTGGACGTGATGATGCCGGGGATGTCCGGGCTGCGGGTCTGCGAAGAGATCCGCAAAACCTCCACCATACCCATCCTGTTCCTCACCGCCAAAGCCCAGGAGTCCGACAAGCTGATCGGTCTCACCGCGGGAGGAGACGACTACCTCACAAAGCCTTTTTCCTTCGCGGAACTCAGCGCCCGAGTGAAAGCCCTGCTCCGGCGGTATTGCGTTTACCAAGGCAAAGGCCAGCCCGGCACCACCTACGACAACAATACCCTGACCTGCTGCGGGGTCACGCTGGCTCTGGATCATAACCAGGTCTGGGTGGGAGAAGAGGAAAAGGACTTGACGGAGATCGAGTACCAGATCCTCCGGCTGCTGATGCAGTCCCCACAACAGGTGTTTTCCGCTCAGCGGATCTATGAGAATATCTGGCAGGAACCTTATTTTCCCATCTCCAACGGCACCGTGATGGTCCATATCCGGAAACTGCGGCTGAAATTGGAGACCGATCCCCAGCGCCCCACCTATATCAAAACCATCTGGGGAAAGGGATACCGGTTTGGATGGGAGGCAAATTATGACGCACAAAAATAAGCGCCACAGCATCTCCACCCAATTTTTCCTGCTTCTGCTCTCTTCCGGAGTATTTTGCGCGCTGCTGTTCATCGCTCTGCACTGGGGCATTGGCGCCGCTTTGAGCCACTATTTTCTCAACTCCGATTTCGAGCAACACACCACGGAACAGCGAGTCACCGACTTTCAGGAATACGTAACAGAAAACGGGCTGACAGCCAAGGACTCTCAGGCCATCTCCCGGTGGACCTGGGGCAAACCCTTGGTCCTGATGGAGATTTATCGGGACAATGTGCTGATATACTCCTCCTACGCCTCCCAGAATTCCGCTATTCAGGAAAACGATCTGGAAGTGCCCTATTACGACTGGGTCTCCTACTACATGGTGGAATTCGCCGATGGCACCGCGGACGTGCTGATCTACTGCGATGACATGTACCGGTATTTCACTCTTGCCACCATAGGAGAAGTGATCTTCTGCTCTCTGCTGTTTCTGATCTGTTTTCTTATCGGCTGCCAGCGGGTGGTGCGGTATATCCGCCAGTTAAGAAGAGAGATCCAGGCCATGGAATCCGGGGACTTGAACACCCCCATCACTATCTCTGGGGGCAACGACCTAACTTCTTTGGCGGAAAGCCTGGACGCCATGCGCATTGCCCTGCGCGCCCAGCAGGACCAGACCGCTTGGACCTATGCCGCCAACCAGACCTTGATCTCCCAAATGTCCCACGACCTGCGGACGCCTCTCACCACCCTGCTGCTTTACACGGAGATCCTCCGATATCACAAGTATCAGGGAGAGGAGCAGTTTTTCGGCTACCTGAACAAGATCGACGCCAAAGCCCACCAGATCAAGCAACTTTCGGAAAATATCTTGGAATACTCCCTGGCTTCTCGGGGTCCCGCTGTGGACTTGGAAAATCCCGCCCCCGCCAAGGATGTTCTGATCCCCTGCCTGGAAGAGGCCGTGTTCCATCTGGAACGGTGCGGTTTCCCCTGTGAGACCCATTTCCAACTGGGAGACATGCGGGTAGCCGTCCACAGTCCCTTCCTGCGGAGGATCACCGACAACCTGACCTCAAACATCACCAAGTACGCAAAACCCTCTCCCCCAGTGGTGATCCGGGCCTGGGAGCAGGAAAAGGAACTGTTTGTGGCCTTTGAAAACGCCCCAGACAAGGACGCGCAAAAAACGGAGAGCACCTGCATCGGGCTTTCCAGCGTCCGAACCATGATGGACAAAATGCACGGTTCCTGTACCGTGGAACATACCGATTCCCTGTTCCGGGTCACACTGTGTTTCCCCGCAGCCGCTGAACCGGACCGGGACCCCACGCCCTAGGGCTGCCAAGGCCGCCCCGTGGGAAGATTCCCGAAAGGGGGCAGCCTATGAAAAACGTATTGGAATATCTGGAACAGAGCACGGCAGCTTTCCCAGAAAAGACCGCCGTGGAAGACGCCCAAGGCTCTGTCACCTACCGTCAGCTTTTAGACAGGTGTCTTCGGGTGGGTTCCGCCCTGGCAGGCCGCCTGACCCCAGGAGCATCCGTAGCGATCTTTATGGACAAGGGGATTCAGGCACTTACAGGATTTTTCGGTTCCGTGTACGGGGGTGGCTTCTATGCCTTGATAAACCCTCAGCTTCCCCCTGCTCGGATCGCTCAGATCCACCAAGTGCTCCAGCCTTCGTGGGTCCTTACCAACCAGGAATATTGGAACCAGGCCCAGGAACTTTTCCCCAGAGATTCTCTGCTTTTGGTAGAAGAACTTTCCCAAGAAAAACTCCGCAGGGAACAGCTGGACCAGATCCGCCGGCAGATGATCGACACGGACCCTTTGTACGCCATTTTCACCTCCGGCTCCACCGGCGTCCCAAAAGGAGTGGTGGTCAGCCATCGGTGCGTTCTGGATTTTATGGACACCTTTTCCAGCCTGTTCCCCCTGGATCCTCAGGATAAGGTAGGCAATCAGGCTCCCTTTGATTTCGACGTGTCCGTCAAAGACATCTACTCCTGCCTAAAAACCGGGGCCACCCTTTCCATCCTGCCCAAAGAGCTTTTTTCCCGTCCCCAAGAACTGGTGGACTGGCTCTGCGACCGGCAGGTGACCGTCCTGATCTGGGCGGTGTCCGCTCTGTGTCTTGTGAGCACTTTCCACGGTCTGGACTATCGACAGCCGACAACCCTCCGGCGAGTCATGTTCAGCGGGGAAGAAATGCCACTAAAGCACCTGGAACACTGGCGGTCCCATCTGCCCCAGACGGAATTCGTCAACCTGTACGGCCCCACGGAGATCACCTGTAACTGCACCTATCACAGGTTGGATCCTCACTGTGACTATGGGTCAGGGATCCCCATCGGCAAAGCCTTTCCCAACCGGCAGGTGTTCCTTCTGGACTCTCATGACCGGGAAGTAACTGAGCCGGGATCTCTGGGAGAACTGTGTGTGCGGGGAAGCTCTCTGGCCCTGGGATATTACCGGGCGCCGGAACAAACCGCCGCACGGTTCGTTCAAAATCCACTCAATCAGGTTTTGCCCGACCGGATCTACCGCACAGGGGATTTGGCAAGCTATGGCCAAGACGGAGAACTGTACTTCCGAGGCAGGAAAGATTTTCAGATCAAATACATGGGCCACCGGATCGAACTGGAAGAGATCCAGCGAGCAGCATCCCAGCTGCCTGGCGTGGACCAGTGCTGCTGCGTTTTTGACCAGCGAAGAAACAAGCTCTTAGGCTTTTACACAGGGGCAGCCTCCCCCCAGGAAGTCCGGGGAGCCTTGCGGGCCGTACTGCCTGTTTACATGATCCCCGGATCTTTTTCCCGGCTGGATCAACTCCCCTTAACGAAAAACGGAAAAATCGACCGGACCCGGCTTCTGGAAGAGAAAAACTGTCTTTCCCAGGCAGGTCCTCAGGACTCCGGAAGAGACCGGGCTTGACTGTCAGCCTTGCCGGGCGGAAAACCGTTCCGCCCCAGGCTGATTTTTTTGAAAAAGGAGTGATCTATATGACGGAGGAACGCCTCTTAGAAATCCTGAAGGAATGTTCCACCCCCTTATACCTCTTTGACAAGGAAACTTTAAATCGTCGGGTGGAGCACCTGCGAAAAACTCTGCCTTCTTCCGTCCGCCTTTGCTACGCGGTGAAGGCCAACCCCTTCCTGGCAGGAGAACTTTCCGGCCTGGTGGAACGGCTGGAGATCTGCTCCCCGGGAGAACTTCGGATCTGCCAGCGGTTGGGGCTGCCTCGGGAAAAATTCGTGATCTCCGGGGTCTATAAGGAACCTGGTCTCATGGCCCAACTCATTGCCCAGCAGGGTCCCTCCTGTTTGTACACCGTGGAGTCCATGGCCCAGTTTGCCCTGCTGCGTCAGGAAGCCGTAGCGGCCCGGAAACGGATTCCCCTTCTGCTCCGTCTCACCAGCGGCAACCAGTTTGGCATCACCTCCCAGGAAATCGAAGGGATCCTGAAGCGGTACCCCAACGATCCCTTTGTGGAACTTCGGGGGATCCAATACTTTTCCGGCACCCAGAAAACCTCCCTGAAACGTCTGAAGCGGGAGCTAAACTACCTGGACGCTCTGTTTCAGGACTGGGAAAAACGCTTGGGCTTCCTACCCCCGGAATTGGAATTGGGCCCTGGGTTTCCCGTGGCCTATTTCCCCGAGGATCAATTTGATGAAGCCGCTTTTTTGGAAGAAGTCTCCTTCCTGCTGGAGCATATGGCCTACCAGGGCCCCATCACGCTGGAACTTGGCCGAAGCATCGCCGCTTCCTGCGGCACCTACGTGACCCGGGTAGTGGATGTCAAAACCAACGCCACTGGAAACTACGCTATTTTGGACGGAGGCATCCACCATTTGGCCTACTACGGCCAGTCCATGGGTATGCGCTGCCCTCCTCTGCGGCTGCTGGGCCCCCGGGAAAACGAACGGAGATGCTGCCGAAAATTTATGGACGGTGTGCGGTTCCCTGTGCACCATCCACGACTTGCTGGCAAAGCAAGTTCCCCTTGCCGCGCTTAAGCCCGGAGATCTTCTGGCCTTCCAGAACACGGGGGCCTACTCCATGACAGAGGGCATCTCCCTGTTCCTGAGCCGGGATCTTCCCCAAGTGGTCCTCCTGGACACCCAGGGACAGCTCCGCACTCTCCGGCGCCCTATGGAAACCGATCCCCTCAACTCACCTTGTTATTAAAAAGAAAGGAGCTGCTCCTATGGAACGCTTATTGGTAATCTTGGAAGAAATCCAGCCCGATATTGACTACGCCACTTGCACCGACTTGGTGGACGGCCACCTGCTGGATTCCCTCTCCATCCTTGCCCTGGTGGCGGAATTGGAAGACGCTTTTGACATCACCATCCCCGCTGTGGAGATCACTCCCTCCAACTTCAACTCCGCGGCGCAGATCTGGGCTATGATCCTCCGCCTGGGAGAGGAGGCATAATGAGTGGCCATCTCCTCCTACTACTCTCTGGCGTACCTTCTGGTACTGCTGCCCCTTTCCCTGGGGTTCTATGGCATCCTCCCCCAAAAAGGCCGCAGGATCGCCCTGTTAGGGTTTAATTACGCCTTTTTCTGGGCCGTCAGCGGAAAACTGATCGTCTTTCTGCTGCTGTCCACCCTTTCCATCCACCATGTGGGATTGTGGCTATCCGCACTCCAAAAGGAAGAGGACGCCCGCCGGCTGGAAGTCCCCAAGGAACAGCGCAAAGCTGTGAAAGCCCAGTATCTCCGGCGGCAGCGCCTGGTGATGGGTTTCGCCGCTCTGCTGCATTTAGGCATCCTACTGAGCTTAAAGTACACCCACTTTTTCGCTGTAAACGCCAACTCCCTTCTGGGATGGCTGGGGCTGCCCATCACTCTGCCGGTCCCCTCCTTCCTGCTGCCCATTGGGATCTCCTTCTACACTTTGCAGGCTATGGGGTACTTGTTCGATGTGTACCGCCGGGTGATCCCCGGTGATCGGAACCTGCTGCGGTTGGCTTTGTTTATGAGCTTTTTCCCTCAGATCATGGAGGGGCCCATCTGCCGGTATTCCCAGACCGCTCAATCCTTGTGGGAAGCCCCCAAACTGCAATACGCCAACCTGATTCTGGGGGGCCAGCGGATCCTTTGGGGCTTGGTGAAAAAGATGGTGGTGGCCGACCGGCTGAATCTGCTGATCCAAAACGTGTTCACCCACTACAACCGCTACGACGGGTTTGTTACTGCCCTGGCTGCGGTGGGATACACGTTCCAGCTGTACATGGACTTTTCCGGCACAATGGATGTGGTGTTGGGAAGCGGACAGCTTTTCGGCATCTCCCTTCCTGAAAATTTTCAACGCCCCTTCTTTTCCAAGTCCATCTCCGAATTTTGGAAGCGCTGGCACATCACTTTGGGAACCTGGTTCAAGGATTATCTCTTCTACCCTCTGTCCCTGTCCAAACCCCTGAAGCGTCTGACCAGCTGGGGACGGAAACGACTGGGGAACCACTACGGCCCCCTGCTGGGAGGAAGTCTGGTACTGTTCTGCGTCTGGGTTTGCAACGGCCTTTGGCACGGCGCCGGATGGCATTACTTGTTCTTTGGCCTGTACCACTTTGCTCTCATTGCCGGCGGGAACGCTCTGGATCCCCTGGCCGCCGCTTTCACCTCCAAGCTGGGGATCTCCCGGCAAAGCCGTCCCTACCGCTGCTTTCAGATCTGCCGCACCTTCCTGCTGGTGTGCCTGGGAGAGCTGTTCTTCCGAGCCAATGGTCTCCGTGCAGGCTTGGCCATGGCCGGGCGGATCTTCACCAACTTTACCCTGGATTCCCTGTGGAACGGAACTCTGTTCACCTTCGGCATGGATCCTCAAGATTTCGGGATCGTGGTGGTCACCTTGCTGCTGGTCCTTCTGGTGGGAATTCTCCAGGAAAAAGGGATCCCCCTCCGTCAACGCCTTGGGAAACGCCACGTAGTCATCCGATTCGCTGCGGCCTACGGGATGATCTTGTATCTGGTGATCTTCGGGGCCTACGGTGCGGGATATATCCCCATAGATCCCATCTACGCCGCTTTTTAAGGAGGGAACCTTTATGACCATTGTCAAACGCATCTTCACTTGGATCCTCTTCGCCGCGGGCCTGGCCCTTCTCTTAGCCGGAGCTTCCCTCCTGTTCGCCCCCAAAGACAATACCATGGAATCCGGCATGGAAGAAGTGAAGGCCAACGGCGTCCTAGGAGAAAAAGATAACACCATTGACGTGCTGGTGTTGGGCGACAGTGAAGCCTATTCCTCCATCTCTCCTTTGCAAATCTGGCGGGATACAGGATATGCTTCCTACCTTTGCGCCACCAGCAGTCAAACCCTGGATTACTCCTATGCGCTTCTCCAGCGAGCCTTTCAGGATCAATCTCCTAAGGTAGTCATCCTGGAAACCAACGCTATCTACCGAAAAATCCGCCCTCAAACCGCCCTTATGACCTGGCTCAAACAGCGGTTTTCCATTTTCCGCTACCACAACCGGTGGAAAAACCTCACCTGGCAGGACCTGACAGAAGAAACTTCCTATACCTGGACTGACGAGAACAAGGGTTATCGGTTCAGTACCAAAGTCAGTCCCAGCACGAATCAAAATCATATGAAGCCCACCCAGCTTCAAGAGAAGATCCTCCCCCTCAATCGGCACTATGTGGAAAAGATCCAGGAGTTGTGCGAAAACCATGGAGCAAAGTTTCTCCTCATGAGCACACCCAGCACCGTCAACTGGAACACTTCCAAACACAACGGGATCCACCAGCTTTCCCAGGAATTGGGCTGCGAGTATGTGGATCTGAACCTTAAAAACGACCTGCTCCGCATTGATTGGGACCATGATACCCGGGACAAAGGGGATCATCTCAACTATTTCGGTGCGGTGAAAGTCACGAAGTTTCTGTCCTCTTACCTTCAGTCCACAGGTCTGCTCACCGACCACAGAAAGGATCCCCTCTTCTCTTCCTGGGACCGTTCTTTAAAAAAATATGAGACATTAGTTGACGCCGCGCAGCCGTCCAAAAGCACCTAAGCCTGTCTTTCCAGACAGGCTTTTTCATTTTTCAGGAGATACCTCTTTCTCACCAAAGCTATCCTCACAGAAAATACCCCGCGCTTTCGCGCGGGGCATTCTGCTGTTTGAAAGTGTTCGAGAAAAAGAAACCGGAAGTTCCCCTTTCTCTCCGGGATATTATTCCTTGTAATTCGGCAGATAGGCGCCTATCTTTTTCAACTGCTTTTGGACCTGCTTAACAGGAGCCTGGTGGACATCTATCCCACCTAAAGCGCAAATGGCAGCCGCTGTGCCTGCCGCCTGTCCAGTGATGTAGCATCCAGGCATCACTCGCACAGAGGACTGCATATAGCGATCCGAACAGATAGAACGGCCTGCAGTCAGCAGATTTGAAAAGCCTTTTACCGGCAAAGTACGGTAGGGAATTCCATAGCTCTCCCCCGCCTTGTACCGGTAGGTGGTATGTTCTTTCTCAAACAGCTCATAGTCGTCCAACCCAACCGTATTGGCGTGGATATCGATGTTATAGCTGTAACGGCCGATCTCATCGGGGAAAACAGCCTGATCCAAGAAATCCTGCAGCACCAGGCGATAATCGCACACCACCCTGCGGCTTTCCCGAATGCCCAGCTGGGGAGCGGAACAAACCAGTTCAGCATCTTCAAAACCGCTGAGATACTCGCGGTAATACCGGCGGTACTCCTGCATCCGCTTTCTCGCCTCTACCATTCCCTTGGTCAGACTTTCGGAATCCGTACCGTCCACGCCGAACACATGACCCACATTGGAGCCGCCCACGCCTTTGGCGATGGCCCACATTCCAGGCAGATGCAGGTCGTTTTGGGTGAACACATGATCCTTAAAGGCTTGCTCCAGCATACGGCTGTCGGGATGAACCACGTTTTCCCACTGGATTCCAGTCCAAAGTCCGCACAAGGTGCTTCCCATCACCTCGCCGTTTTCTCCGCCTTGTTCAAACTCCGCACCGGCATAAGCGCACAAATCGGCGTCTCCTGTGCAGTCGATGTATACTTTCGCCTTTACCGCGTAACTTTCGCCTTTACCAGCGCATACCACATATTGGATTTCCCCGTGCTCCACGATTACATCCGTCACCTGAGTTTGAAAAATGTATTCCGCGCCGCACTCATCCATCATCTGGTCATAACACAGTTTCAGCGTCTCCACCGGGATATTAGGCGGGCAATAGGGCTTGGCCGATTCAGGAGCGTTTTCCGCCAAATAATCGAAAACCCGCTTTCCAATGCCAGCTGCCAGAAACTCCTTCCCGTTCCCGAATTCCATGAACGCCGGCACCAACATGGTGACAGCAGCGCCACCAAAAGATTGGGAGGCTTCAGCCAAAAACACCTTTGCCCCCGCCTCACTGGCCGCCACAGCCGCACTGACACCAGCCGGACCACCTCCGGCGATAAAGACATCCGTCTCTACTTTGACAGGAAGCTCTTTCTTGTATTGGATCATTTCACTCATAAACTGACTCCCCTTTTTTAAATATGACTGCACGCTGCGCTCTCAGGGACTCCTCCCCGGGTCATGGTTTTGGACAGGGTCTCCTGAGGCAAATTGGCTCCCTGAGCCCGCAAGGAACGCACCAGCTCCTCGGTGTCCAGTTCACAGGCTGTTTGTCCCGTGCGGCAGCGCTGCACCGCGGCTACGCCGGCGGC
>ENA-OPRR01002636-OPRR01002636.1-human-gut-metagenome-genome-assembly--contig:-NODE-2636-length-11412-cov-3.043233_pt1 | contig 11412 bp, 11 predicted proteins | sample MGYA00241796_ERZ501883 | MGnify/ENA primary metagenome ERZ501883 (study PRJEB25962, sample SAMEA2042406) | human gut metagenome | biome: human gut; feature: human-associated habitat; material: faeces...
TCAATCTTAAGATTGAGCAGGGCGAATTTGTATTTATTGTAGGAGACAGTGGTTCGGGAAAATCAACATTGATCCGTCTGATCATGAAAGAACTGGACCCTACATCGGGAACGATTATTGTAAACGGCAATAATCTGAACCGTATGAAGCATAAAAAGATTGCAATGTACCGCAGAAATTTAGGCGTTGTATTCCAGGATTTCCGTCTGTTAAAAGACAGAAATATTTATGAAAATATTGCGTTTGCACAAAGGGTTACAGAGACGCCTACAAGAGTGATCAAGAAAAAGGTGCCTGCTGCATTGTCGCTTGTCGGGCTGGCGCAGAAATACAAAGCGTATCCGAAGGAATTGTCCGGTGGTGAGCAGCAGAGAGTTGCGATTGCAAGAGCCATTGTAAATGAGCCGGCGATTCTCCTGGCAGATGAGCCTACCGGTAACCTTGATCCGACAAACTCATGGGAGATTATGAAGCTGTTGGAAGAAGCCAACGACAGAGGAACAACCGTTGTTGTTGTTACACATAACCAGGAGATTGTAAACGAGATGAAAAAGCGCGTTGTGACAATGAAAAAGGGAGTCATTGTCAGCGATGAGAAAAAAGGTGGGTATAATAATGAGGATTAGTACATTTGGATATTCGATGAAACAAGGGGTAAAGAATATCGGGAGAAATAAAATGTTTTCCATTGCGTCCATTGCGACTATGGCGGCATGTATTTTTCTGTTTGGTCTTTTTTACTCCATTATCGTGAATTTTAACTATATTGTGGAAAAAGCTGAGGAAGGTGTTGCAATCACTGTATTATTCGATGAGGACACCACCAAGGAGGAGAAAGAAGCCATCGGAGAAAAGCTTGAAAAAGCAGATGGAGTTTTGAAGATTAATTATGTAAGTGCAGAAGAAGCATGGGAAAGCTTCCAGGAAGAATATTTTAAGGGCTCAGAAGAAGCAGCAGAGGGATTCAAAAACGATAATCCGCTTGCAAATTCTGATAACTATGAAGTGTATATGTCCGATGTATCCAAGCAGAAAGACGTAGTTAGTTATGCAGAAAGTCTGGAAGGGGTGCGTAAGGTCAATAAGTCTGATGTTGTTGCTAAGACGCTTACCAGTGTCAATAAGCTGGTCGGTTATGTATCTGTAGCAATTATTGTCATTCTTCTTGCTGTGTCTATTTTCCTGATCAGCAATACCGTTACCATGGGTATTACAGTAAGGCGTGAGGAAATTGCGATCATGAAGTATATTGGTGCGAAGGATGGCTTCGTCCGCGCTCCGTTCGTATTTGAAGGTCTGCTCATTGGCCTTGTGGGAGCGATCATCCCGCTTGTAATGCTGTACTTTATGTATGACAAGGCAGTGGCTTATATAATGACAAGATTCAGTCTTCTAAATAATATTATCGACTTCCTTCCGGTTATGCAGGTGTATAAGACATTACTTCCGGTAGGAATCGCGCTTGGTGTAGGAATCGGTTTTGTAGGAAGTTTCTTTACAATCCGCAAGCATTTAAAAGTATAATTGCACAGAAAGAAAAGATGATATAGATCAGGGGTATAATTTATAACATCAGGGGGTATGAATGATGCGAAAGAGAAGAGTTGTAAGTCTTATGCTTGTTATGGTTCTGTGTATGGGGATGACCTTTCAGGCACAGGCTGCTAATCTGAGTGATGCCAAGAAAAAGGCGGAAGAGCTGGAATCGAAAAAGGAGGCTGCCCAGTCTGAAAAAGATTCGCTGTCCACACAGCTGGAAGGAATCTTGACTGAGTCTGCAGAATTAGAGAAGCAGATTGCAGAGAAGGAAGAGGAATTAGCACAGAAAGAAGATGAATTGATCGAGGCTCAGATTGATGAGAATAATCAATATGAGGACATGAAGAAACGGATCAAATACATGTACGAGAACGGTAACGCTGAATTTATGGAGATTCTGTTCCAGTCAGAAACGTTAAGTGATTTTCTGAATAATGCAGAGTATATTTCTACCATTTCAGAGTATGACAGAGATATGCTGGTAGAGTTCCAGAAGATTGTCAAGACCGTTGAAGAACAGGAACAGGCAATCCAAGAAGAGTACGATGAGATGGAAACGATGCAGAACGAACTCGTAGAGAAGCAGAATACCGTACAACAGCTGATTGATACGAAGAGTGATGAGATCAGTGACATCGACAGTGAGATCGCTGCAAATAAAGACGAGATTGCCAAGCTGGAAGCGGCAGCGGCAGATGCGGCAAGAAAACAGCAGGAGAAGAATTCAAGTATATCTCCGAACGCAGGAGCTTCTGTTGTGTCAGGAAACGGAATGTTTACTCATCCATGTCCGGGTTACAGTCGTATCTCCAGTTACTTTGGATATCGTGAACAGCCGCTTGCAGGAGCAAGTACCAACCATAAGGGGATGGACTTTGCTGCGCCACAGGGAACGCCGATCTATGCGGCTGCAGCCGGAACAGTTACTTCTTCGGGCTATAGTGGCAAGGCAGGAAAGAGAATCGTGATCAACCACGGGAATGGCCTTGTAACCATCTACATGCATTGCCACACATTATATGTGAGTGCAGGAACAAAGGTAAGCAAGGGGCAGAACATTGCGGCAGTTGGAACGACCGGTAACTCCACAGGAAATCATCTGCATTTCCAGGTGAACTTAAATGGTACACCGGTAAACCCATTAAAGTATTTGTAGAATAGGACTTGAAATCGTGAAAAATAAAAAAAGGTTTTTACAAGGGGCGCTGACAGGCGCCCTTGTAACATTATTGGGAATCAGCCTTGTGTCCTGCGGGGTACTTGGGTATAAAAATGTTGTATCAAGAGAAGAAAAGCGAAAACTGTCAGAGCTTGACAGTCTCATAGAAAGTGATTATTTGGGTGATGTGGATGAAGATGCCCTAAAAGAAGGTTTGTACAAAGGCTATCTGGAAGCACTTGGTGATCCGTATTCGGAATATTATGATGCTGAGGAGACTGAGAAGTTCAATGAAAATATGAGCGGTGAGTTCAGCGGGATCGGCGTAGTCATGAGTCAGGATCAGAAGAGCGGTCTTGTGACTATGGTGCAGATTTATAAAGAGTCACCGGCAGCGAAGGCAGGCTTGAAGGAAGGCGATATTCTCTTTCAAGTTAAAGGGAAAGATATCTCCGGTAAGAAGCTGGAAGAGATCGTGACAGAGATCAAAGGAGAAAAAGGTACGGAAGTGGAGATCACGGTATTGCGCGGGGCAGACGGAGAGAAAGTTACGACTTCCGTTGTCCGGGATACCATTGAAGTTCAGACCGTAGAGTATGAGATGATGGAAGATCAAATCGGATATCTGGCTGTATCAGAATTTGACTCCGTCACATATGAGCAGTATCAAACAGCGCTTAAAGATCTGGAAGCACAAGGGATGAAAGGGCTTGTGATAGATCTTCGCAATAATCCGGGCGGAAATCTTGATATTGTGTGCGAGATGCTGGATCTGATTCTTCCGAAAGGTCTTCTTGTCTATACAGAAGATAAAAATGGGGAAAAACAGGAATACACATCCGATGCAGACTATGAATACGATGTGCCTATGACTGTCCTGATCAATGGGAACAGTGCAAGTGCTTCGGAAATTTTTGCCGGTGCTGTGCAAGATTATGAGAAGGCAGATATCGTGGGGACAACAAGCTATGGAAAAGGTGTTGTACAATCTGTCTATGCCTTGAAAGATGGAACTTGTGTGAAGCTTACGGTGGCAGAATATTTTACACCGAAGGGAAGAAGCATCAACGGCAAAGGAATCAAGCCGGATGTAGAAGTAGAGTACGAATACAACGAGGAAGAGCCGGAAGCGGATAATCAACTGGAACGTGCGGTTGAAGTGTTGAAACAGAAAATGTAAGGAACAGTTTTGTTTGTAAAAATTGAAAATAAGTTAAAAAGGAATGTCGGTTTGACATTCCTTTTTGTATTGCCTTGTGATAAAATAAATGTAGTATGGAATTTTATGCCGAGTTTTATGTAAGGCGGAAAGGATTGAAAATATGACGATATTGATCAAACATGGACATGTAGTTGATCCGCATACGAAACAGGATGGATGTTTTGACGTTCTCGTTGAAAATGAGAAGATTAAAGAGGTAGCAGAACATATTGATGTGTCAGCTGACACAGTGCTTGATGCAAAAGGCTGCTATGTAATGCCGGGATTTATCGATCTTCATGTACACTTGAGAGATCCGGGACTGGAATATAAAGAGACGCTTGAGACAGGTGGAAAGGCAGCGGTAAGAGGCGGCGTAACAACCGTGTGCGCTATGCCAAATACAAAACCGGTGATCGATCAAGGGCAAAAGGTTGCGGATGTTCATAAGAGAGCAGCAGAGGAATCTCTGACACATGTGATACAGCTTGGCGCAGTGACGGTCGGACAGAAAGGGGAAGAACTTGCAGACATTAAGGGAATGGCAGAAGCCGGATGTCATGCCATCAGTGAAGATGGAAAATCTGTGATGAACGCTTCTCTTTACCGAAAAGGGATGAAGCTTGCCAAAGAAGCCGGAATCAGCGTGTTTGCACACTGCGAAGACATTTCCATGGTGGAAGGCGGCGTTATGAATGCGGATGAAAATGCCAAGAGATTGGGCTTGAAAGGTATTACAAATTCTGTGGAAGATGTGATCGTTGCAAGAGACATTTTGCTTGCCAAAGAAACAGGTGTAAAGCTGCATTTATGTCATTGTTCTACAGCAGACAGTGTGAAAATGATCGCGCTTGCCAAGGAGGCAGGGCTTCCGGTGACCGGAGAAGTATGCCCGCACCATTTTATTTTGACATCGGATGACATTAAAGAGGATGACGGAAATTATAAAATGAATCCTCCGCTTCGAAGTAAAGAAGATGTGGAAGCTTTGAAGGAAGGATTGAAAAACGGTACGATGGATGTGATTTCCACTGACCATGCACCCCATGCGAAAGAAGAGAAAAACCGTTCCATTTCGCAGGCGGCATTTGGAATCGTAGGTCTGGAAACTTCTGCGGCATTGACTTACACCGAACTTGTGAAGACGGGATACTTAAGCGTAATGGGAATGGCAGAGAAAATGAGTTATAATCCGGCGAAAGTATTGGGCCTTGAAGATAAAGGTTCTGTATCAGAAGGTATGATGGCAGACCTTGTTATTTTCGATCCGAACAAACAGTATAAGATTGATAAGAGTACCTTTGCATCCAAAGGAAAGAATACACCATTTGACGGATACGAAGTATGCGGAGAAGTTGCATATACACTTGTAGATGGAAAAATTGTATATGATCGTAACAAATAAAAAGAAGAGTGAGAAAGGTTAGGGAGGAAGAATACAATGATCAACAAATTAGTAGAAAACATTAAGAAGACAGGAGCGCCTATCGTAGTAGGATTAGATCCGATGTTGAACTATATTCCGAAACAGGTACAGAAGAAAGCATTTGCCGAGTACGGAGAGACACTGGAAGGCGCTGCAGAGGCAATCTGGCAGTTCAATAAAGAAATCGTAGACAAAACTTATGACCTCATTCCGGCAGTGAAGCCGCAGATTGCTATGTACGAACAGTTTGGACTTCCAGGATTAGAGGCATTTAAAAAGACTGTAGATTACTGTAAAGAGAAAGGGCTCGTTGTAATCGGAGATATCAAACGAGGAGATATCGGTTCCACATCCGCTGCATACGCAGTAGGACATCTTGGTAAAGTTCAAGTGGGAAGTAAGACCTATGTGCCATTTGATGAAGATTTCGTAACGGTAAATCCTTACCTTGGTTCCGATGGAGTAAATCCTTTCCTTGATGTTTGTAAAGAAGAGAAAAAGGGAATTTTCGTGCTTGTAAAAACATCCAATCCATCCAGCGGTGAATTTCAGGATCAGCTTGTTGATGGAAGACCGTTGTACGAATTGGTAGGAGAGAAAGTAGCGGCATGGGGCGAGCAGCACATGGGAACTGACTACAGCTATGTAGGAGCAGTCGTAGGGGCGACTTATCCGGAAATGGGAAAAGTGCTTCGTAAAGTCATGCCAAAAGCGTATATTCTCGTACCGGGCTACGGCGCACAGGGCGGAAAAGGAAAAGACCTTGTACACTTCTTCAACGAAGACGGATTAGGTGCAATCGTAAATTCATCAAGAGGAATCATTGCAGCATACAAACAAGAAAAATACGCAGCGATAGGTGCAGAAAACTTCGGAGACGCATCAAGAGCAGCAGTAGAAGACATGATCGCTGATATCCGCGGAGCGTTGGAAAGCAGTAAATAAAATGTTAAAAAATTAACTGGGGACGTAGCAAAGTGCAAAAAGTCTACGTCCCAAAGGGAGATTATCATGGCAGAAAAGAAGAAAGAGCAGGCACTTGTTGTCTCTCAGAAGATGCTGGCAGAAGGCATTTTCAGTATGTGGATTAAAACAGAGGCGGCAGCAGATGCAAAGCCGGGTCAGTTTATTTCTATATATACGAACGATGGAAGCAAGCTGCTTCCGCGCCCGATCAGTATCTGCAAGATTGACAGAGAAGAAGGAATGTTAAGAGTTGTGTACCGTGTGACGGGTGAAAATACAGGAACGGAGCAATTTTCTAAGATGGAAGCCGGCGATACGGTTCCGGTGATCGGTCCTCTTGGAAATGGTTTCCCTGTAGAGAAAGCAAAGGGTAAGAAAGTCTTTCTTATGGGCGGCGGTATCGGTGTTCCGCCGATTCTGGAACTTGCAAAGGAAATGGATTGTGAGAAGAAGCAGATCGTGGTTGGATATCGGGATGCTCAGACATTCTTGAAAGAAGAGTTTGAAGAAAATGGAGAGCTGTACATTTCCACAGAAGACGGAAGCGTGGGTACAAAAGGAAATGTTATGGATGCCATCAAAGAGCAAGGTTTAGAAGCTGACATGATCTATGCGTGTGGTCCGACTCCTATGCTTCGCGCTATTAAGGCTTATGCTGAGGAAAATGAAATTGAGTGCTACATTTCTCTGGAAGAGAGAATGGCATGTGGAATCGGCGCATGTCTCGCCTGTGTTTGCAAGAGCAAAGAAAAAGACGGTCACAGCAATGTACACAATAAACGGGTATGCAAGGACGGTCCGGTATTCTTATCAACGGAGGTGGAAATCTAATGAGTACGAAGAAACAGAATTCCGTGGATATGAGTGTAAACATCGCAGGAGTAGAGTGGAAGAATCCGGTGACAGTTGCATCGGGGACATTTGGTTCCGGTGAAGAATTTTCTGAATTTGTAGATTTAAACAAATTGGGGGCAGTGACAACAAAAGGTGTAGCAAATGTTCCTTGGGCAGGAAATCCCACACCGAGAGTTGCAGAAGTGTACGGTGGAATGATGAATGCCATTGGCTTGCAGAATCCGGGAATTGATCTCTTCTGTGAAAGAGACATCCCTTTTCTGAAGAAATATGATACGAAGATCATTGTAAATGTATGCGGTCATGCACCGGAAGAATATTTGGCAGTTGTGGAACGGTTGGCAGATGAGCCCATCGATATGATGGAAATCAATATTTCCTGTCCAAATGTAAATGCAGGCTTCCTTGCATTCGGTCAAGATGCTCGTCACGTAGAAGAGTTGACAAGCCAGATCAAAAAACTTGCAAAACAGCCGGTGATCATGAAACTGACGCCAAACGTGACAGATGTGACGGAAATTGCAAGAGCTGCAGAGGCAGGCGGAGCAGACGCACTTTCCCTGATCAACACGCTGACAGGGATGAAGATTGACATTCATAAGAGGGCATTTGCCCTGGCCAACAGGACCGGGGGACTCTCGGGACCGGCGATTAAGCCGATTGCCGTCAGAATGGTCTATCAGGTGGGCAATGCGGTGAAGCTTCCCATCATCGGAATGGGCGGAATCGCTACGGCTGAAGATGCAATAGAATTCCTCCTTGCAGGGGCCACGGCGGTTTCCGTGGGAACAGCCAATTTTTTCAATCCTGCCGCAACCATAGAAGTGGCGGAAGGCATCGAGCAGTACATGAAGCAGTATGGATTTGCCCATGTTAAGGATATGATTGGCATTGTTAAATAGTTGAAGAAGGATGCTATAATAACTTGATGCACCATAATCACAGAAGGTGCCATAAAAAGGAGATGTTGACTATGGAACAGTATAAACGGGAATTTATCGAATTTATGATTGACTGCGAAGTATTAAAATTCGGAGACTTTGTTACCAAGAGCGGCAGGAACACGCCATTTTTCGTAAATACAGGATTTTACCGTACAGGAGCGCAGCTACGCAAATTGGGCGAGTACTATGCCAAGGCGATAGAAAGCAAGTTTGGCTTTGACTTTGACGTGCTGTTCGGGCCGGCCTATAAGGGGATTCCGCTGACGGTGGCGACGACGATGGCAATCAGCCAGTTCTATGACAAGGATATCAAGTATTGCTCCAACCGGAAAGAGGTCAAGGACCATGGAGACAAAGGAATCCTTCTTGGAAGCCCCATTGCCGACGGAGACAAGGTTGTAATCATTGAAGACGTGACGACTGCCGGAACCTCCATTCAGGAGACGCTGCCGATCATCAATGCGCAGGGAGACGTAACTGTCGCGGGCCTGGTAGTTTCCGTAGACCGTATGGAGCGGGGACAGGGAGAAAAGAGCGCGCTGGCTGAGATTGAAGAAAAATACGGGCTTAAGACGACGGCTATCGTAACGATGGCGGAAGTGGTAGAACATTTGTACAATAAGCCATATAAAGGAAAAATTATTATTGATGATACATTAAAAGCAGCAATTGACACATATTATAAACAGTATGGCGTGAAATAAGACCAGGAGGGATTATGATGAACGAGAGAGCGTATAAGGCTATGAGTTTTGCCGGGGCAGTCAATATTGCGGTTGGAATTGTGATAGCAGTCGTAGGAGTTGCGGCAGGAGTGCTGGCAATCATCAGTGGAGCACGCTTACTGAGAGAGAAAAAAGGGCTTACTTTCTAAGAAGTCCGGATTGAAAGGGTGCTTGATTTTTGAATTCAAAGAGCAGAAAAAGAATCCGTATTCTCGGAAAGATATTGTTCGTACTGTATATTATATTTATTATTTACTTTCTGATATTTTCCGATTGGTACGGACGCACGGGAGAGATGCAGGAGTACCATTATAATCTTGTGCTTTTTAAAGAAATAATAAGATTCTGGGAGTATAGAGACCAGGTTGGCATGTTTGCCATGTTTACCAACCTGTTCGGAAACGTAATCATCTTTATGCCGTTTGGATTCTTTATGCCGATGGCCAGCAAATACAGAAGTTTACTCTCGACGGTATTCTACAGTTTCGGTCTAAGCCTCTGCGTAGAGACTTTCCAGCTACTCACAAAGGTAGGAAGTTTTGATGTGGATGACATTATTTTGAATACAGCCGGCGGGATCCTGGGATACATCACCTATCGGATCGTACAGAGAATTCGGATTTGGAGGCGGAGACATGCCGGAAAAAAATAAAAAGATAAATTATGTAAATTATGTGAGGAAGCCCCTGGCCCGGAGAAGCTTCTGGGCGGCGGGGATCACGGCGGTAGCGCTGGTGCTGTTTGGTTCTGTGGTGGGACTGGCTGTAAAGAGCCAGGGAAATGTCCTGCTGAATGTAGGCGCTATGGCCTTTTCCAGTTTCCTCTTTGCAGCCTGCGGCCTGGGATATGGTGTGTGGGCTTTATTTGAAAAAGAGAAAAATTATATCCTGGCGAAGCTGTCCATGATTCTGGACGGGCTGCTGATCCTGATCTGGGTGATTACCCTGATCATCGGCCTGCAGCATATGTAGATGCAGACGCCGGAAGAAAGGAGAACAGTTATAATGGATGTTTGGGAGTACTGGAAGGAAGAAAATGACGGGGCAGGAGAGCGGTATGCGCTTTCCATGGAGCGGATCCGTATGATTCCTTCTGAGAATACGGTGCAGGAGCCCTACAGAGATTATTTTGTGCAGGTTTCCGGGTTTATCTGTCTTCTGGGGGAGACCGTCTGCTCTCTTCAGAACGGATGTATGGAGAAGGCGTCCCTGGAAGAACTCCAGCAGCTAAATCACCGGCTGTACCGGGATATCCTGCCGGACCACTACCAGGAGAGCTATGGAAACCCGGCTTATGCGTCGGCACATCTGGGAGAAGTCTTTGGCCCTCTTCTGTCCTTCCTTTACAGTGAACTGCGCAGCCAGATTCCTAATGTGTTCGAGGGAAGGCTCAGGCCCATTGCAGCGGCCTGCGAGACATTTATCGAAATCTATAATCTTTTTGAGGAGAGCATTCCCCAGGAGAAAGAAGTGCGGGATGTGCTGTACTGGTACGTAAGTGATTATGCAGATCAGACCGTGCGCAGCTGGCTTTGGGAGCGGTTTGACCCGTCCTATTCTTTTGCACGGGACATTATCATGGAATCGGATCTTAAGGATCTTCGGTATCTGTATGGGTTCGGCGAATATATTTCGCCCTCAGAACTTTCCGTGGCGGAATTTTTAAATTCTCTGCCGGAGGAGACGGTACGTTCTATGGCGGACACCTACGTAGAAGGGTTCCGAAAAGGGTTTGCGGTAATGGGAAGGGATCTTTCCATAAAGAAAACGGTGCTGATCCGCTATGCAGTAGAGGGCTTTGGCCGTCTGGGACTGCAGTGCATCTTCTGCCGTGCGCCGCTGTCTGTAATTAACCGGCATCCCAACCGGAAGGTAGGCTGGTACAGTTCTTCGCCCAATAAACAGTATGAATATGACCATCGCTATGACTGCGCCCTTTATATGGGAAATACGCTGAAGGAGCGGAAGCTTTCCGTGCTGCGGACAGCCTTTGAGGATTTTAAGGAGCTGGCCTCCTGGTATGCAGGACCGGCTGTGGTGGAAACTTTCGGCGAGCCGGGATTTGTACCGGTAAATAAAAAGGAGTGTTATGCACTGTCCGAGCATCAGGAAGCTGTGATTCGAAGCTATAATAATGAATTTACGGAACTGATGAATAAGTATTCGCCGGAGGAAGAGACCAGTTTTACCATTATTGCTTTCCCGCGGCCGGAGATCGGGGAACCCTACCGGGAGATCTTTGAGGAGATTATCCGGATTAATACGCTGAACTATGAAAAATACCAGAAGATCCAGCAGGTGATCATTGATGCTCTGGATCAGGCCGATTGGGTCCGGATTAAAGGAGCAGGGGAAAACCGCACGGATCTTACGGTTTCCCTTCATCCTCTGAGAAATCCGGAGAAGGAGACCAAGTTCGAAAACTGTGTTTCGGATGTAAATATTCCCCTGGGAGAGGTGTTCACATCGCCGGTCCTTGCAGGTACGGAGGGCCTTTTAAATGTAAAAAGCGTATATATCGGCGAATTCCAGTTTAAGAACCTGGCCATCTGGTTTAAGGACGGCCGGGTGACGGATTACACCTGTGAGAATCTGGAG
>ENA-OPRR01002638-OPRR01002638.1-human-gut-metagenome-genome-assembly--contig:-NODE-2638-length-11409-cov-2.193060_pt1 | contig 11409 bp, 9 predicted proteins | sample MGYA00241796_ERZ501883 | MGnify/ENA primary metagenome ERZ501883 (study PRJEB25962, sample SAMEA2042406) | human gut metagenome | biome: human gut; feature: human-associated habitat; material: faeces...
TAAAGGAAAGTGGAGGAGATGTAGGAATTATTGCCCATGGATTTGCGAGACATCCAGAGTATAAACGGATGGAAAGACGGACGGGACGTTATTGCGTGCAATTTAATACTTTTATAAACAATGAAAATGGAAGAAAGATACTTGATTGGTGGACAAATCAATGTTATTTATGCTGTACTGAGATCCCGGACGATATTCATTTCGGGGATCAGAAATATCTGGATCAATTTAAGGAACGTTTTACTGGAGTGTATGAGTATGTGGATATTGGTGCTGGCATGGCTCCCTGGAACTTGGATCGATTTTGTATGATAAGAGAAGGGTATGTGAAAGAAAGAAAGTCCGGGAAGAGCAGCGCTATTATTTTTTGCCACTTTCATAGTCTTGATTTCATAGGTGATAAGGCTAATATTAATGTTTTTATTCGACCGGGCAAGCATGATAAAAAATTAGTTTATAATTTGTATGTGCCCTACGTGCAAAAGATTAGTGACATGAGGAATATGCTTGAGAAACAGTATGGTTTGAGTTGGAAAGTAAAGGAAAAATATATTGTGAAAACGGAAAGACACAAACTTTTAAAAGATTTTCTGACTTCCGAACCTAGCATATGGTTTTTAGTAAGAAAAGTTTATAGGTTTGTATTTTTCAAAAAATTTGATTTTATTGATTTGAATAGGAAGTAGGAGTTTATAAATGAGAGCATATTCACCTATTATTGTGTTTGTATATAAAAGAAAAGAACATACAAAAAAATGTTTGGATGCATTAAGCCAGAACCAAAATGCTGGGAGCCATGATCTCTATATCTTTGCTGATGGAGCTAGAACTGAAGCAGAACAGAAAGATGTTCAGGATGTACGCAATCTGATTCGTAAATATGAGAGCAGCGGCAGTTTCCACAAGGTGGTTATTAAAGAAAGTGATGTAAATAAGGGGCTTGCAAAATCTATTATCGAAGGTGTTTCCGCTATAATAAGCCAGTATGGAAGGGTGATTGTTGTAGAAGATGATTTGATTACATCAAAAGATTTTTTGACGTATATGAATGATGCCCTGGATTATTATGATTCGGATGAAAGAATAGGATCCATCAGCGGCAGTACGTATCCGGTGAAAGGACTGGAAAATTATCCTTTTGATGTTTATGCAATAAAGAAAGGTGAATGCTGGGGATGGGGTACATGGGAGAGAGTGTGGCAAAATGTTGATTGGAGTATTATGGATTTTCAACATTATAAAAAAAACAGAAAACTGAGACGCAAGTTTAACTCTTTAGAATATGGATTGGATAATATGCTTGTAAATCAAATGGAGGGGAAAATTGATTCATGGGCTGTGAGATGGTGCTATCATCTGTTTAAAAATGATTTAATGACTGTTTATCCAAGGACCAGCAAAGCGCTGAACATTGGATTGGATGGTTCTGGAACACATTGTCATCAAGCGTTTGGTTTGGAAAAAAATTTCGCAGTCAGCAATGGAACTGTCTTTATGCATGTGGAATATGATAAAAAGTTGGCGAAAGAAGTGGCAAAATATGAAAGTAGACAGACTTGGATAGGAAGTAGAATTATGTCTGTTTTAATTGGAGTATTTAGCAGGAGATAAGGGTATTTAATGATAGCTGGAATTGTTAGTCGGGTAAAAAATAGAGAATTCATTTTAATGTTGGCTCTTGTGAGTATAGTTTTGGGACTTCTTTTTTTAATGATAAAAATTGAATTTTTTGGAAATGTTCCTGATTACGCAACCCATACGGGTCATGCTGGTGAGGAACAATTTATATATAATCTGACCAATCAAGATACTATTAAGCAAGAATTTGTAAGTCCTAAGGATTTTGATATGGTTTCTTTGCATTTTTCAGATCATGATTTACCGGTTCAGGGAAAAACGTTTATTATTATTGAAGATAAGGTGTCAGAAGAAGTAGTATATTATGGAGAAAGGGAAAATTCTGAAATTCATTATGGTGAACCGGTGGAGCTGCCTTTTGACGGCAAAGGAAAAGCAGGTAAGACTTATATACTTAAACTGCAATTCGAAGGTATGGGAGAAAACAGTCTGGGGATTTTTGGATTTAAGTCAGATGAGAATAATCTTCCGGCGTTAGTGAACAATTATAAGAGCGAATATTCTGTTGCAATAGGAACCCATACTTTTACCAGCTGTTTCAAGCATCTTGCTGCTTTGACAGTTTTAATGATAATTGTTATTCTTTTAGTTAATGTCTTCCTTGTAACGCAGACTGCACTTTCAGAAGAATATCTTTTTCTTGGCATTGCGATTCCTGTAGGCATTGTTTTTTTGTTGTTTTTATCTGTTAATGTAGTCCATGACGGAGGAACTCACTTGGCTAAGGTATATCATTATTCGAATGTGTTGCTGGGCAGGAGCGCTGATGATAGTTATGGATATGTGATGCTGCAGAAAGATGAGGCTGATGCTTTTGATGAAATATACCAGGATTATCATAGAGAGCTTAAGACTGCCCAGATGTATTGGGATACACTAGAAGAGTTTGGAACAAAAGCAAGTGATAATTATTTTGTACAAAGTCACGAATATAGAGAAACAAGTGCTTCAAGCGTTTGGGAGTATTTCCCTGGTGTAATAGGAATGACAATAGGGAGACTCCTGGGAGGCAGTGCACGGTTTAATATTTTGCTCGCAAAAATATTGTTTTTTGTATTTTATGTTGGGATGGTGTTTACTGCAATACGGATTACGCCCTATTTTAAATCTGTTATTGCATTTGCAGCATTGTTACCAATGAGCCTTTATCAGGCTACTGGAATTACATATGACGCAGTGGTTCTTGCAGTGAGTCTGGTCATTTTGGCATTATTTTTTAAGGCCAGGATAGATATGCTGCAAAAAAAAGATATATTATTGCTTTTTGTACTGTCTGCTATTTTGGGATGTTGTAAGGGGGGATTTTATCTTGTTTTATTAATTGCTTTTATTATTGTTCCGGAAGAAAACGTCAGAGGAAGAAAAGGAAAGTGGTGCATATGCTTCGGCAGTATTCTGGTTGGGGGGATATGCATGTTGCTTACTTCTTTAAACACATATTTACCTGTATTTCTTGATATTTTCAGAAGAACAGAAGTTTCGTCGCCCTTCGTAGAAATTGGCTCCGGTTCAGTTGCCGGAGCAGTAGATATGGTACCCCAGACAGATGTTGCAGCATATGGAATAAGCTATGCATTTTATAATATAGCTGGTTTTTTTAAGTTAATAATTGCGACTTTACTGGAAAAAATGGAATTTTATGTAGGGGGATTGGTGGGCTATCGTATGGCTTGGGCTGATGAGACGATTGGTTGGCTGATACAATTTGCTTTTTTGATCTTATTGGTAATGGCTTCTTCCAGAATCAAAGGCAAAAATGTCAGAGTTTCAATAACACTTGCGGATAGGTTGGTCTGTCTGTTTTTATTCGGTATTGAAGTAATTGGCTTTCATTTACTTATGCTGATTGAAACTCCAGCAGGGGCGAAGGTAATAAATGGAGTGCAAGGCAGGTATTTTCTTGCATGGGTTCCTGTTGTACTATTTATAATATATAATGGACGGAGAGAATATGAAGCGGTGGGTATAAGGCGCCTATTCATTTATTATTCTATAGCAGAGAGTATATATCTGTACTATTTTCTTAAAATATTTCTTGGAATAGCATAGGGAGTAGAATTTTGAAAACACTGATTATTATACCGGCGTATAATGAAGAAGAGAATATTAAAAAGGTAGTAGAAAATATAATTTATCATTTTCCGCAGTATGATTATATTATTGTAAATGATGGTTCTATTGATTCGACGGCTGAGATTTGCAAAAGTGAGAACTATGCATTTCTAAATCTTCCAATAAACTTGGGAATTGGAGGAGCCGTTCAAGCGGGTTACCGCTATGCTAAAGCAAATGATTATGATGTGGCTATTCAAATGGATGGAGATGGACAGCATGATATTTCGTATGCGGACCAGATGCTGATGCTTATAGGTGACATGAAGGCAGACGTAGTTATTGGTTCACGTTTTATAGAAAATAAAGGCTTTCAGTCTTCTGGAGTCAGACGTGCAGGAATTAAAATTTTAAGTGTCTTAATTAAAATCTGCACGGGAGTTAATGTGAATGATGTTACCAGTGGTTTTAGAGCAGTGAACAGGAAATTCATTGATATTTATTCCAAAGATTATTCTAATGATTATCCGGAGCCGGAAGCTATTGTCAGCGCTGTTATGTATGGCGGTAAAATTTTAGAAATACCGGTCGTAATGAATGAGAGACAGGGAGGCATCAGTTCCATTAAATTTTGGAATTCTATATATTATATGATAAAAGTATCTTTGGCAATCGTTATTCGTAGAATTAGTTATGGTATAAGGAGAAAATAATGATACCAGGTTCATTAAGAGCTGTTCTGATATTTGCGTTAATTATTTATTTTGTTATTATTTTAATGCTATTAAAAAATAAGACTCTGGAATTAAAATATACACTTCTTTGGATGTTTTCTGGATTCATACTGGCTTTATTGGTGGTATGGCCGGAAATTTTAGAAGGTTTTGTCAAGCTGATTGGCATCCAGAGTAATATGAACGGTCTCTTTATTATGGCCTTTGCATTTGTAATAGTTATTATGATGTCATTAACATCCATTGTATCAAAGCAAGCTAATAAAATAAAGCTCTTAATTCAGGAATTGGCTATTATGGAAAAGAGAATTCGAGATTTGGAGAAAAACGAACCGGAGGAAAATAATGAGAAGGAAACTGGTTCAGATAAATACAGTAAGTAATGGAAGCATTGGCCGGATTATGAAAGAAATTCAGAAACAGGCGGAAAAGCGAGGCTATGAAACAATTTCTTTTGTTGGCCGCAGAAAGGTATATACGGATTTTAAATGTGAAAAATTTGGTAATATATTTTCTTTTTGGTGTCACGTAATTATAAATACTGTTCTAGATAAACAAGGATATGGTTCATATTTCACAACAAAGAAATTAATTTGTAGGCTTCGCCAGGAGAACCCGGACATTATACATCTGCACAATTTGCATGGATACTATCTCAATATGCCCGAACTAATAAAATATTTAAAAGAAGAGTATAAAGGAAAAATTTTTTGGACGTTTCATGATTGTTGGCCGTTTACAGGTCATTGTCCCTATTTTACTATGGTAGAATGTGACAAATGGGAAAAGGAGTGTTATAATTGTCCTAATAAAACGCAGTATCCGGTTAGTTTGTTTTGTGATTCATCTCAATCCAATTATTATGAAAAGAAGAAATGGTTTGCTGATTTGGAGAATCTTACAATCATTGTTCCGTCCTGCTGGATGGAAGGGCTTGTAAAAAGATCTTTTATGGGAAAATATCCTGTAAAGGTGGTGGCAAATGGAGTTGATCTGGATGTATTTAAACGACAAAAAGACAAAAGCATTAGGAAGAGGTATAATATACCAGAAAATAAAAAAATTCTTCTTGGAGTAGCAGATGTATGGAGTAAGAGGAAGGGGGTTGAAGACTTTCTGAAACTCGGAAAAGTACTTTCAGAAGAATATGTTATTGTTATGGTTGGCATGAGCCGCAGAAAAATAAAGCATTTGCCTGAAAATATAATTGGGATACCACATACGGAAAATATGGAAAAATTGGCAGAGTTGTATTCCGAAGCGCATATTTTTATTAATCCTTCTTTGGAAGAATCTTTTTCGTTAGTGACAGTAGAAGCTATGGCTTGTGGTACGCCAGCCATAGTACTTGATACTAGTGCTGTAAAAGAGCTGATTACGGATACGAATGGCATAATTCTTCATACTCATGAATGCGGAGATTATATCAAAGCTATTAAGAATATTGAAGCGAACGGAATTGATCACAGGCTGATAAGTAAAGGTTCTATGAGGTATTCGTCTATTATTGCAGCAGGAAAAGTTATAGAGTTATATAATTATTAAGTGGTGGTGGGTATATTTAAGAGAGTAATTATTTATAGTGGGAGCGGACTCGACATAAAGAAAAGTTTATTCAATTAATTCTAGGGTAATCTGGTATATTCTTGGATGAAAAACCTAAATTTGACCATGCACCTGCGACCGACTATACTGTCAGCTATATTTGATTGGTTAGTGAACAAAAAAATATAATGGAGAATAATATCTTTTATGAATATTGTAGTGATAATAAGCTTTGGGCTATTATCGTTAAAGTTTATAATGGGAAGTTATTTGAAAAGGAAGATATGAAAAATTGTCTCTGAAAGCCCCATATGTAAGATAAAAAATATAAGGGATGGAGTTTGCAACTATGAATATGACACTATTTAATGAAATTGAAAAAAAGTATAATCTGCTAAATGCCAATATTGAAGGTTATTATTTTTGGAATTATGCTCGTTTTAGAGTAGCGTGGTACTATGAGCAAAATCAGAGAAATTTAGGTAAACCCCATTCAGAGAAGAAGGAAACATTTAACAATAGGTTAAAAATGAAATGGGCGCAATTTAAGAACATAGTGTCTAGAGGGAAAATACCTAATATAAAGTGTGATTTACTGGTTTTAAACCATCCCAGAAGAGTGTTTGTAAATGGTGTGTATGAATGTATTTATACAGATGATATTGCAGAGAAATTGTCAAATGTAGTAGTACTAGAGGAGACATACCAAAAAATTCATTATCAGCCTGTCAAGACTAAAAATTTAGTTTATACAGATATTGTGGAAGTAAAAAGTTTTTGGTATTGTGTATTGCAAAAGAATTTTTTTCCTGTCCGATTCAGGCGAATTCAATCAGAGATATTTCAAATTATACGTAAGCCACTGGAAGAATTAAATTTGATTTATAACACAAATGTTTCGGTAGAGCGTTTTGTCGATGAAATAACATATGGATTTTTTATGTATAAGGTAGAACATAATTACTATAAAAAAATCATCTCCAGACTGAAGCCGAGGGCTATTATGGAGGTGGTATCCTATAGTCGAAGATGTATGGTAGTTAATGAAATCGCTGAAGAAATGGATATTCCAACCGTTGAACTACAGCATGGAACTATGGGAGAAGAACATGGTGCTTACAATTTCCCCGAGGGATACAAAATAAAGCAGTTTCCTAAATATGTTTTTCTTTTTTCTGAGTATTGGATTAATAAAGCGAGTTTTCCCATTTCGCAAGAGAACAGAAAGATCGTTGGATTTCCATATTTGGAAAAAATGGCTGCAAAATATAGGAATTTTACTGACAGAAACAGTACAAAGAAAAATATTCTTTTTTTATCTTCTGGACCAATAGGAGATAAATTGGCGGAAGTTGCACTTGGTTTGGCTGATATACTTGACGATAATAATTATCATATAATTTTTAAACTTCATCCGGGAGAGTACGCCGTTTGGCGAGAACATTATCCAGCACTCCAAAATTCAAGTGTTGAGGTTATCGACAATAATCGCATTAATTTATATGAATTATTTACAGTCAGCGATTTCCAAGTTAGTGGATATAGTACAACAACGGTTTTTGAGGGGCTTTATTTTGGTTTGCAGACGTTTATTTTAAATAGTTATGTGTCGAAGGAGATTGCTAGTTTATGTGACTGTGGACTTGCAAATTATTTTAATACAGCGTCAGAACTCGCAAAACAAATTCAAAATAATAAGGACGTAGAGACATTAAGAAAAGTAGATTTGTGGGAAAAAGATAGTCTTCAAAAAGTCTTAAATGAACTTGGTAGAATTATGAAAAATACCGTAACAGAGGAGAAATAGTATGATAATAGTTAGCTTTCTTTTGCTATATTAAAAAAGAATTAATAAAAGCTTTTTTAGTATAGTTGATACAAATATTAAAGGTGTGCTGATATCCTTCATACAGCAATAAAATCTAATATATTAAAGCTGTTGATTACTTTAACAGCAGAGATTATTATTCAGATTAATCCTATTGTAGGGATTATATGTAATGATGCAAGGTTATGCCCGGAGAAGAGCGTGGTAAATAAACTGTTATGATGTAATAAAAAATTAAACTTTTTACTGATTTGAAATTCCGATATTCGATGGAATATTGAATACAGGAAACTATAGAGCGTATTAGGCATAACACAGTGCCCTATAAAGCAAATATTTATAATATTTAAGGAATGAAAGTAAATGGTAAATATATTTATTGTAGGAGCCTCTGAAAAATTTTTGAATAGCAGAATAATTGAGCGAACTCTTCAGAAAAGCAAGATCGATAAAACTTACCTGTTGATTCATGAAAAGTCCCAAATAAAATATTATGATAAATTTGGAATGTGTTATTTCAGAGAAGATTGTGCTAAGGGATATTATGATGAATCTTTGATTGATATGAGCAAGTGTATTCCATTAGATGATGAAATTGAACTTCTGCAGGCATATCTGTACATTCAGAAGCTGCATTTGAAGGGAAGAATCACGTTTTGTCTGGACGTAAGAAAATCTTTTCTGGAGAACGCCTTTCAGATTCCGCCCCTGACCATTCAGCCGCTGGTGGAAAACAGCATCCAGCACGGTTTGAAGGATCGGGTAAGCGGAGGAAAGGTGGATATTCTGATTACAGAAAAGCCGGATTATATGGAGGTTGTGGTAGCAGATAACGGAGTAGGATTTCCGGAACACGGCGAGAGGGAGCCGGAGCATGAGGACGGACTGCAGAAGCAGAACAGCAGAGAGGGCCGCGGGCAGACGGTGATTACCAGAACTTCCATCGGGCTGAATAATGTGAGAGAACGTCTGGAGCTGTTTTACAGGAAAGAGGATGTTCTTCAGATTGAACGGATAGACGGAATCACAAAAATAACCCTGAAGCTTTATAAAACTGAGGACGACAGGCAAAAGAGACAGGAGGAAAACGTATGCTGCGAGTGATACTGGCGGATGATGAACAATATGAGCGGGAATATCTGGAGCGGATAATCAGGGAAAGCTATCCGGGCCTTCTGGAAATTGTAGATATGGCGGTAGACGGAGTCGATCTGATGGAAAAGCTGGAAAGATGCAAGCCTCACATCGTTCTTCTGGATATTAAAATGCCCAGAATGAACGGGCTGGAGGCGGCAGATCAGATTCGAAAGAAGTATCCGGATATTCAGACGGTGGTAATTTCTGCCTACAGTGATTTTGCATTTGCCAAGCAGGCCTTGAAGCTGGGAGTGACAGATTATCTGCTGAAGCCGTATATGGACTCGGAGCTTCGTGAAACTCTGGATAAAGTAATTTCCCGTTCCAGAGAGCGGGAGGATTCCCTGGATCTTCTGTCTTATTCCGGAACGGAACAGGATTCCAATGGTTTTGATTTTTACCGGGATCTGGAAAAAGACCTGCTGTGGAATCTGTTTTTCCGGAGAATGGAAGAGGAAACGATGGAACGGAGGCTGTCTTTGTGGGAGATTGGAGAGGGCTGGATGAAGGTGGTATTGATTTCCAGTCCGGCCTTTGTATCTATGGGAGGATTTTCCCAGGAGGTTTTGAAGAATTATTTCCACATGACCGGGGTAAAGGTGCTTAACAGCATCTGGATGGATCAGATGGCGATTCTTCTGTATTCGGAGCAGGAGGATGCTTTTACAGAGCTGACAGGCTGTATCAGGAGAGCAAGGGATTATCTGGCAGGAGAAAGCAGGATTCCGGTAGCCTGCGGAGTCAGCGGAACCTGCAGACGGCCGGAGGAGCTTTGGAAGGCTTACGAGGAGGCCGCCTCCTATATTCGTGATTATTACGGAGATGAGATACGCCGCTCCTTTGTGGAGAGGACGGAAGGAATGAAACGGATTTGTCAGCTTGAGGAACAAATCAGCGCGGCTCTTGCTGCAGAAGAGCGGGAGGACGGGGAAGAGCTGTTAACGGAGCTGATAGAAGAGCTGGAAAGACATCTGATGTATCAGGATCTGGCTGTGAAACTGAATTTCGGGAGAAGTCTGATGACGATTATCCGGAATATTAATCAGATGCCGGGAATCCGGGTGAAAACCACAGAGGCTGTAGCCAGATTTGAAAAGCTGGGACAGCTGAATTTCAGCGGTGACAACCTGAAATACCATACAGACTATTTTTCAGAAATGAAAATCCAGAAGGTTTGACCGAAAAGCGGAGGAGAAGCGGATGAGAGAAAATCTGCGGCTTGCCCTGTTTGCGGCAGCGGTTTCCCTGGCAGGAGTGTCCGGGCTGACAGGCTGCGGGGCGGCATTACAGGGGAAGCGGGAGGAAAATCAGAGGGTAACAGAGCCTGAGCTGGTTCTTTGTTATGGAGAGGTAAATCAGGAAGGTCATATTATGACAGAGTCCGCCAAGTATTTTGCAGGGCGGGTGGAGGAGCTGAGCGGCGGACGGATGGGCGTGGGAATTTATCCGTCAGGCCAGATGGGAGATGATGCTCAGTGCTATGACGCAATGAAAATGGGCGCTCTGGATCTGTACCGGGGAAACAGCGCTTCTCTGGCAGAGTGCGGGGAACTGATGATTTCTGCTCTGGCCCTGCCTTATCTTTTCCGGGATCGGGAGCATTTCTGGAAAGTGTGTAAAAGTGACCTTGGAAGGGAAATCCTGGAGGATATTCAGAACCATGATACCGGTATGATTGGACTTGCATATCTGGATGAAGGGGCAAGGAATTTTTTCACGACAGATTCCCCTGTAAGAAGACTGGAGGATATGAAGAACCGGAAGATCAGAATGCAGATTTCGGATCTGATGGAGGATACCGTGTCTGCTCTTGGAGCAAAGGCAGTTCCCATTTCCTATGCAGAGCTGTATACGGCTTTGGAATCCGGAAGCGTGGAAGGGGCGGAAAATCCACCGGTCAGCTATTACTGCAACCGGTTTTATGAGGTGGCTCCCTATTATGTCAAGGACTGCCATACCTATGCGCCAGGGGTGATTCTGGCCAGTCAGGTAACCTGGAAGAATTTGACACAAGAGCAGAGACAGGTGCTTTTAAAGGCGGCAGAGCTTACCCAGGAATACAATAAAAGAGAAATTGAACAGGCAGACGAGCAGGCCTACAAAAATCTGGAGTGGATGGGAGTAGAGATTACAGAAGTGGAGGATCCGGAGGCGTGGAGAGAGGCCATGAAACCGGTTTATGAAAAATATGGTTCCAGATTCTGGCGTGTTATCCAGAGAGTGGAGGCTATGGAATAAGAAGACTGAAAGGAAAGCGGGCAGGTCAGGAAACGAAAGGTACAGAAGGCAACAATGACTGCAGATGCAGCACGATATAATGACAGACAAAGGAGAAGATACGATGAATTACGGACTGATGAAGCTGCCGAGAAACAGGGTACGCCGCAATTATCTGGGAGGAGCGGGAATTGACCGCCTTCACGGGGAAACAGAATGCCGCGATAATAACCAGCCGGAGGAGTGGATTGGTTCCAT
>ENA-OPRR01002642-OPRR01002642.1-human-gut-metagenome-genome-assembly--contig:-NODE-2642-length-11394-cov-6.893465_pt1 | contig 11394 bp, 8 predicted proteins | sample MGYA00241796_ERZ501883 | MGnify/ENA primary metagenome ERZ501883 (study PRJEB25962, sample SAMEA2042406) | human gut metagenome | biome: human gut; feature: human-associated habitat; material: faeces...
GCACACGATGTATTTTGTCTATAATCTTAGGGTTGCTGGCCGGATGGTTACCTCTGGGTGCGGTTACCGTATTGAAGAACCTACAGGTTGAGTATCAAACCAATCCACTGGGAATTGATGTCAGTCAGCCACGTTTTAACTGGCAGATGGAGTCCGATCGCTATGGGGCCTGTGGGCAGGCTTATCGGTTATGGGTGGCCGATAGTCCGGAGCAATTAGCTGCCGGGCGTTATATCTATGATTCGGGAAAGGTTCTTTCCGGGGAATCGGTCGGCGTAGTTTATCAAGGAAAAGCATTACAACCTTCCACTCGCTATTATTGGAAAGTTTCCGTATGGGATGAATCGGGAACGGAAATTACCTCCACCGAGCCTGCGTGGTTCGAGACCGGTCTTCTGGGTTCCGGATGGAGTGGCGCCCGTTGGATCGGCTCGTCGGAGACACAACTCTCCAAATATCGCTCGCATTATGTGATCGACTATGATGTGCGGGTGGCCGAGGGTAATGATAAAGCCGCATTTGTCTTTGGGGCGAGGGACGCTGATAATTATGTGTCTGCTGAACTGGACTTGAATGGTTCGGGGGACGCCCGTTTCATTCTACGCCATACCACGGATGGAAAAACGACGCAAGACGCCTCGGAGAGTCTGGCCTCCATCATCCCAGCCTCGGATAAGCATAAGGCGCATCATATCCGGTTGAAGGTGACGACGGCCCAATATGCCTTGAAATATTTCGTGGATATAGAGATCGATGGAAAGACCTTGGTGAATTCCTCTTTGACTCCCGAGGAGAAAGAACGGAAGAGCCGTGGTGATTTCTGGGGAGGCAAGGAAGGGGCTTTCACCGTGTATCCTTATCCGGATGGAGAGTTGGTTTATCATTGCCGTTTGTACGCGATCGGTTTCCTGCAACCTAAAGGGCAGACCGCTACATTCTCCAACTTGTGTATCAGCGAGGATACGTGGAATACGCTTCTGTACAATCCTGCCGAGACTTATGTGGAGAAAGGGGAGGGAAAGCTCAATGTCTGGTATCCGGGCGAGAACGTATCCGCTCCCATGCTCCGGAAAGCGATAAAGATAGAGAAACCGGTCAAGAGCGCCCGTTTATACGCTACCGCTAGGGGTGTCTACGAGTTCTCGGTGAACGGGCAGAAGGTTGGAAAGGATTATCTGAATCCGGGTTGGACGGATTACCGTTACCGTATCATGTATAATACGTATGATATAACGGATTTGCTACGACCGGGCGATAATGGTATCGGGGCGATGTTGGGCGCCGGATGGTGGAGCGAGCATAGCGGTTTCCTTACCGGTTGGCAGGATCAATACGGAACCCGCCAGTCCTTATTGGGAAAGATCGTGATCGAGTATGCCGACGGTACTCGTGAGACGATCGTTACGAATGATAGCTGGAAATGTTATGACCGGGGACCGATCACTTTTAACGGCCTTCAGAATGGAGAGGAATATGATGCCCGGAAAGAGGTGAACGGCTGGGATGCTCCGGGTTTTGATGACTCGTCATGGAAACCGGCGACCTTATTCGCCGCTCCTCCGGTAAATGTGGAGATCCAAGGATATGTAGGCAGCCCGATACAAAATAATGTGACCCTGACCGCTCAGTCCATGGTAGAGCCTATTCCCGGCGTCTATGTCTATGATATGGGGCAGAATATGGTCGGTGTTCCCCGTCTGACTTTCAAGGGAAAGGCCGGACAGGAAATCACGATCCGTTTCGGGGAGATGAATTATCCGGAAACGATCCCTACCGAGCCGGTCGCCCCGTACACGATCGCGATGTATAAGGAGAAGAAAGGGCAAGTCTATACGGATAATTACCGGAGCGCCCTTTCCACGGATCGCTATATCCTGAGAGGGGATGCGGCGGGTGAGACGTATGAGCCTCGCTTTACGTTCCATGGTTTCCGTTACGTGGAGATTCACGGGTTGGAGAGGCCGTTACCCTTGGAGGCGGTGAAAGGGATCGTGCTGGAATCTATCGGTGCGCGGACGAGCGGTTATGAGACATCGGACGAGCGTGTCAACCGTTTGTTTAATAACATCATTTGGGGCCAACGGGGTAATTTCCTGTCGGTTCCGACCGATTGTCCGCAACGGGATGAGCGTATGGGCTGGACAGGGGATGCGCAGGTATTCGCTCGTACGGCTACTTATAATATGAATGTCGATCCGTTTTACACCCGTTGGCTCTACTCGGTCCGGGATAATCAAGGAGATGACGGTAGTTACGCGAACTATATACCCGTGGTCGGTTTCCCTCCACACGGCGCGGAGGATGGCGGAGGTGCCATGGGATGGATGGAAGCCGGCGTGATCGTACCGTGGCAAATGTATCAACAATACGGAGACGTGCGTATTCTGGAGCAACATTACGCTTCCATGGTCGCTTATATGGATTATTTGGAGCGTCGTGCCGTACGCTATGTACAGCCCTTCGGTGGTTTCGGCGATTGGCTGGCTATCGAGCCGACGAATTCCATGTTGACGAACACCGCTTATTCCGCCTACGACGCTTTGATTATGGAGCAGGTAGCGAAACGTTTAGGGAAGGATGCGGACCAAAGGCGTTTCCGTACTTTCTACGAGAACGTGAAGAGGTCCTTTAACGACTTGTTCGTAAACGAGGAAGGACGCACGTTCGCCCCGACGGTGGAATCTATCTTTGGCAAGGATTCGCAAGTAGGTATGTGGCCCGGAACGGCGGCTACCGAGGCGAAGATCGTGGATACGCAGACCTCATACGTGGTTCCTCTCCAGTTCGATCTGTTCAATGAGAAAAACAAACCCTTGGCGATCCGGCATCTGGTAGAGAATATCAAGAAACATAATTATACGCTTACCACTGGCTTTATCGGTACGCCTTACCTGAATTTGGTATTATCCGACAATGGTTATGACGATGTCGCCTATAAATTATTTGAGCAAACCGCCTATCCTTCATGGCTATACCCTGTCCTGCAAGGCGCAACCACGATTTGGGAACGTTGGAATTCCTACACGTTGGTAAATGGCTTCGGCCCTGTGGATATGAACTCTTTCAACCATTATTCGTATGGCGCTATCGAGGTGTGGATGATAGCTTATACCTTGGGTATCCAGCGGGATGAGGAACAACCCGCCTATAAGCACATCATCCTTCAACCCCGTATCGGCGGAACCTTCTCGTTCATCCGGGGTCATTACGATTCCGCCTATGGCCGTATCGAGAGTGGATGGCAAATCCAAAAGAAGGGCTATATATACGAGGCAACCATTCCCGCTAATACGACGGCTACCTTATATCTGCCCGCCAAATCGGAGAAGTCCGTTCGTATGGAGAAAGGGCAGGAGGGGATCACGCCCGTGGGATTGAAGGATGGGAAGGCTGTGTACCGATTGGGATCGGGGAGCTACTGGATATACGTGGATTGAATATTTCCCAAATATCCCGCCCGCGTCGGGTGCGCGGTCGAATCTTGGAGAAATGCGGGACCTCGCGCCGGGTGCGCGGTCGAATCTTGGAAAAATACGGGGCTCGCGTCGGGTGTGCGGTCGAATCTTGGAGAAATATTGGACCTCGCACCGGGCGCGTGGTCGAATCTTGGAGAAATGCGACGCTTCTCATCCGGTGTAAGGTCAGATTTTGTAAAAACGATAGTGCCCGGCCTTATTAAAATCTGTACATTTGCGCAAAAATAAATAAGAACATTGTTCATGATTGTTTAATTCTAATTAGATCAAGCGAGAATGTCAATACGAAAATCGGATCGCATTATCAGCGTGGAGCACGTATCGAAGTATTTTGGCGAGAAGGCCGTGCTGAATGATGTAAATTTACAGGTCCGCAAGGGCGAGTTTGTAACCATTTTGGGGCCTTCCGGTTGCGGAAAGACTACCCTGTTGCGTTTGATAGCCGGCTTCCAGACGGCCTCCGAGGGCGTTATCACGATGTCCGGGAAGGAGATTACGCAGACGCCGCCGCATAAACGTCCCGTAAATACGGTATTCCAGAAATATGCTTTATTTCCACATCTGAATGTGTACAATAATATCGCCTTTGGCCTGAAGCTGAAGAAACTTCCTTCCGCCACGATCGAGAAGAAAGTGAAACAGGCGTTGAAAATGGTAGGGTTGACAGACTATGAGGATCGGGATGTCGATTCCCTTTCCGGTGGCCAGCAGCAACGGGTGGCGATCGCTCGCGCTATCGTGAATGAGCCGGAGGTGTTATTGCTGGATGAGCCGTTGGCGGCCTTGGACTTGAAGATGCGCAAGGACATGCAAATGGAATTGAAAGAGATGCATAAGTCCTTAGGCATTACGTTCGTGTACGTGACCCACGACCAAGAGGAAGCGCTGACGCTTAGCGACACGATCGTTGTCATGAGCGAGGGAAAGATCCAGCAAATCGGTACCCCGATCGATATTTATAACGAGCCGGTCAATTCGTTTGTCGCTGATTTCATCGGTGAGAGTAACATCTTGAACGGAACGATGATCAAGGATAGGCAAGTCTCTTTCGCCGGTCATGAGTTCGAGTGCGTGGACGAGGGATTCGGGGAGCAAATGCCGGTAGATGTCGTGTTGCGCCCCGAGGATATTTACATCTTCGAGCCGTCGGAGGCGGCGATGTTGACGGGTACGGTAACCTCCTCCATCTTTAAGGGCGTGCATTATGAGATGATGGTGCAAACCCCGAACGGATACGAGTTCATGGTACAGGATTACCACCCGTTCGAGGCGGGTAGCGAGGTCGGGCTTCTTATCAAGCCTTTCGATATCCATGTAATGAAGAAAGAGCGTATTTGCAATACCTTCGAGGGAAAGCTCATCGACGCTACGCATGTGGAATTCCTAGGCTGTACGTTCGAATGCAAGGAGGTAACCGATATAGAGCCAAATACGCCTGTGAAAGTCGAGATCGATTTTAAAGATGTGATCTTGGAGGATAACGAGGAAGACGGTCGCCTGACCGGAGAGGTGAAATTTATCCTCTACAAAGGCAACCATTATCATCTGACCGTGTTTACGGATTGGGACGAGGACATCTTTGTCGATACCAACGATGTTTGGGATGATGGAGACCATGTCGGCATAACGATCGCCCCGGATAAAATTCGAATTATTCATGCTTAAAAAGGGAAGGAAGTGATCAATACGTTTTCTGCATTTTTTATGAGACGAAGGAACTGGACCATTCCTTATGTCCTGTTCTTGGCCATCTTTGTCGTGATACCGCTCCTCTTGATCGTGTATTACGCCTTTACGAATGACGAGGGGATGTTTACCTTCGCCAATTTCCGTAAGTTTATGATCCATCCCGAGGCGATAAACACCTTCGTGTATTCAGTCGGGATCGCTTTGATAACGACCATTCTTTGTCTGCTGCTGGGATATCCGGCCGCTTGGATATTGAGCCAAGCCCGATTTAATACTTCCCGTACGATGGTCGTTTTGTTTATCCTTCCGATGTGGGTCAATATCTTGATCCGTACGTTGGCTACCGTGGCTTTGTTCGATTTCTTGAATTTCCCGCTGGGAGAGGGGGCCTTGATCTTTGGCATGGTGTACAACTTCTTGCCCTTTATGATCTACCCGATTTATAATACGCTCCAGAAAATGGATCACAGCTTGATAGAGGCGGCGCAAGACTTGGGGGCGAATCCGTCGCAGGTATTTATCAAGGCCGTATTCCCACTATCGATGCCGGGAGTGATGAGTGGTATCATGATGGTGTTTATGCCGACCATCTCTACGTTTGCCATCGCCGAATTGTTGACGATGAACAATATCAAGCTCTTCGGTACGACCATACAGGAGAATATCAATAACGGTATGTGGAACTACGGGGCGGCGCTTTCTCTTATCATGTTGTTATTAATCGGAATCACGGGATTGTTCAGCAATGAGAGCAGTGATTCGGCGAATGAGGGAGGGCTTATCTGATGGTGAAATATTTAGCTAAGGGATATCTGTGGGCTTTGCTTTTGTTGCTCTACTCGCCGATCCTGATTATCATGATCTTCTCGTTCACGGAGGCGAAAGTGCTGGGTAACTGGACCGGGTTCTCCACGAAATTATATAGCTCCCTTTTTGCCGGCAACGTGCAGCACTCGTTGGTAAGCGCCCTTTGGAATACGTTCGCTATCGCCATGATAGCCGCTACGGTATCTACCTTGTTGGGAAGCGTGGCCGCTATCGGGATCTTTAATTTGAAGGCGAGGGCCCGCAATGCCGTGAGCTTTGTCAATAACATCCCGATGTTGAATCCGGATATCATCACCGGTATTTCCTTGTTCCTGTTGTTTGTCAGCTTAGGGATCTCTCAAGGTTTGACGACGGTCGTGCTGGCGCATATTACGTTCTGTACGCCATATGTGGTATTAAGCGTCATGCCTCGCTTGAAACAAATGAACCAGAATATCTACGAGGCGGCGTTGGATTTGGGGGCGACTCCGTTTCAGGCCTTGCGGAAGGTGATCTTCCCGGAAATCCGTCCGGGTATGATCAGTGGTTTTATCCTTGCCTTCACGCTCTCTATCGACGATTTCGCCGTGACCATATTTACGATTGGTAATGAGGGCTTGGAAACCCTTTCCACCTTTATCTATGCGGATGCCCGGAAAGGAGGATTGACCCCGGAGTTGCGTCCCCTCTCAACGATTATATTCGTAACCGTGTTAGTATTGTTGATTGTTATAAATAAACGTGCTGAGAAAGCGAAGCGAGCGTAAATGAAAATGAAGAAATTTATATCGATTTTGTCTGTTTTGGCCCTGCTTATGGGGCTGTTCACTTCTTGCGGGCGCTCGGACGAGGAGAGAAGTAAGATATTGAAGATTTATAACTGGGGAGATTATATCGACGAGGACGTCCTGACGGATTTCCCGAAATGGTATAAGGAACAGACGGGTGAGGAGGTCCGGATTATCTATCAGGTCTTTGATATCAACGAGATCATGTTGACCAAGATCGAACGGGGGCATGAGGATTTCGACTTGATTTGCCCTTCGGAGTATATCCTTGAGCGCATGCTGCGGAAAAATCTCTTGCTACCGATCGACCGTAATTTCGGGAAGACACCGGATTATATCAACAATGTCTCTCCCTATATCCAAGCGGAACTGAATAAATTGAGTCAGCCGGGCCGGAAGACTACCGACTACGTGGTTCCTTATATGTGGGGAACCGCCGGCCTGTTGTATAATAAAGCCGATGTCTCGAGGGACGAGGTCATGTCGTGGAAATGCCTTTGGGACCCTCGTTTCAGGAATAAGATCTTGATGAAGGATAGCTATCGTGACGCTTATGGAACCGCCATCATCTACGCCCATGCGAGGGAATTGGCGGACGGTACCTTCACGGTGGAGCAATTGATGAACGATAGCTCCCCGGAAATGATCGCTATCGCCGAGGAATACTTAAAGAAAATGAAACCGAATATCGCCGGTTGGGAGGCCGATTTCGGTAAGGAGATGATGACGAAAGGAAAGGCGTGGCTGAATTTCACTTGGAGCGGCGATGCGGTCTGGGCCATGGAAGAGGCGAGTGCCGTAGGCGTAGATCTGGGGTATGAGGTTCCTTTGGAGGGTAGTAATATCTGGTACGATGGTTGGGCGATCCCTAAATACGCTCGCAACGTGAAGGCGGCCAGTTATTTTATGGACTATCTATGCCGTCCGGACATCGTCAGCCGTAATATGGAGGTGACCGGATATGTCAGCACCGTGGCCACCCCGGAAATATTGGCGGAAAAGATCGATACGACGCAGACCGAGTTCTCGGACGTAAGTTATTTCTTCGGACCGGGAGCGGAGCGTGTCCAGATAGACCCGGCTCAATATCCGGACCGGAAGGTCGTGGAACGTTGTGCCATGATCCGTGATTTCGGGAACGAGACGGAGGTGGTTCTGGAAATGTGGAGCCGGGTAAAAGGTGACAATCTTAACTCTTGGATTGTTATATTGATATTCGCTGTTTTCGGCTTGTTGTTTGTCTGGGTCGTTTACAAGCGGATCAATCGTTATCAACAGAAAAGACGACATCGCAGACGTCGTAGCTGGTATAAAAAGAAATGATATGGAAGGCATAAAGAACTTGATTATAGACTTGGGCGGTGTGCTTATTAACCTGACTCGCAACCGTTGTATCGAGGCTTTCGAGAATCTGGGCGTGGAGAATATCCGGGAACAGATCACGAATAACTATCAACATAAGGACTTGTTTGAGCGATTAGAGTTGGGAACGATTTCGGTGGAACAGTTTCGCGATGATATTCGTGCCTTATCGGGAAAGCCCCTGACGGACGAACAAATCGACACGGCATGGATCGCCATGTTGGGAGACGTCCCGGAAAATAAGTTGCGTTTGCTATTGGAGCTTCGTGAACGCTATAATACGATGCTTCTGAGCAATACGAACGAGCTTCATTGGAAATGGTCCGAAGATACCTATTTCTCTTATCAAGGTCTTTGTGCCCAAGATTTCTTCCATAAGATTTACCTCTCTTACGAATTGCATATGCTGAAGCCGAACGCGGATATTTTTGAGTACGTACTGAAGGACTCGAATCTTTTAGCCGAGGAGACTATGCTGATTGATGACGCTTCCGTGAATTGCCGGGCGGCTGAATTATTGGGAATGAAGTCCTATATGCCGCAGCAAAGGGAGGATTGGTCGCATCTATTCAAATGAAGGCCGGTCATTGTTTGGTCCCGGCCTAAATGTCTTTAACCTTTAGGATATTATACGAGGTACCAAGATCATACACATCATTCCCGTCTACTTTCTTGATGTACTTTACGACACGGATGGTGACGGGAAGGATGATAACCTCGTACAAGGATTTAAGTACCGCCTGCGTCCCGATCATGATAAGCAATTCTCCGGCCGGGATCAATCCGGCGAAGGCGATCGGGAAAAAGATCAGGGAATCGGCGCTCTCACCGATAAGGGTAGATACGATCGCTCGTAACGAGAAATTCTTTCCGTTGGAGGCGATTTTCATTTTGCTCATCACATAGGCGTTCAGGAAAGAACCGGCCAAAAACGCTATCAAGCTGGCGACCGCTATACGTGGGGCCATCCCGAAGACGAAATTGAAACCTTCCTCCCCCTCCCAGAAAGGGGCGGCCGGTAATAATACCGCCAATTGCGCGAATGCGATCACCAGAAAATTAGAGGCGAAGCCACTCCAGATAATTAGCCGTGCCTTCTTGAATCCCCACACTTCCGCTATACAATCATTGATGATATACGAGATCGGGAATACGATCAAACCTGCGGTAGCCGTTATACTGCCTACTTGCACTACTTTTGTCTCTAAAAGATTGGACGCTACAAGGCATATATTAAAAAGTATACCTAGCAGCATGAAAGGTACTGTAACTGTTTTTTGCATGTCTTCTTGTTTTTAACGAGGTTTATCAAGCACTCGGGACGCAAAGGTACGAAAATTCTTATTAAAAACGATGGGTATAGCAGATACCGATCGCATGGCGGTAATTCACGGGATCGTCTACATTAAATATATGGTAGCGATAATAGAGTTGGAGGTTATTGTTCGGGTTTAGTTGGTAATTACTTCCTGTGGAGAAACGGATCTTATCGGACCGCATCTTATTTCGCGTATCATTGAAGACCTCGGTGTAGGCAAAAGGACAGAAACCACTCTTGCCGATCTTATAGGAGAGGGTCAGCATCGAACGCAGATAATTCTTGGGATGTTCGGCGTGAACCTTATAGGTACTTTGAAAACGTTCCCGGACAGAGAGGGTAAAACGTCCGGCCGAATAAGTCCCCGTAGCGTAGAGATAATATCGGTTTCGTAACTCGTCGGATGCCTTGTATCGTGCTAGAGACATATATCCGCTTCCTGCCAGAAGATATTTATTAAACTTGTAGTTTACCTCAACGGTGGTGAGGAACCATTCCGCTTCCTTAAAGTCATCTCTCGGACGGATGTCCTCTTCTACAAGAAAGGAAAAATGCTTATAGATTTTTCCGCATAGGCTCGCCTTGAAATACACACCTGCGCCTTCCATTCCGTATAGGGATGAAGTGCATCCTATTATAAAGAATAGGATCAGATAAATAGATCGTTTTGTATATGATGTGTTTTTCATGTAGAGTGACTTCCGATGCAAAAGTAGTGTTTTTGGATGTAATACCAACGCCTCAGGATATTATATCCGATTTTTCTTATATTTGTCTCCTATTAACTATCAAATTCGAATACATGGAAAACATATCAATAAGAACGGCTATCAAGACATTTTTAGCTGGAGGCGTGGCTTTGGCGACTACAGGTATCGAGGCGGCAGCCGCCGCGAAAAAGAAAACAGACGTGAAGGAACCCTTGAAAGGAAATGTCCGCCACTCCGTAAGTAAATGGTGTTTCGGCGATTATAAGCTGGATGAGTTCTGTGAGATCTGCAAGCATATAGGGATTGAATCCGTTGAGTTGCTGGACCCGGTAGATTGGCCGATCGTACAAAAACATGGCCTGACGGTGGCGATGGCGCAAGGGGCCGGGCTTGGAATAGATCGAGGTTTCAATGATCCGGCCTTGCATGACGAGTTGGTCGCCAGTTATGAGAAGGTGATCCCGATGGTGGCGGACGCTGGATTGACAAACTTGATTTGCTTCTCCGGCAGACGTAATGGCGTAACGGACTTGCAAGGCTGGGAGAACTGCGAGAAGGGGTTGAAGCGCCTTATCCCGTTAGCGGAGAAACACAAGGTTGTCTTGACCATGGAGCTTTTGAACAGTGTCGGTCATAAGGATTATCTGTGCGATCATACGGTTTGGGGTGCGGAGCTTTGTCGCCGTATCGGTTCCCCTAATTTTAAGTTACTATATGATATTTATCATATGCAGATCATGGAGGGGAATATCATCGAGAATATCCGGAAATACCATCCTTATTTCTCGCACGTACATACCGGTGGAAGTCCGGGCCGTGCCGAGATCGACGAGACGCAGGAACTTTATTATCCGGCTATCATCAAGGCTCTTATGGAGACAGGCTATAAAGGCTTCGTTGGGCAGGAGTTCGTCCCCGCCCAAGAAGACAAGATCGCTTCCTTGGAGAAGTGTATCCGTATCTGTGATGTATAGGGCTATTTAGTAATAACTTACAGTGCCAAGCCGGTGCCGTTATAGTGGCACGGCTGTGCCATTGCTATGGCATCGCCGTGGCATTATCGTGCCATAAGGGTGGCACGACTATAATACTAGAATGACAAAGACCTTGAATTTATTTTCTCCAGCCATGTTACGTTTTCTTTTCTCGATTGTCATTAAGATAGAATGGAACAAGAACAGTTTAAAAAACCTTAATTCCGCAACACTATAGTTTAACATTATTTATAAGTGCCTGAGCAACAA
>ENA-OPRR01002645-OPRR01002645.1-human-gut-metagenome-genome-assembly--contig:-NODE-2645-length-11390-cov-8.791442_pt1 | contig 11390 bp, 6 predicted proteins | sample MGYA00241796_ERZ501883 | MGnify/ENA primary metagenome ERZ501883 (study PRJEB25962, sample SAMEA2042406) | human gut metagenome | biome: human gut; feature: human-associated habitat; material: faeces...
CACCCTGCCGTCCGCGCCACGCCAAACTGGTACAGAAGTACAAACGCGCCCTCGGTGCACAGGAGAAAGCCACCATCACCAAAGAAGGCGCTGTCCTGCCCTATGCCGACCTCTACGAGAAGTACCCTTATCTGAACATCACCGAATGGAGTGTGGCCGACGTCAACGGCGACCTGGAACAATGCGGCCTCAGCGGCTCGCCCACCAAAGTGAAAGCCATTCAGAACATCTCCTTCCAAGCCAAGGAAAGCCGCACGCTGACCGGAAGCGACCAGGATGTAGAAGATCTTATTGTTGAACTGTTAGCTAACCACACCATCGGATAAAAGTTATGAATAACGTATTTGTATATTGTGAGATTGAAGGCACCATAGTTGCCGAAGTAAGTCTCGAACTCCTTACCAAAGGACGCAAGTTAGCTAATCAACTGGGCTGCCAACTGGAAGCCGTGGTTGCCGGTACTAACCTTGCAGGTATCGAAAAACAAGTATTGCCTTTCGGCGTCGACCGTCTTCACATCTTCGACGCTCCGGGCTTGTTCCCCTATACTTCACTGCCCCACTCTTCTGTACTCATCAACCTGTTCAAGGAAGAAAAACCGCAAATCTGCCTTATGGGTGCCACCGTTATCGGTCGCGACCTTGGTCCGCGCGTTTCTTCCGCACTGACCAGCGGACTGACTGCCGACTGTACTTCACTGGAAATCGGCGAGCACGAAGACAAGAAAGCAGGCGTAACATATGAAAACCTGTTGTATCAGATTCGCCCCGCCTTCGGTGGTAACATCGTGGCAACCATCGTCAACCCCGAACACCGCCCGCAGATGGCAACCGTTCGCGAAGGTGTGATGAAGAAAGAAATCCTCTCTCCGACTTATCAGGGAGAAGTGATCCGTCACGATGTGAAAAAATACGTAGCCGATACGGACTATGTAGTGAAAGTAATCGAACGCCACGTAGAAAAGGCAAAGAACAACCTGAAAGGTTCTCCGATTATCGTAGCCGGCGGATACGGTGTAGGCTCGAAAGAGAACTTCGACCTGTTGTTCGACCTCGCTAAAGAACTTCACGCAGAAGTAGGTGCCAGCCGTGCTGCTGTTGACGCAGGTTTCGCAGATCACGACCGCCAGATCGGTCAGACAGGTGTTACGGTTCGTCCGAAACTCTACATCGCTTGCGGTATCTCCGGACAGATTCAGCATATCGCCGGTATGCAGGAAAGTGGTATCATCATCTCCATCAACAACGACCCGGATGCTCCGATCAACACGATTGCCGATTACGTAATCAACGGAACTATCGAAGAAGTTGTGCCGAAGATGATTAAGTATTATAAACAAAATAGCAAGTAAGGAAAGATGGCTAATTATTATACAGACATACCGGAACTCAAGTTTCACTTGAACAATCCGATGATGAAACGTATTTGCGAACTCAAAGAACGCAATTACAGAGATAAAGATGAATTCGACTATGCTCCGCTGGACTTCGAAGATGCTGTAGACTCTTATGACAAAGTGTTGGAGATTACCGGAGAAATCACAGGAGAAATCATTGCCCCTAACGCAGAAGGTGTAGACGAAGAAGGTCCTCACTGTGCCAATGGTCGCGTAGAATATGCATCAGGAACCAAACAGAACTTGGACGCAATGGTAAAAGCCGGCTTGAACGGTATGACCATGCCACGTAAGTTCGGCGGTCTGAACTTCCCGATCACCCCATACACCATGTGTGCAGAAATCGTGGCTGCTGCCGATGCAGGTTTCGGAAACATCTGGTCATTGCAGGACTGTATCGAAACTCTTTATGAGTTTGGCAATCCCGACCAACACAGCCGCTTTATCCCACGCATCTGCCAAGGTGAAACCATGTCAATGGACTTGACAGAACCGGATGCTGGTTCCGACCTTCAATCTGTTATGCTGAAAGCTACTTACAGCGAAAAAGACGGATGCTGGTTGCTGAACGGTGTGAAACGTTTCATCACAAATGGTGACGCGGATATTCACCTCGTACTGGCGCGTTCGGAAGAAGGAACGAGAGACGGTCGTGGTTTGTCTATGTTCATCTATGACAAGCGTCAGGGTGGCGTGAACGTACGTCGTATCGAAAACAAACTCGGTATCCACGGTTCTCCTACCTGCGAATTGGTATATAAGAATGCAAAAGCTGAACTTTGCGGTGACCGCAAACTCGGTTTGATTAAATACGTAATGGCTCTGATGAACGGTGCCCGTCTGGGTATTGCCGCACAATCTGTAGGATTGAGCCAGGCAGCTTACAATGAAGGTTTGGCATACGCCAAAGACCGTAAGCAGTTCGGAAAAGCAATTATCGAATTCCCGGCTGTGTATGACATGCTGGCTATCATGAAAGGCAAACTGGATGCCGGACGTGCTTTACTGTATCAAACATCTCGCTACGTAGACATCTACAAAGCATTGGACGACATCGCCCGTGAACGTAAACTGACTCCGGAAGAACGCCAGGAACAGAAGAAATATGCTAAATTAGCAGACAGCTTTACTCCGCTGGCTAAAGGTATGAACTCTGAATATGCGAACCAAAACGCTTACGACTGTATTCAGATTCACGGTGGTTCAGGTTTCATGATGGAATATGCTTGCCAACGCATCTATCGCGACGCACGTATCACCAGCATCTACGAAGGAACTACCCAGTTGCAGACAGTAGCCGCTATCCGTTACGTAACCAATGGTTCTTACATCGCTACTATCCGCGAGTTTGAAACCATTCCTTGCTCACCGGAAATGGAACCGCTGATGTCTCGTCTGAAAAAGATGGCTGACAAATTCGAAGCAAGCACCAATGCAGTGAAAGAAGTACAAGACCAGGAATTGCTTGACTTCACCGCTCGCAAACTGGTGGAAATGGCTGCTGACATTATCATGTGTCACCTGTTGATTCAAGATGCCAGCAAGTCTTCCGAACTGTTCTCCAAATCTGCACATGTATATTTGAACTATGCAGAAGCGGAAGTAGAAAAGCACTCAAACTTCATCGAAAACTTCGATAAAGAAGACTTGGCATTCTACAAAAAGTAATAAATACGCTATCAAATCTCATAAAAGCATCCCTTCTTAGGAAGTGGATGCTTTTTTATTTGTCACATTCTATTATTTTTCATTATTATTCTATACATTTGTCAGTGAGATAAGTAATTTTTAATCGACGACTCTATATAAGAATAGAAATATGGCACTCAAACCTTCATATAACGACAAACTGCATTTACCGGGTTTATCAAAAACGGAAATCCTCATACTGGCTCTTGAAGCTTCGCTAAAGCTGGAGTGGAATATCGAGGAAGTGACTCCGGAAGGAGCACGATTCGAAGTCCCGTTCAATATGTATTCTCATGGAGAGGAAATAACCTTTACCATAGAACCGGGAAGCGACGGAGAAGTAGCTGTGCGCAGCCAATCCTCTTCCGTACAATTTGTAGACTATGGAAAGAACAGAAAAAATATACAAAAGCTACGCGAGACGATGGAAGAAATAAAAACATCCCTTACCCCGGAAGAGCTAACCCAAAAGGCAAAAGATTTCGAGGAAGAGTGTAACCGTCCGCTCACAGAAGAAGAGAAAGCCTATCTGGAAGAAGAAAAGAAGAGGAACTCTTTCTGGTCGTTCTTTATTCCCCGCAAAGGTTTTATGGCAACGCCTATCCTGATAGACCTCAACCTCCTTGTATTTATTGTGATGATTGCATCCGGAGTGGGAATCATGTCTCCTTCCACCTTATCACTGCTGAAATGGGGAGCCGACTTCGGACCGCTGACCCTTACAGGCGACTGGTGGCGTGCAGTGACCTGCAACTTCATACACATCGGTGCTTTTCATCTCCTGATGAATATGTATGCCTTCATGTATGTAGGTCTTCTACTGGAAGATCTGATAGGAAGCCGTCGGATGTTCATGTCTTATTTACTGACCGGACTATGTTCGGCAGTATTCAGTCTTTATATGCACGGCGAGACAATCAGTGCCGGAGCCTCCGGAGCTATCTTCGGACTTTACGGTATATTCCTCGCCTTCCTGTTCTTCCATCGCATCGCAAAGGAACAACGGAAAGCGTTATTGACCAGTATCCTTATTTTTGTCGGTTACAATCTGGTTTATGGCATGAAAGCCGGGATTGATAACGCCGCACATATTGGCGGATTATTAAGCGGTTTCCTACTGGGAATCATTTATGTATGCAGCTATAAATTTGAAAAAGCCGATGCGCAACGTACCGTTTCAATCCTTGGGGAGCTTGGTATCTTTTGCATTTTCCTGTTCAGCTTCTTGATGCTTTGCAAGAACGTTCCCCCTCTTTATCAGGACATACGCGGCGAATGGGAAAGCGGTATTGTAGAAGCCTATCTGAATGGTGAACTGGAAGAAGAAAACGAGAACGGCAACCAAGCTGGCAGGAAGACTGCCAACAGTTCTTCTACCAGCCAATATCCTCCATACGTTCCGGTAGGCAATAACGATACATGGCTTTCTTATTACGATGCAGAAACAAATTTCAGTTGCCAGTATCCTACCAACTGGAGGAAAATAACAGGAGCGAAAGGATTGACTCCCAGCGCAGAACCTCCGTTGCTTAGGCTCGTCAACGGCGCCAACCAACTGACGGTTACTGCTCTGACCTACGATACACAAAAAGAGTTTGAACATATAAAGAAGTTATCGCTCACTCTCCCGCGAAATGCACAAGGAGAACCAGCGGAAGACTATAAGCAGAGCAATGTCAACATCAACGGGCTATCCATGACAAGAACTACAAACCCTCTGCACATCGGAGCTCCTGATGAACCGGGAGAAGACATACAACAAATTGTATTACACTATTTCCAAGAAAGCAAGAAGCGAACTTTTACCATTGTTATGCTTGTCTATGATGAAGAAGCCGAAACCGATCTGAATGCTATTACATCAAGTATTCAGATCACCCAATAAAGAGAATATGAGAGTATATGTCCAAGTCAAACAGTTAGGAAAGCGAAAGTGCAATATCGAAAAGATTCCTGTCGATTTTCCTGTTCCGCCTGTCGATGTACAGGGGTTGATTGAAGCCATCGTCAGTTGGCAAGTCTGTGAATATAATGAACGCTTGCAACAAAGCGAAGTACTGAAATACCTCACACAGGAAGAAGTGGAAAATAAAGCAGCTTCCGGCAAGGTTGGGTTTGCAGTAAACTATAACGGCAAACCTGCCGCAGAAGTAGAAGCAATCACCAACGCCCTGCAATCTTACGAGGACGGAATTTTCCGTATCTTCATTGACGATACGGAAACTGAAGACTTATCCTCTCCCACCGGACTCAAAGAAGAATCTACCATCACCTTCATCCGATTGGCTATGCTGTCGGGAAGACTTTGGTAATCATTTTCTTATAAACACACTTAAAACGAAAATAATCATGAGACTCATTTATAATGACGCATTAAACAAACGGATTGCTCCGTACCTGGAAAGGTTAACGAAAAAGAGAACCAGTTTAGACAAAGAGACAATGACACTGTTGGATGTATTTATGCAATACTTCAACATGGATACCCGGTATGGCACATACAGCGATAAACTAGAGCCTTGCATCATACATATTATTCAGGAAGAGAAGATAAAGAGTGTTGCCAATCTTTTCGACGGAAAGTTGAACAAAGTGCTCCGTTATCTATTGGGAGACGAATATGCTAACCTGTTCCACACCTATCTAAAGCTCAAAGCACGGTGTCCGTACACTCATGGATATTCGCGCCGGTCACAGCGGTCGGCGAATCCTCTTCTGCATTTCAGCCACATCATAGATGCGCTGACGGAATTTCTAAAACTACGTGCCACCGGATTCAGCGAACAAGCCATACTGAACGGAGGAAACACTCCGGAAGAAATAGAAACATACAAGGATGCGATGAACTGCCAAAACTGGATGGCCGCCCAAATAGCAGAAGGCAATCAAACTGTCATTGAATACCTCAACAACGTATTGACCAGCGAGAATAATGCCAACCGCCTCAACCAGGGGCATCTCCAGGCTATCGCCGTGAGCGGTTACCGCCCGTTGCTGGAACTGGAAGGAAAGTTACTGCTGGCAGCCAAACTGCAGGAAGGTCTCCGTCAAGCTATCGTGGAAACGATGGACGAAGGATGCCCCGAAAGTTATCTCCATCTGTTCTCGGTGATCTGCGACAACAGCCTGCAACGATTTGCCTCCGTGAAACGCGGCATTGCAGTCTGTACGGGTATCGGAGAACAAGACAGCAGCGAGCGTATCACCAACAAATATGTGGAACTGATCCGCCGTTTTCTGAACGACCGGGAAGAAGCACGCAAAGCCCTCCAAAGCAAAGACACGGTCGAACTTTATCTGGCTCTATGGAGTATCGGATTCTATAATACGGAAGAAATCCAGGCACTTGTTCCGGGAATAATTAAAGACGGTGCCAAATATCAGGTGCAGACCTTACTTTACTTTTTACGCTGTACGCAATACTCCGGCATGAACCACCGCATCAGTAAAGATGCTTTTGAAAAATGGTATAACGAACCGTCGGTGGTGGCGGCTATCTTACCGTTGTATCTGTCCGGTCTCTATCTTAGCCGGTACGGAGGACATAAAGACGCCCCGTCACTCCATGATTATTTTGATAGCAAAGAAGAAGCGATCCGTCATTATGACTATCTGAAGAACGTCTATCAGTCCATCTCTGCCAAAGAGATTTATTCTCCATACGTATTCCCATGGGAAAGTGCAGAGCTCACCCGTTCGGAAATCGTTCTCAAGATGGCGTATATCACCTGGATGACCAACGATTCTGCATTAAAAGACGATCTTTGCACCTGTCTGCCTTCTTTGGATACCTATATGCGGGCAGGCTATATCGGCGTCGTATTAAATCCCCCGACCAGCCATTTACAGGAAGAATATGTGCTGCAATCACTGGGCGACCGTTCGCAGGACGTTCGTGACGAAGCCTACAAAGTCTTGTCCGAGATGACTTTGTCGCCCGAACAGAATCAGAAAGTAGAAGAGTTGTTGCGCTTCAAATATAGTGAGATGCGTATCAACGCCATCAATCTATTGATGAAACAGCCGAAAGAACAATTGTCCGGCAGTATCCGCCGCTTACTAACAGACAAGGTTGCCGAACGCCGCCTGGCCGGATTGGATATGATGAAGACTATCCACAACGTAGAATTTCTGCAAGATACCTATCAGGAACTGATCCCTACCGTCAAAGAAATTCAGAAACCGAACGCGAAAGAAAAAGTGTTGATAGAATCTCTGATCGGCGACGGAACGGAAAAGAACACCGCACAGCACTATACCAAAGATAACGGCTTCGGTCTGTACGACCCGGCTCTTGAAGTCAATCTGCCGGAGATTACCCAGGATAAAGGATTCAACGTGAAAAAAGCATTCGAATTCATTTGTTTCGGAAGGGCTAAACTTGTATTTAAAAAACTAAGCAAATACATCGAAATCTATAAGAACGAAGAGTTCAAGAATGGGTACGGAGAAGCACGCCTGGTAGGCAACAGTGTCCTGATAAACTGGAGTAACTACGGAGGATTGAGCGGACTCGGTTTCCCGGAGCTGTGGAAGGCCTTCTACGAAGAAGAAATAGGAAGCTATGACAAATTACTGATGATGAGTTTCATGCTTGCATCGACAGGCACTCCTAAAGACGATGACGACTACGATGAAGAGGATGAAGAAGACATCAAGGCAGACCAGAAATCAAGCAACACTTTCGAGCCGCTTGTCAACCGGATGTATGCCGGCATCACTTACCGCGGATTGCAGAAAGAGCTCCGCAAGATGCCGTACTACGAACAGATGAGTGATATTATCGAAGCATTGTCATACGAGTACAAAGACGAAGCAGTCTACCAACGATTGGCTGTCAATATGCTGCTCCAACTATTGCCTTTGCTGAATACTAAAAACATTTTCCGCCAGTACACCAACAAGCATGCATGGCTTCGGGACAAACTGGAATATGGAGAAAAGGAGATCGTTTACCCGATACATAACAACAAGTTCGTGAATTTCTGGCTTGAAATGCCTCAAAAGCCCATGAGTGATGATCTGTTTATCCGCTACTTCACAGTGCGCTATCAACTTTACAAGCTCACCAACTACATGGAACACACCCCCGAACTGGAAGAAACAGACTCTTACCTTCATGCCACGGACTTCGCCCGTGCATGGATGCTCGGAATCATCCCGACAGAAGAAGTATACCGCGAAATGATGGGACGCATCAGTTCACCCGCCCAAATCAAGGCAATCACCACGGTATTAAACGACAACGTTCGTTTCAATAAGGAAAAAGAAAGATACGCCGACATCAAAAACGTCGATTTCTCTCTCTTCCGTTCTCTTGCACAGAAGATAGTAGACCGGATTCTTGAAATCGAACTAAAACGGGGAGACTCCGAGACACAAGTAACCAGCCTTGCAGAGGAATTAAGTTATATTTATGGAGCGGACACATTTATCCACATTCTGCAAGCATTCGGCAAAGATACGTTCATACGCGACAGCTACAACTGGGGCAGCACTAAACGAGGCGTATTGAGCAGCTTGCTCCATGCTTGCCATCCCCTACCGACAGATACCAGCGAAAATCTGAAGAAACTGGCGAAGCAAGCCGAAATCAGCGACGAGCGACTGGTAGAAGCCGCCATGTTCGCTCCGCAATGGATTGAACTGACCGAAAAGGCAATAGGCTGGAAAGGACTGACAAGTGCCGCCTATTATTTCCACGCCCATACCAATGAAACATGTGACGACAAGAAAAAAGCAATCATCGCCCGCTACACCCCTATCGACGTGGAAGACTTGCGGGAAGGTGCTTTTGATATCGACTGGTTCAGGGATGCATTTAAGACAATTGGCAAACGACGCTTCGAAGTGGTCTACAATGCCGCCAAATATATCTCATGCAGCAATAGCCATACCCGTGCCCGCAAGTTTGCCGATGCTACCAACGGCGCGGTGAAAGCGGCAGATGTAAAGAAAGAAATAGTTGCCAAACGCAACAAAGACTTATTGATGAGCTACGGCCTCATCCCATTGGGACGGAAACCGGACAAAGAACTGCTGGATCGTTATCAATACCTGCAAAAGTTCCTGAAAGAGAGTAAGGAATTCGGTGCTCAAAGGCAGGAAAGCGAAAAGAAAGCGGTAAACATCGCCCTGCAAAACCTGGCACGTAACTCCGGCTACGGAGACGTTACCCGTCTGACCTGGAGCATGGAAACGGAACTAATCAAAGAACTTCTCCCCTACCTGTCTCCCAAAGAGATAGACGGCGTAGAAGTGTATGTGCAAATCAACGAGGAAGGCAAATCGGAAATTAAACAAATCAAAGACGGCAAAGAGCTCAACAGTATGCCTGCCAAACTGAAAAAGCATCCGTATATAGAAGAACTGAAAGCGGTACACAAAAAGCTGAAAGACCAGTATACCCGCTCCCGCGTGATGCTGGAACAGGCGATGGAAGACTGTACCCGTTTTGAAGAAAACGAATTGCGCAAGTTGATGCAGAACCCTGTCATCTGGCCATTGTTGAGACATCTTGTCTTTATCTGTAACGGACAGACGGGCTTCTACACCGACGGATTGCTGGTGACTGTGAATGCCGTTTGCCTACCGTTAAAACCGAAAGACGAGTTACGCATCGCCCATCCCACAGACTTGTACGCAAGCGGTGACTGGCATGCTTATCAGAAATTCCTGTTCGACAAAGCAATCCGCCAGCCTTTCAAACAGGTGTTCCGTGAGCTCTATGTTCCGACTCCGGAAGAAGTGGAAGCCACTCAATCCCGCCGTTACGCCGGCAATCAGATCCAACCGCAGAAAACGGTTGCCGTACTGAAAGGCCGTCGCTGGGTAGCCGACTACGAAGACGGTTTGCAAAAGATCTATTACAAAGAGAACATCATCGCCACCATCTACGCCATGGCAGACTGGTTCTCTCCTGCCGACATCGAAGCTCCGACGTTAGAATATGTCTGCTTCCACAACCGCAAGGACTACAAGCTGATGAAAATCTCGGAGATTCCTCCTGTCATCTTCTCGGAAGTGATGAGAGACGTAGACTTGGCAGTAAGTGTAGCCCATGCCGGAAGCGTCGATCCGGAAACCAGCCACTCTACCATCGAGATGCGCAGCATGTTAGTGGAACTGACAATGCCGTTGTTCCATTTCAAGAACGTGACGATAAAAGGAAGTTTCGCTCACATCGAAGGCAAACTGGGTAAGTACAATATCCATCTGGGTAGCGGCGTGATTCATCAGGAAGGCGGCGCGCAAATTGCCGTTCTTCCGGTACATTCGCAAAATCGCGGACGCCTGTTCCTGCCTTTTGTAGATGAAGATCCGAAGACAGCCGAGATATTGACTAAGATTATCTTCTTTGCAGAAGACGATAAGATAAAAGACCCGAGCATCCTGAACCAAATCAAATAGAAAAGAGATGGCAGAGAATTTAATCATCGGCACAGGAAATAAGGAAGAGAAATACCGGGAGTTACTTCCGCAACTACACGCTCTGGTAAGTACGGAAACGGATCTCATAGCTAACCTTGCCAACGTTGCAGCGGCACTCAAACAGACTTTCGGTTTCTTTTGGGTAGGCTTTTACCTTGTGAAAGAGGGTGAACTCGTACTGGGTCCGTTTCAGGGTCCCATTGCCTGCACCCGCATCCGCCTCGGCAGAGGAGTTTGTGGCACAGCTTGGAAAGAGGCCCGGACACTGATTGTTCCTGACGTAGAACAGTTTCCCGGACACATTGCTTGTAGTTCGGACTCGAAATCGGAAATAGTAGTACCGATCCTCCAACAAGGTGAAGTTGTTGGAGTGCTGGATATTGACAGTAATGAACTAGATAGTTTCGACACCATCGACGCACGCTATCTGGAAGAGATTTGTACGTATATTGGATAAGTTGGCGACCGTGCAAACGTCCTGAAAAAACAGAGGCTCTGATTGAGTGAATCAGAGCCTCTGTTTACTATAAATAGAGCCTCTGTTCGGATCAAACAGAGGCTCTATTTTTTTACCAGTCCATATCTTCTATTTCCCGTTCCCGGTACAGCAGAAGTTGTTTGCGAAGCGAACTCATTTCGCGTCTCATATCTTCCATCTTTTCCAGTAAATGATGAATGGCATCGATACCTTCCATATTGATGGATAAGTCGTAGTACATTCTGCTGTAACGCTCCACGTTCGGGAGTTCCGACAAAAGCAAATAATGTTCGCCGCCTTCGGTATGTACGTTAATCAAACCGCCCTCTTCCAACAAGTCGATGAATGAAGGCTCAATATGACATTTGTGACAGTATTCACTGACAATAATTAATT
>ENA-OPRR01002650-OPRR01002650.1-human-gut-metagenome-genome-assembly--contig:-NODE-2650-length-11371-cov-2.340580_pt1 | contig 11371 bp, 8 predicted proteins | sample MGYA00241796_ERZ501883 | MGnify/ENA primary metagenome ERZ501883 (study PRJEB25962, sample SAMEA2042406) | human gut metagenome | biome: human gut; feature: human-associated habitat; material: faeces...
CACCCGCGACGCCATCGGCGCTGAGATCGAGCTGGTCCGTGGCCAGGACGCTGAGCAGATCAACCTGGCTCTGACCTCCGGCGAGCACATCGACCTGCTGAACTACAACAACGTTTCCGGTCAGCTGGCTACCATCGTGCGTAACAACTACGCTATGGAGCTGGACGAGCTGGTTGAGCAGTACGGCCAGGGCGCTCTGGAAGTCATCGACCCCGTTGACCTGGACGCCTGCCGTTTCAGCGGCAAGCTGTATGCTCTGCCTGACCAGAAGGATACCTCCCGTAACTCCGGTTTCTCCATGCGCAAGGACATCGTTGATGAGCTGGGCATCGAGGTTCCCGAGTACGGCACCTACGAGGACATGCATGAGATCCTGGTGAAAGTTCACGAAGCAAAACCCGATATGTACTGCCTGGTTCCCTCTTGGGCCAACGGCGGCTATCAGGAGACCCTGCTGATCGACCCCCTGGGCGATAACCTGGGCGTTCTGGAAGATCCGCTGACTGACAGCACCGAAGTTGTCAACCTGTATGCTACCGACAAGTACATGGAGTATGCTCAGATGATGTATCAGTGGAATCAGGAAGGTCTGGTTATGCCCGACGCTACCACCACCACTGAGAACAACCTGCTCTCCGGCAACGGCTTCGCTATGTTCGAGAACTGGAAGCCCGGCAAGGAGTATGAGAACTACAAGGCTAACGGTAAGGAAGTTGTGTTCATGAAGTTGCATGAGCAGAACATCAAGTACACCGACCTGGCCAACGGCAACTCCTTCTGCATCCCCTACTCCGCTGAGTATCCTGAGAAGGCTATGGAGCTGTGGAACCTGATGTACACCGACGCCGAAGTGTCCAACCTGTTCATCAACGGTATCGAGGGCAAGCATTGGGTCTATGCCGATGAGGAAAAGACCACCATCACCACTCCCGAGGGTGTTGACCCCAACGCCAGCGGCTACTCTTCTGTTGACTGGGCATGGCCCAACCAGCAGATCACTCCTGTGTGGTCCGGTGTTGATCCCGATCTGTGGACCAAGCTCAACGAGTTCAACAAGAGCGGCGTTGCCAGCCCCGCTATGGGCTTCTCTTGGGACAGCAACTCTGTGCTGAACCAGGTTACCGCTTGCAACAACGTTGTTACCGAGTACAACACTGCTCTCCGTTGGGGCATGGCTGGCGATCCCGCCGAAGTCATTCCTCAGTTCCTGGCTGATCTGGAGTCTGCCGGCATCAACGAGGTTATCGCTGAGAAGCAGGCACAGCTGGACGAGTTCCTGGCTACCAAGGGCGATTCCGCTGAGACCGAGACTGAGTCCTCTGCTGCCGAGGAATAATTCCATTCCTCAACATTTTGTTAGCTAGTCATTGTTAATGAGAGGGACGGGTATGGGAGATTCCCGACCCGCCCCTTTCTTTATATTTTAATAAGGAGGAATGGATATGCACAAACCGCTGAAGACGCTGAAGCGCTTTTGGCCCCTTTACCTGATGTTTGTGCCCGGCGCTATCTACCTGTTTATCAACTGTTACATCCCCATGTTCGGAATTCAGATCGCATTCCGCAGCTACAACGCCCGGGACGGCATTTACGGAAGCCCTTGGTGTGGTTTTGACAACTTCACCTTCCTATTCCGTACCGATGACGCTTTCGTCATGACCCGTAACACCCTGCTCTACAACTTGGTGTTCATCGCTTTAGGTACGGTGTTGGCCATCGCTGTGGCTATCATCCTGAACGAGATCCGCAGCAAGGGTGCCAAGCAGCTCTACCAGACCGTGATTTTGATCCCCTACTTGATCTCCATGGTCATCGTTAGCTACCTGGTGTTCGCTTTCCTGAGCAACAGCAACGGCTATGTGAACAACTCCGTGCTGAAGGCTTTTGGCATGCAGCCCATTGACTGGTACAACACTCCCAAGTATTGGCCCTTTATTCTGGTGATCGTGCAGATCTGGAAGACCCTGGGCTACAACATGATCCTGTACTATGCCACTATCTGCGGCATCGACCACTCCCTCTATGAGGCTGCTGTGGTGGACGGCGCCAACCGGTGGCAGCAGATCTGGAACATCACCCTGCCCAGCCTGAAGTCCACCATCATCATCCTGACTCTGATGGCTCTGGGCGGCATCTTCCGTTCCGACTTCGGTCTGTTCTATCAGGTTCCCCAGAACTCTGGTCCCCTGCTCAGCGTCACTCAGACCATCGATACCTACGTGTATCGTGGCTTGATGCAGACCAACAACATCGGCATGTCCTCCGCCGCGGGCGTTTACCAGTCCGTTGTGGGCTTCATCCTGGTGATCACCGCCAACTTCGTGGTCCGCAAGCTGGACAGCGAAAGTTCCCTGTTTTAAGAAGGAGGTAGCAGATTATGGTAGAAAAAGGAAAGGGTTTCCAAATTTTCGGCCACATCTTGCTGATCTTCCTCAGCATCTGTGCGGTGGCGCCCTTCATTTTGCTGATCATGTCCTCCTTCACCGACGAACAGGCCTTGATCTCCAACGGTTACAGCTTCTTTCCGTCTAAGTTCAGCACTTACGCTTATGACTATCTGCTGACTGACTCCACGGCCGTGATCCGGGGCTATGGTATTTCCTTCCTCATCACTGCTGTTGGTACGGTGTGCAACCTGCTCCTGACCACTTTGTACGCCTATCCCCTGTCCCGGCGCGATCTGCCCGGACGGAACATCTTCGCTTTCTATCTGTTCTTCACCATGCTGTTCTCTGGCGGCCTGGTCCCCTCCTACATGATGTGGACCCAGACCTTCCAGATCCGCAACACTCTGTTCGCTCTGCTCATCCCCAACCTGCTGATGGGCGCTTTCAACGTCATCATGATGCGGACCTACTTCACCCAGAACATTCCTGATGCGGTGATCGAGGCCGCCCGTATCGACGGCGCCAACGAGTTCAAGATCCTGTACGGCATCGTGCTGCCCATGGCTCTGCCCATCATCGCCACCATCGGCCTGCTGGTTGGCCTGGCTTACTGGAACGACTGGATGAACGGTCTGTATTATTTGAACGATGACCGTATGTTCAGCATCCAGGTGCTGCTGATGAACATCCAGCGCGATCTGGATTCTCTGAAGCAGTCCATGGCTCAGGGCGGCGGTAACGCCAACGCTGCTGAACTGCCTTCCACCTCCGTACGTATGGCTCTGACCGTTATGGGTGTTCTGCCCATCATGATCATCTATCCCTTCGTACAGAAGTGGTTCGTTAAGGGCATTGCTATCGGCGCTGTGAAGGGCTAATCTCCTCAGAACATAGTTCGTTTTCAGAGGTTTGAGACATTCCTTCAGATCCCCGAACAAGGAGGCTGCATTCCGGCTTCGGGCTGAAAGTATTCTCATCTGATACTATGACTAATACGCCGGATCGGCTTCGCACCCCGACCGACGGGTCATGGATTCCTTCCATAAAGATCGGCTCTCCCATTTTGGGAGGGCCGATCTTTTTTGCTTCAGGCATAAGAAAGCCCCAGCTTCTTACGAGAAAAAGCTGGGGCAAATTGGAACAATCTTAAAACAGAAGGCTGATGCCAAATCCCATCCAAACCACTACGGCGGCAACCAACAGTGCCAGACTTCCCGTGGAGACCCGAGAGAGCCGGCTCCGGGCACCGGATGTCATTTTACTGAGAATACGCTGCTCCTCAAAAGCAACCTGGCAGGCAAATGCCGTTTGGGCCACCGCATTGGTGCCGCTCACAGACGCTCCCCCGTGAACACGGGACACGCCGAACATGGCAAGCAGCCCCACCATAAGAGTGACCAACCCCAGAAGGAACGCGGCATCCTCAAAGCCGGACACTTTGGCCACCCCGGACAGGATCCCAGCGGCACCAAGCTCCAAGCCTCCAAGGACCAATCCCACAATCAGAACCTTCCAACCTTTTTTCACAAGACATCCCTCCTCTACAAATAATACCTCTACAATTCTAGTTTAGCATAGAAACAAATAACCGTCAACGCGAAACTTGGTATTTTGCTCTGTATTCTCCACACATTTTGGCAAATTATTGGGGTAAAATAATAAAAACAGGCTGGAAACATCTTGTATTTTTCTATAATAGTTGGTATAATTAATAAAAATACCCCTTCATCCGCTGACTAAGCGGAATGGGCGGTAGGAGGCTAGAACCTATGGAAACTTACACGACGAAAATCCTGTCTCAGACCGGAAGCGTGCCGCTGAAATTGATCCACGGCCACTTTGCCACCAATCACTCCCACATCAACTGCTATCTGGACATGACTACCTTAAAGACTCGCCAGAGTGAGGCGGAGCTGGCTGCTCAGGCTCTGGTGCAGCATTACCTGGCCTCCACCATCGTGGATACCATTCTCTGCCTGGACGGCACCCAGATCATCGGCGCATACCTGGCCCAGGAACTGAGCCGGGCGGGATTCGTTTCCATCAACGCCCATCAAACCATCTATGTCATCACCCCCGAGCATGACGCCAATGGCCAGATGATCTTCCGGGATAACCTTCAGCCCATGGTTCGGGACAAGCATGTTCTCATTCTGCCTGCCTCCGTCACCACTGGCATCAGCGCCCGCAAGGCCATGGAGTGCGTCCAGTATTACGGCGGCACCACCGTAGGCGTGGCCGCTATCTTCAGCGCCCTGGATCAGGTGGAAGGCATGCCCATCCAGTCGGTGTTCGGCCCCGAGGATATCCCCGGCTACGCCACCTACGCCAACCACGACTGCCCCCTGTGCAAAGCCAACCAGAAGCTGGATGCTCTGGTCAACGGCTACGGCTATTCCAAGCTGTAAGACTTTCGGCAAAACAAAAAGGGCCGCAAGTACGCCTTGCGGTCCTCTTTTATACCTTAAACCTTTAAAACTCCTGCTTCAGGCTGCGGGAGAACAGTTTATCCAAGGTCTCCCGGGGATCGGCCCCCTGGTACAGCACCCGGTACACCCCTTTGCAGATGGGCAGGGACACGTTGTACTCCTCTCCCAGTTTCACCAGGGCTTGCACCGTGGCACAGCCCTCCGCCAGTTCGTGGTAGGGTTCTCCCAGCACCAAGGCTTCCCCGTACCGGCGGTTGTGACTGTACTTAGAAAAGACGGTGGCTTCGTAGTCACCCAGATGGCACAGGCCATAGGCGGAAAGCTCGCTGCCTCCCAAAGCCTGGATCAGCCGGGCGATCTCCCGGGTGCCCCGGCTCATGAGCGCCCCTTTCAGGGAGGACAGATGAAGCCCGTCCAGCATGCCCGCGGCAATGCCGATCACGTTCTTGGACGCCCCACCGATCTCGTTTCCGATCAGGTCGCTGCCGTAGTAGAATCGGATCAGCTCGCTGGAAAAGGCGGAGATCAGCTCCTCTTTCAGTTCCTCGTCTTGGCTGTCGATGACCATGCAGTTGGGCACCCCAGCGGTGAACTCCTGCACATGGCCCGGCCCCAGCCACACCGCCACCCTGGCGGCAGGAAGTTCTTCCTCCACGATGGTGGAAAGCCGCTTCCCTGTGGTGGTCTCCAAGCCCTTCATGCACAGTACCAGCCGCTTTTCCGCGCCGGGACACAGGGCGGCGATCTCCCGCAGCAGCCCCCGCAGTCCCTGGGAGCCCACGGAGATCACCAAAGTGTCTCGTTTCAAGGCTTCTTCCAGGCTGTAGGTCAGGCCCACGCTTTCTGGCAGAATGGTCACCCCGTTGGTGCGGGTCTCCATCAAGGTCTCCATCCGTTGGGACCCCTTCCGCCCGTAGAGAGTTACCTCCTGGCCGGAACGGTCCAGATACCAAGCCAGAAACGTTCCCCATCTGCCGCAGCCGATCACTGACACTTCCATTGAGCCACCTCCTGGGTTTTCATCGTATCACAGCTGCCGCCCCCTTGGACGGCGGGCTTTGCCCGCGCTGTTCTGCACGGCAGCGCACGTCCGCGCCGCCATATCGGTGCTTGCTTTTATTATACCATAGGATACAGTCCGGCGCAAAAATTTTTACCCCAGGACGACATGCCACGCCATGGGAGCCCTTGTCCTTTGCCCTTTTTGAGCAATCCGTTCAATTTCCCTAAATTTTGTAAACCATATTTTTCTTTCCTTCCTGTCCATCTTGCCTTATAATAGGAATCATAAATCAGATAGAGATCTATCTCTCACTTGAGGAACGGAGAACTGCGTTATGAAAAAACACCGCCACAAACTGCATCGCGTTATCACCTCTCTTTTCACTCTGGCCCTCTGCGGCGTCATGGCCCTGGAAGGCCCTGGCTTTACCGTCTTTGCCCAGGAGCTTCCCGGATCCGTCGGCCAAGAGCTGAACGCTCCCCCTCCCAGTTCGGGAACGGAGTCCATCTCCAGCCAGGTGCCCGGCTTAGGTCAGGGCCTGCCGGAGGAAGAACCCTTCGAGGGAGATCTTCAGGACAGCCAAACCCAGGAGGAGACCTTCTCCGAAGGGGACGACCAAACGTCTGAGGAGCCCTCCCAGCCGGAAGTGAATCCCGACTCTGAGGAAACCCCCGACAACGAAGGTCCCTCCGACGAGGAAGATCCTTCCGACCCCGAGAATCCGGAAGAACCGGAAGAGCCTGAAGAACCGGAGCCTGCCCGGTATACCATTACCTTCCAGATGGGCAGTTTCGGCACCACCACTTTTGAAGTAGAAGAAGGTCAGCTGCCCACTCAGGTGCCTTCCATTCCCGATCTGCCCGCCGCTACCACTCTGGGCTGGTTTGATAAGGACGGCAATCCGGTGGATCCTGCCACCATCACCGTCACAGGTGACGTGACCTACACCGCTCGGTGGTCTCGAGAAGTGGGCGATCTGCTGAATACGGAAGAACATGTGGCGTATATGTCCGGCTACAACACCGGGCTGTTCCTCCCTAATAAATCCGTCACCCGCGCGGAAGCTGTGACCATGTTCTATAAGCTGCTGCTCTCCAGTGATTGGGAGAAAAAGAGCTTCCCCGATGTGCCCTCCAACCAGTGGTACGCGGAAGCTGTGGAGACTCTGGCTGGTCTGGGAGTGGTCTCCGGCTATGAGGACGGCACGTTCGGTCCCAACAAAAACATCACCCGGGCGGAGTTTGTGACCATCGCTATGGCATTCAGCACCCTGGAAACCGGCAAAAGCACCTTCTCCGATGTGGCCGACACCTCCTGGGCTGCTCCCTACATTTACAGCGCTTCCAAACAAGGGTGGATCTCCGGCTACACGGACGGCACCTTTGGTCCTAACAAGAACATCACCCGAGCAGAGGCTGTGAGCATCATCAACAAGATGCTGAACCGCACTGCCGACGCTGGTGTAGAAGAGCTTACCGACGTAAAGAACTACTACGATCTGTTCCCCACTCACTGGGCCTATGAGGCCATTGTGGAGGCTTCCACTCCTCACACCTACCACATGGAAGCAACCGGCACTGAAGAGGGGGAAGAAGAGAACTCTGTGGAAGTGTGGGACTCCTATGAAAAGGATACCAGCACTGTGGAAAGCCACTGGGTACGGGAAAATAACAGCCTCTACTATGTGGACGGCTCCACTAGGAAAGTAGTTCGCGGCAAAACCACCATTGACGGTGTGACCTACATTTTCGACAGCTCCACCGGCGCGGCTTACAACGGCTTCCACATGGACGGCCAGTGGCGGCGGTACTACAAAAACGGCACCTTGATTAACGATATCTCCGGCCTAGGCGTAGTCAGCGGACCTTATTACATCAAGGTGTATAAGCCTGCCAACTATTTGATCATCTACGCCAAGGACCCCTCCACCGGCAAGTACAACACTCCTGTGCGGGCTATGCTGGTGTCTTGCGGCCAAACCACTCCCACCGGCACCTACTACACCCCCGCCCGCTACCGCTGGCTGAAGATGGTGGGCGACACCTGGGCCCAGTGGTGCACCCAGATTCAGGGCAGCTACCTGTTCCACTCTGTTCCCAACTGGACCTACAACAATTTCGACCTGGAGGTGGAGGAGTACAACCGCCTGGGCCAGACCCGCTCTTTGGGCTGCATCCGGCTGTGCTGCCGTGACGCCAAGTGGATCTACGACAACTGCCAGCTGGGCACCCAGGTTTTCATCTCCGCCATCGAGACTTCTGGGCCTCTTGCCAAGCCCACCGGCATCAAACTGCCCTCCTGGCATACTTGGGACCCCACTGATCCCACCGCCTATTACGCTTGCCAGCAGCGGGGCTGCCACTAAACACAACACAAAAGGTCCGGGAAATCCCCGGGCCTTTTCTTTTTGGGAAGATGGGTTGCGGAAAGGGGATTTTCCGCCTATAATGGGGGAAAGGTTTACTTTTTGAGAAAGGACGGAGTTGTATATGAAAGTACTTTCTATGGACACGTTTACCAGCTATCAATTTCTCTCCGGACTGCGTCTCCACCACCCGCACAATAGCGGAATAAGGGGACCTGGCGTTTCTGGGAGCCAAAGCCAATGTGGAAGCCAATTCCTACGATCGGGACTTGTGGGTCAAGCCCAAGGAAGGGGATACCTTCCAGCTGACCACCGACGGCAAAACCGGCGGCTTTTTATGGGACGGCGCTCACACCCTGCTGTTTGCCTCTTCCCGTGATCCGGAACAGAAAAAGCACCTGGAAGCTGGTGAGGAATATACCACCTTCTATCGGCTGGATCTCCGGGGCGGCGAGGCGAAAAAAGCCTTCTCCGTGCCCCTGTCCGCGTCTTTGGAGGAAAAGGTGGGTGACGGACTGTACCTGCTGCGGATAGACTGGGACCTGCGATTCTCCAAAGCCTACACCATGAAGGGCGCCGCCAAAGAGGAGCTCCTCAAGGAAAAGAAGGAAGAGAAGGACTATCAGGTGCTGGACGAGCTGCCCTTCTACTTCAACGGTCAGGGCTACGTAAACAAGCACCGTGACGCCCTGTTCCTCTACAATGAAACAACAGACAAGCTCACTCGGATTACCAAGGAGACCTTCGCAGTAGGTTCTGCCCACCTGAGCCCGGACGGCACCAAGGTGGTATTTACCGGCCAAAACTTCACCGTGAAGCGGAAGGAAAAGAGCGGGATCTACGTCTACGACTTGGCTTCCGGCAAGACTACCCAGCTTCTGGCTCCCCGGGTGTACGAAGTCTATGACGCCCTGTGGTGGGGAGAGAAGATCCTGGCCCTGGCCACAGACCAGAAGCGCTACGGCATCAACGAGAACGTGCAGTTCTACACCCTGGACCCGGCCACCGGAGACATGTCTCTGCTGGCCCCCTATGAGGACGCGGTAGCCTCCTCTGTGGGCAGCGACTGCCGTTTGGGCGGCGGTGACAGCTGGCTGGTGTCCGGTGGAAAGTTCTACTTTATCGCCACCATCCGCAACGCCAGCCAGGTGTTCTGCCTGGAGGAATCCGGGGAAATCCGTCCTGTGTACACCCAGGAGGGCTCTGTGGACTGCCTGGATGTGGCGGACGGCACCCTGTATTTCATCGGCATGCAGGATATGAAGCTCCAGGAAATCTACGCCTGGGATGAGGCCAAGCAGGAGCGGACTCAGCTCACCTCTCTCAACCAGAAGGTGCTGGAGGACGTGTATGTGGCCATGCCTCAAAAGCTGACCTTTGAGAACGACAACACCGACCTGGACGGCTGGGTGCTGCTGCCCAAGGACTTCGATCCCCAGCAGTCCTATCCCGGCATTCTGGACATTCACGGCGGTCCCAAGACCGTGTACGGTGAGGTGTTCTACCACGAGATGCAGTTCTGGGCCAACCAGGGATATTTCGTGTTCTTCTGCAATCCCCGGGGCGGCGACGGCCGGGGCAATGAGTTTGCCGACCTGAAAGGCAAGTACGGCACCATCGATTACAGCGACCTCATGGCATTCACCGACAAGGTGCTGGAGAAATACCCCCAGATCGACAAAGCCCGGCTGTGCGTCACCGGCGGCAGCTACGGCGGCTTCATGACCAACTGGATCGTAGGCCACACGGACAGGTTCTGCGCCGCGGCAACTCAGCGGTCTATCACCAACTGGGTGGGCTTCGGGTTCACCTCCGATATCGGTGAGGAATTTGCCCGGGATCAGATGGGACTGGGCCTCAAGGACAACGTGTGGAACAGCATGGAGAAAATGTGGTACCACTCCCCCTTGAAGTACCTGGATCAGTGCGTCACCCCCACTCTCGTCATCCACAGCGACGAAGACTACCGCTGCCCCATCTCCGAGGGCTACCAGATCTACTCCGCTTTGCAGCAACGTGGCGTGGAAACCCGGATGGTCATCTTCCACGGAGAAAACCACGAGCTGTCCCGCAGCGGCAAACCCCGCCACCGGATCCGCCGCTTGAAGGAGATCACCGGCTGGTTCGAGAAACATATCTAATCCCGTCAAAAAGGGCTCCCATCTCGGGAGCTCTTTCTTTTTCCCAGGGACAAATCCACACTTGTACTAAGGAGCCCCCGGCTTTCATATGTATGAAACACATTGGAAGCGAGGGGTGCATATGTCCAATCATGTCATCGACGACCGGGCCACCAGGCTCGGCGAGTACATCGTAGAAAACAAGGCCACCGTGCGCCGGGCAGCTAAGCAGTTCGGCGTCAGCAAGAGCACGGTGCACAAGGATGTTTCCCAGCGCCTGAAATACCTGGACAGCGGCCTGTACCGGGACGTGAAAAACGTGCTGGCCGTCAACAAGGCCCAGCGCCACATCCGGGGCGGCCTTGCCACCAAGAAGAAATATCAGGCGCTGAAATAAACAAGGCCGAAACAGCAAAAAAGATGGCGGACTCCTTTGCCCGCCATCTTTTTCCGTCTATTAAAACCGTTTTGTCAAACTGTCCCGTCCAGCACCGCCTGGGGGTCCAGAGCCACACCGTCACGACGCACTTCCAAATGGAGGTGGGGCTCCTCAGCTGCCTCAAAGGGCACCGCCGTTACCACGCCGATCTGCTGGCCCATGGCCACCACATCTCCGGCCTCCACCTGGAAGTCCTCTCCCAGGCCGCAGTAGTAGAACAGATAGTCCCCGTGCTCAATCAGGGCCACGTTGCCCAGCATGCTGTCGGTGTAGAAGCCCACCTTGACCGTCCGGCCGCTGCCTGCCAGCGGGGCGTCGGAGGTGTTGTAAAGGGTGACAGCGATGGTGCGCTGGCCCTTGTTTTCCTCCAGCACCTTCATCTGGGAGATGCCGATATCCGGGTAGTCCAGATAGACGGTGCCGCTCTGGTTAATAATCTCCCCAGTGGTTGTGTTTCCAGTGACACCGTTTCCGGTGATGGTGTATTCCACATTGCTCACAGCCTCGTCAATCCCGTGGTACACCGTCAGGGTGGCGCTCTCATTGGGGGCAAGGGCCTCCTCCAGAGTGGCGGTCTCCTCTTCTTCCAGGGTGACGGTCAGGTCCGTCACCTCGTTCACGCCGGTGT
>ENA-OPRR01002651-OPRR01002651.1-human-gut-metagenome-genome-assembly--contig:-NODE-2651-length-11366-cov-2.770047_pt1 | contig 11366 bp, 10 predicted proteins | sample MGYA00241796_ERZ501883 | MGnify/ENA primary metagenome ERZ501883 (study PRJEB25962, sample SAMEA2042406) | human gut metagenome | biome: human gut; feature: human-associated habitat; material: faeces...
TGGGGGAGTTGAAGTGGGCTTGCCCACTTTGTTCTATATAAGCACGCAGGCGTATGTGCCGGAGTGCGAATGCCTGTCAGAATTGCGGGAGTGCGATGCGCGGAGCAATCCGCAGCTTATACTTTTTGGAGATACTGCCGACAGACGGCAGCGAATAGCAGAGCTGTGAGCTGGCTGAGGAATCGCAGCGGATAGGGGAAGAAAGTCTGCGTCATTCTCCTGAGCAAAATAAGAAATATAAATGACAACAGTCGGAATGGTTTTTGAAGAGGTGAAAATTTATAATAGCCTCAGATAAACGAAAAGCTAAGTTGATCTTTTATATGGAGGAATGAAGAGATGTTAGAGAAGTTAATCGTAATGCTGACACACAATGACGTGACGGTGGAAGACGCAAAAGAGATTTTTGAAGCCAACAAAGACTTGCCGGTTCAAAACTGGGGCTTCAAAGACGTGGGATTAGAGCCGGGAAAGATGAAAGAGCTCTGCGCCATGATGAAGGAGGCAGGAAAGACTACCTATCTGGAAGTGGTGACGTATTCAGAGGAAGAGTGTCTAAGAGGTGCGAAGCTGGCTGTGGAATGCGGCTTTGACTGCTTGCTGGGAACCATCTACTACGACTCGGTGATGGACTACGTGAAGACCACAGATCTGAAGTATTTCCCCTTTGTGGGAAAGGTATCCCAGAGTCCTTCGATTTTGGAAGGCTCCTGCGATTATATGCTAGAACAGGCGTAGAAATTTAAGAAAGCAGGTGCGGTAGGCGTGGACTTGTTGGGTTACCGTTATGTGGAAGGGGACGCAAACGTTCTCTCTGCCGCCTTCGTCAAGGCAAGCTGCATCCCCACGGTACTGGCGGGCAGCATCGGCTCAAAGGAACGGATGAAACTGGTAAAACAAATGAATCCCGCATACTTCACCATGGGTTCCGCTTTGTTTACCAAGAATTTCGTAAAAGACGGAACATTCAGAGAAAATCTGGAAGCAGTTACAGATTTTTTGAGAGAGCAGGCATGAGATAGGAGGGAAAAAGACTATGACAAACGCAAAGACAGGTCTGGTGGTGGTGGCCAGCCAGTATGAAAGCGGCGGACAGCGCGCGCAGGAGCTGGCAGCTCTGGCGAAGGCTTCCCTGGAACAGAGAGAGATCACAGTAGCTGAGGGGGCCAAGGTGGTCTGGGACGCGGCGGACGCCATAGATGTGTGCAAGGAGTTAAGAAAACAAGAGATCGATTCCCTCACGATTATTCTGAGCACCTGGGTGACGGACTCCCTGCTGTATGTGTTGGTACATGAGCTTCCGGTTCCGGTGGTATTCTGGGCGGTGCCCTACACGGAGACCTTCTCCATCGGCTGTATTCAGCATTTTGGCAGCGCGCTTACCACCCATGGAATTCCTTATGAGTATGTATACGGGCTTACTGACGACGCGAAGGCGGCGGACAAGGCGGCAAAAATCGCGGAGGCGGGCCGGATTATAAAGGCGGTAAAAAGTATGAAGCTGGCCCTGGTGGGACCGAGACAGACCTGGAGAGTGGCCGGGCCGCAGGATACCACCAATGAGGAGTGGGAATTTTCTCAGAAATTCGGGCCTACGCTGGTACACATCGAGATGGAGGAAATCATGGAACTGGCGGACGGCATTTCTGATAAAGAGGCAAAGAAGGTATACGGCTGCCTGAAAAAACGAACCGGCAGGGTTTTGGCAGACGAAGAGACCATGCTTCATATGACTAAGGTGTATATGGCGGTCAAGGAGACGGTGAAAAGATATTCTTTGGATGCTCTGGCGGCAGAGTGTTATCCCTTCTACAGCGGGCAGATGAATCTGCCTTCCAGCTGGCTGGCGGATGAGGGGATCATCGTGGACACAGAAGGAGACGTCGGCCATACCATGGTGATGTATATGCTGAATTTGGCTGCGAAAGGCGGAGCGACTGCTCTCGGTGAAGTGGGAAGTATGGATGATGAGAATCGGATTCTGGCTTTGGCCCACGAGGGGAGCACAGCACATTCTCTGGCGGAAGATGTGAGCAAGGTACAGATTTCCCCCAGCGGAGAAAAAGGCTGTTTTGTGGGACTGCCGCTGCGGGAGATGGCCCAGGTGACTGTATCGAGTATCCAGGGAAATGGACACGACGGATACCAGATGCTGGTGGAAAAAGGTCGGGTGATAAAGGCAGAGGAGCAGGAATGGATAGACGGAGGAGAAAAGCTGCTGGTGAAACTGCAGCTTGACAAAAAGGCAAGTGAAGCGGTGGACAGCCTGATGAGAGTGGGAATGGACCATCACCTGCTGGTGAAAGAAGGAGATCACAGAGAGTTGATGGCCCTTCTGTGCAAATATCTGAAGGTAAAGATGGTGACTTTTTAAAGGATGAAGAGCAGAGAAAGGAAGAAGGCCATGAAAATTGTGGTATTGGACGGATATACAGAGAACCCGGGAGATTTAAGCTGGGAGGAACTGGAAAAGTTTGGGGAGGTGACGGTCTATGACAGGACCTCCTATGAGGATTCTCCGCTGATAGCCCAGAGGCTGAAGGATGCCGAAATCGCGGTAGTCAACAAGACACCCGTCACCAGGGCGACCATAGATCAGTGTCCAGGACTGAAGCTCATTGCGGTCTTGGCTACAGGATATAACGTGGTGGACTGTGCCTATGCAAAAGAGAAGGGAATTTCCGTGGTGAATGTTCCCACCTACGGTACGCAGATTGTAGGACAGTACGCGGTAGGGCTGCTGTTGGAGATCTGCTCCCATTACGGACATCACGCGCAGACAGTGAGAGAAGGAAAATGGGAGAAGAATCCAGATTGGTGCTACTGGGATTTTCCGATGATCGAGCTCTACGGCAAGACGGCCGGAATCATCGGTCTGGGGAGAATCGGTCAGGCAACGGCAAAAATTCTGAACGCTATGGATATGAAGGTTCTGGCTTTTGATGCGTATCCAAGCGATGCTGGGAAAGCGTTGGCAGAATATGTGGATTTGGACACGCTGCTTGCACAGTCAGACGTGATCTTTCTGCACTGTCCGCTGTTTCCGGATACGGAAGGGATGATCAACAGAGAAAATATTGAAAAGATGAAGGACGGCGTGATTCTCATCAATAACAGCCGCGGGCAGCTGGTAAACGAGCAGGACCTGGCGGATGCCTTAAACAGTGGAAAGGTATACGCGGCTGGTCTGGATGTGGTGTCCACAGAACCGATCAAGGGGAACAATCCTTTGCTCGCTGCGAAGAACTGTTTTATCACGCCGCACATCTCCTGGGCGGCCCAGGCGTCCAGGCAAAGGATTATGGACATTACCGCAGAGAACATCCGGGCGTTTTTGGCGGGAAAACCAGTGAATGTGGTGAATCAATAACGCGCCTGGTAGTAAGTGGGATTACAGCCAATGATTTTCTTGAAGGTCTTATAAAAATAGCTGTAGTTGTTGAAGCCAACCTGTTCAGCCGCTTGGTTGATGGGAAGTCCGCCGCGAATCAGACAGGAGGCTTCCTCAATTCGCTTTTCCTGTATGTAGTTCGTCAGAGTTTTGCCGGAGATTTTTCGGAAAAGGCGGCTCACATAGTATTCGCTGTAATTTACTTCGGCGGCCAGCTGCTCCAGGGTGATTTCCTCATTTAAATGGGTGTTGATATATTTCAGGAGGGCGGCGATGGTCTGGGCGTGCTGGGCTTCTTTTTTATCAATATGGCGGCCGCGGTAGCAGTCGCTGTAGATATAGGCCAAAAGCTGATGAATCAGCGCTTTTTCTAAGATGTCCTTTCCGTTTTCCAGCTTGATCTTTCGATATTTGTCCAGAAGAGTCAGGTATTTTTGCAGCTGCTCCTGACTCAGGTGGTAGACCGGGAGACGGTCGCTGCAGTTGTGAAATACGTCCAGCAGGTTGGAACGGGAGGTGCTGAAGGAGATCAGTAAGCTTAAGTTGATGGACAGGCTGAACCTCTCGTAGAAGTAGTTTTTGTTGTAGGTGAGGGTGTGGGGCTTGAACATATCAATCAGAACGATATCTCCCCGCTTAATCAGGTACTCCTGATCTTCAATGCGGAAGATGCCTGCGTTTCCCAGATAGAGGACGCATTCGTAGAAATCATGGTAATGAAGTCCATAGTTAAATTCATTCTGAGGATTCCTCAGAATACAGCTGTAATCATCCTCATAGAGGGAACGCTGGGATAAAAATAATGAGCTGCTCATAGGACGGCCTCCTTTTTCATGGAATGTAAGATTAGGAATATTGTATGGGAAACATTGCCGGATGTCAAACGATCGGGAGTCACAGGACAAAATAGGAAAGGTTCTATGCAAGATTAAGTATGGCTGAAAAAGGGAAGCAGAGCTACAATAGCAGTAACAAAAATGAATAAGCAAAAAGAAGGAGACGGGTGAAATGCAGAACTATGTGGTAGATTCCGGTAAATTAAAAGAATATACGACGAAGCTGTTTTTGGCGGCAGGGCTGGCACAGACGGATGCCCAGGCGGTCTCAGAGCTTCTGGTACATGCAGATCTGAGAAATGTGCGCAGCCATGGAGTGCTTCGTACAGTTCCTTATCTGGAGAAGATTCAAAAGGGCGGAGCGTCTAAGACCAGCGCTTATCCGGTGGTAAAAGAGACTACCAACAGTGCGGTGATTGACGCACAGGGCGGCTTAGGAGCTTTAGCGGGAGAGAAGGCGGTGGCCATTGCCCGCGAAAAGGCGAAAACGGCTTTGATGAGTATGGTGGTGGTTCGAAACAGCAACCATTTCGGTATGGGAGCGCACTGGGCTCTGAAACTGGCAGGAAATGATATGATCGGATTCGCGTGTTCCACGACAGATTTGACCATGGGCCCTCCAGGCTGCAAAGAGCCGTTCATGGGCAACAATCCCTTCGCGGTGGCTTTCAAGGCGGGGGAAAAGTATCCGGAGTTCTGCGTAGACATGGCGACCAGCGGCGTAGCCCTCGGAAAATGCAAAGACTTGGCAAAGAGAGGAAAGCCGATTCCCAGCGGTTGGATGCTGGACAAAAATGGAAATGATACGACGAAAGTGGAAGACTGTTATATGATGACGCCCATGGCAGGGCATAAGGGCTTTGGCATTGCCTTGATTGTGGAATTGTTCGCGACTTTGCTCTCCGGTGGGGTGCTCTCGCCGGATATCAACAATCAGGATTTGCCGGATGTACCAGAGCTTTCCAGCCAGTGCTTCGGCTGTATCAATATCTCTGCATTCCGCGACCTGGCAGAATTCCAGGAGACGGCAGAGAATTACATTGACCGCCTGCACCAGATTCCTATGAAGGAAGGCGCCGGTGATGCGAAGTATCCAGGAGAGATTGAGTATACAAGTAAACTTATCAATTTGAAGGAAGGCGTGGTGCTTCCGGAGACTCTGACAGAGGATTTGATGGCTATTGGAGAAGAGTTGAAGGTGGACGGTAGCTTTTTGAAAGAACATAAGACAAAACGTCAGTGACGCGGGAGCTTTTCGTCGGCGGCACGCGGACGCGGGTCTTAAAATTTGAGAATAGAAGGTTTCAGAGAATAGAAAGGAAGAATCAGGAGGATCAGAGATGGTGACAATGGAAAATAAAATCCGCAGGTTATTGAAGGAAGGAAAACCAACGGTGAATACCAGAATTTGGAGTACCTGGGGGACTACTGTAGAAGCGGCGGCAGCCACAGGGAATTTTGACTATTTTGAATTCCTGGCGGAGTATGCGCCATACACCCTGCCGGAGCTGGAGAACTTCGTGAGAGCCTGTGAGCTTCATGGATGCGGCTCCATGATTAAAGTGGATTATCAGAATCGTTTCTTTGTGGCTCAAAAAGCGATTGCTATGGGATTTCAAGCGGTTTTGTTCACCGATCATCAGAATGCGCAGCAGGTAAGAGAAACTTTAACGGCAGTATCTCCGGAAGCGCCTGCTTACGGCGGCCGTTTCGGATATCCGAACGCACGCTGGCTGGGATATAACCCGGAACCAAAACAGATGGAATACGCTGCGATGAACGCCAGCGCGGTGAAGGCATTCATGATCGAGAAAAAAGAGGCGGTGGACAATATCGAGGAAATCTGTTCTGTGCCAGGCGTGGACATGATTCAGTTCGGCCCGTCCGACTACTGCATGAGCCTGGGGTGGAATACCTGTGAACACAAAGAGGAAGTAGCGGCGGCCGAGAAACACTGCATTGAGGTGGCTCTGGCCCACGGCGTACAGCCGCGTGTGGAGATTTACCATGTGGAAGATGCCGAGAGATATAAAGAGATGGGCGTGAAGCATTTCTGCATCGGGGATGAATTCGACATCCTAAAGGACTACTGGACTAACGGGGGGGCAGCCATGAAAAAATCGGCTATGGAGATGACAGCTGCGGAAATCTAAAAGACAAAAAAAGAAATGTAAAAAATATAGTTATTTTAGAATAAGACAAAAAAGGCTTGGATTTTATAAGAAATAATTCCAGGCTTTTTTTGCTGTTTATATCCTGAAAAAATGATGACAAAAAAAGAAATACCCTATACAAGAATGACAATCGTGAGAGGGAGGATATTATGCTAGAATAAGCACAGAGATTAAGAAAGGCCGGCCATTTCAAGAATCGTGTTTTAAACATGGAAAACAGGAGGACGAGATGAAACTACTGATAGGACTGGATATTGGAACCACCGCATTGAAGGCGGCGCTGTTTGATACTGCCGGAAAACTGCTGGCGGTATCCACACAGGAGTATTCCCTGATTACGCCTCAGGTGAACTATGTGGAGGAAGCGGGGGAAGTGTATTGGTCTGCCTTTCAAGAGGCGGTAAAAGAATTAAAAGAAATTCATCCGATTCATGAAGACGATGAGATAGCGCTGGGAATCTCTGCGCAGGGTGAGACACTTTTCTTTATGGATAAAGAAGGCAGGCTTTTGAGAAACGCCATCGTGTGGATGGACAATCGAGCGGCAGAGGAAGCAAAGATGCTGAAAGAAACGTTCACGGACGAAAGATGCTTTCAGGTAACTGGACAGGTGAGTTTTGAACCTTGTTGGCCAGCGTCGAAAATCCTCTGGGTGAAAAGACATGAACCGGAGATATTCGAGAAAACCGATAAATTTCTGTTAATCGAGGATTACTTCATTTACCGGATGACCGGGAAGTTTGCGACAGAAGGGTCTTTAGTGTGCTCTTCCACCTACTGGGATATCATACAGAAATGCTACTGGAAGGAAATGCTGGACTATTTGGGGGTAAGAAAAGAGCAGTTTCCGCCGGTGTATGAATCCGGTGAGGCTATTGGCCAAATCACCAAAGAAGCTGCACAGGAGCTGGGACTTCCCGGAAATCTTACAGTCTGCACCGGGGCTTTGGACCAGGCGGCAGGGGCGATCGGAGCCGGCAACTGCGAGGAAGGTATGTTTTCAGAGACGATCGGAGCAGCTTTGGCCATTTGTGCGCCGGTATCCCGTCCAGTGTTTGACCCTAACCGCAGAATGCCTCTTCACTATTTTGCGGTTCCTGACACCTATATGATTCACACGTTCACCAACGGCGGGATGACTTTGAGATGGTTCCGGGATAGGTTCTGTCCCATTGAGATGGAAGCCCAGAAGCTCGGGGTGGACGATGCCTATAATATGATTAGCAAAGAAGCTGCCAAGGTTCCGGCCGGGAGCGAGGGGTTGGTAATGCTTCCTCATCTGGCAGGTTCTAATGCGCCGGACGTGAACGCGAAGGCAAAAGGCGTCTGGTTCGGTTTTACACTCCAACATACCAGAGCACATTTTATGCGTTCAGTCATGGAGTCTTTGGGGTATATCGTCAAAAGAAATATAGATTCCCTGGGGGATATGGGGATTCAGGTAAAAGAAATCCGAAGTCTTGGCGGCGGTTCTAAGAGTCCGGTGTGGAATCAGATAAAATCCGATATCTGTCAGATACCTCTGGAAACCGTGACTTCCGTGGAAGCAGCTTCCCTTGGAGCGGCGATTCTGGCGGGCAAGGCGGTGGGGATTTTTGGAAATCTAAAAGAAGCAGTGGAGAATATGGTTGCGGTGAAGGAACGTACGGAGCCGAATCTGGATAATCAGAAGATCTATGAGGAAGGCTATGAAAGGTATCAGGAGCTCTTTCAAGATCTGTCCGGGTGTTTCGAAAAATCCATTTAGAGATATCTTTGAAAAAAGGTTCTCTACAACACAGTGCGTCAAGATGTGCGCAGACAAAAAGAGGAGGTAAACAGGGTGAAGAAAAAAGGATTGCTTACCATATCGTCTCTGGTGTGGATTACAGTTGGAAATATGGTAGGATCCGGTATCATGGTGTTGACCGGAGCAGCCGCCGAGGAGACCGGCTATGCGGTCTGGCTGGCGTTTGTCGTGGCGACGATTCTGGGATTTGTGGGGAGCTGGCCGCAGATTCTGGCTGCAGGCACTTCCGTCTTGGACGGCGGAATGTTTTCCTTGAACTCGTATTTCGGTCATCCGGTATTCGGCGGGCTTTATCTGATGGGAACCATACCGGAAATTATGGGACAGGCCTCTGTGGCTCTGGGAATTGGCATGTACATACAGACGATGATTCCCTCTACGAATGTCAGAATCGTGGCGGTTCTTGTGGCTGTTTTGTTTTATATCTGCAACATCCGAGGCGTCAGCATCATCGCTGGTGTGCAAAAGTACATGGTATATATTCTGTTCGCGGGACTGGGGATTTTTACGATCTTTGGACTGATGAATTTAAACCCGGAAGCGCTGGATTTCACCGGGCCTCAATTTATGACCAACGGATGGATGGGCTTTATCGTGGCGGTAAATATGCTGACTTTTTCCACCCAGTCTTACTGGGCGAGCCTTTCCTTTTCAAAATACGCAAAGAATCCAAAGAAAACGGTGCCAAAAGCGATGCTGATTGCCTTTCCGATCATTATGGCGATCTATGGTCTGGTCACCCTGGCGGGCGTCGGCGGTGTGGACCTGGAGACCTTTGCAGGAAATACGCTGGGTGATGTGGCTAAGGTGATTTTCCCTACCTGGATGTTTTATCTGTTCATTATCTGTGCGCCGATGATGGCTCTGGCGACTACGCTGAATGGAAATCAGTCGGCTTACTCTCTGATGATTGCCCCGGCGGCGGAAGAAGGGTGGCTGCCCTCTGTATTTGCGAAGACCAACCGAAAAGGAATGCCCTATGTATCGGCGTCTCTCGTGGGTCTGATTATTGTCCTGCCTGTGGTGTTTAACTGGGACATCACGTTTATCACTGCCAATGTGATGCTGTTTACGAACCTGGCGGGAATTTTACAGTACTTTGCGATGTGGAGGATGCCGGAGAAATTCCCGGAGCTGTGGGAAAAATCCACTTTCCATATGAAAAAGTGGAAATTCCACGGGTTGATGATTCTGGCCAGTCTTGTAAGACTCGTACTGTTAGGAGCGGCGGTCATCAGCCTCACACCGACCAGCCTGGCGGTGAATGTCCTTGTGGCTGTGGTTTTGGCGGCATTTTGTATCATCCGCTTTAAGATGGGGTGTGTGAATCCCACCACAATACAGCCTCAGAGAGAATATCTGTCAGAGGAAAATGTGCCGGATGAGGGAGAGCTTTGCCACTGAGAGTATTGATGAGAAGAAAAATATGAAAATGACGAGGAGAAGACAATGAAAGTAATTCATCCGCAGGATGCACAGTTTTTTATGGACGGACCGGAGGTGTGTCGTCAGTATATTGCCACAGAAAAAATTACCTTTGGGACGTCCACTTTGCTGCCTGGGCAGACAGGAGGAACCGACCCGGGACACGGTGAAGGACATGAGATCTTTTATTGCAGCAGAGGACATGTGGCAGTCTTTAACAGAGACAGTGAGAAGTATTATGAATTAAGAGAAGGGGATATTCTGCTGATCGAGGAAGGGGAACCCCATCAGATTTCCAACATAGGGACAGAGACGGCGGTAATCACGTGGAGCTGCGCGCCCCATGCGTAACGGCTTTGAGCAGGACAGTAAAAATTTATTCACCTGGGGGATTTACGATATGAAAAATACGTTGTATGTATCCGACTTGGATGGGACTTTGTTCAACAGCAGCAAAAAAATTTCAGAGAGAACCGCTCAAATTTTGAACCGCTGTATTGCAAAAGGAATGAAATTCGCGGTGGCGACCGCCAGAATGCCCTATGGCTGTGACTATCGCCTGAAAGAGATAAACATGGACACACCGGGAATTCTCACAAACGGGGTTTTTCTCTATGATTTTCAGAGGGAAAAAATCATTGCCCCTGAAGCGGTCAGCCAAAAGAGTGCTTTGGAAGCAGTGGATGCGTTCAGAAGGCATGGGCTGAGCTGCTTTGTCTACACCTATGAGGAAAACGGAATCTCAATCTATTATGAGGACGAGGTCCTTCAGACTCAGACTCAATATTACAGCGACAGGGCGTTGGAAAGCTGTGAGGAAGTAAAGCTTGTGGAAGATGTGAGAGAGGTTTTGGCGGAAAAAAAGCCGGTCTACCTCGCCTATACCGGTTCTAAAGGAGCTTTGGAGCCAGTCTGTGAGGAACTGGACAATATAGAAGAAATCAGTTATTCTTTTTATCTGAATGTTTATAACGGCTGGTACTGTCTGGAAGTGTTCAGCGAGAAAGCCAGCAAGAAGAATGCGCTGCTGAAATTGCGGGACATGCTGAAATGTCAGGAGATCGTAGTGTTTGGAGATAATCTGAACGATATTTCCATGATGGAGATTGCTGACAGAAGTTATGCGCCTGCCAATGCGCTGGCAGAAGTGAAAAAGCTGGCGGCACGGATTCTTGCGGACTGTGACCACGACGGGGTAGCGGAATTTCTGGCCGAAGAATGGGAGGTATAAAGTGGATATGACATTGGAACAACAATTGGAGAAAATAAAATCCGGAAAAATGTATAATGATTTGACCGAGGAGTTGATTCAGGCCAGGGCGGACGCGGTCGCCCTGACCAATCAGTACAATCAATCTTATGGACAGCCGCCGCAGGAGAGAGAAAAGATTCTAAGACAGCTTTTGGGGGCCATGGGAGAGGATGTATTTTTCGAGCCATCTTTTCGCTGTGAGTTTGGCCGGCATATTAAAATTGGGAATCATTTCTATGCCAATTTTGACTGCGTGATGCTGGATGGCGGCGGCATCGAGATTGGAGACAACGTATTGTTCGGGCCGAGGGTGAGTATTTATACTTCGAGGCACGCCTTTGACGCCGAGGAACGCAGCAAAGGCGCTTGTTTTGCCAAACCTGTCAAAATCGGCAATAATGTATGGATTGGCGGCGGTGTTATTATTATGCCCGGGGTTACAATCGGAAATAATGTTGTGATTGGCGCCGGAAGTGTTGTCACAAAAGATATTCCGGAT